>Ga0102591_1000697_pt1 | contig 58263 bp, 65 predicted proteins | sample AraplaCol_mCL_r2_2_FD_76860 | JGI IMG/M metagenome (GOLD analysis project Ga0102591, IMG submission 76860) | Arabidopsis root microbial communities from North Carolina, USA - plate scrape MF_Col_mCL_r2 (SPADES assembly) (version 2) | ecosystem: Host-associated > Plants > Roots > Endosphere... | reverse complement strand
GGACGATGTGGCGGCCCAGCATGTACTCGCCATCCGGCATGCCGGTGGCAGCCGTGGAATCGGTCACGCAATACAGGCGCGGGATGGCGCGCAGCGCGCCCTTGATCGCGCCCGGATGCACGTGCAGGAGATCGGGAATCAGTTCGGCGAATTCGGCGTGCGCCAGGGCGGCGCCGACCATGCCGGGCTCGCGGTGGTGCAGCCCGCTCATCGCGTTGAACAGATGGGTGAAGCCAGTAGCGCCATGGTCCAGCGCGGCCACGCCTTCTTCGTACGACCCCAGCGTGTGGCCGATCTGGACGCGCACGCCGTGGTTGGCCAGGTCGCGCACCAGCTCCAGGTGGCCGGAAATTTCCGGCGCCACGGTGATCACGCGCATCGGCGCCAGTTGTTCCAGGCGATGGACTTCTTCAATGGTGGCGGCGCGCGCGAAGTTCGGCTGCGCACCCAGCTTGCCGCTATTGATGTACGGGCCTTCCAGGTGGGCGCCCAGCACGCGCGCCTCGCCCTTGCCGCGCTGGCGCACCGCCTTGCCGATGGCGGCCAGCGCCACGTCGATATCTTCCGGCGGGGCGGTCATGGTGGTGGCCAGCATGGAGGTAGTGCCGTGGCGCGCGTGGATGGCGGCAATCGCATGTACTGCGTCGCCGCCTTCCATCACGTCCTTGCCGGCGCCGCCGTGCACGTGCAGGTCGATGAAGCCGGGCAGGATGTAGTCGTCGCCGTTCTGTTTCGGATCGTTGCTGCTGCCCGCGACGTCCTCGATCCGCTCGCCGAAGGAAATCGTTCCATTCAGCCAGCCGGACGGTGTCAGGATATTGCCTTTGATTGTCTCGTTCATCGACGCGACTCCGCTACAAATTCATAATAGTCACTCCGGCAGAAGGAGTGGGTAAGTTCTACCGCCGCGCCGCTCTCCAGGTAGCTCACACGCGTAATGTGCAGCATGGCGGTGCCGGGCGCGATATTGGCCAGGCGCGCCTGCTCGGCATTGGCGTTGATGGCGCGGATGTGCTGCAGCGCGCGCATCGGCACATTGCCGGTGGCCTCCAGGTAGCCGTACAGCGAACCGTTCACCGTGCCGGGATCGGGCATGTACATGGCGGGGATGGTCGAGGTCTCGATGGCCATCACCACGTCGTCGGCCGTGCGCAGGCGCTTCAGGCGCGCCACCGGCATATTTGGCGACAGTCCCAGCGACAGCAGTTCCAGCGGCGCCGCTACTCCGATCTCGCGCTGCAGCCAGCGCGAGCCGGCGGTAAAGCCGCGCTGGCGCAGCTCTTCCGAAAAACTGGTCAGGCGCGACAGCGGCTGCTCCAGCTTGGGCGTGATGTAAGTCCCGGAACCGCGGCGGCGCGTCAGCATGCCGCGCGCGCACAGCATGTCGATCGCCTTGCGTGCGGTCACCCGCGAGATATTGAGTATTTCCGACAGCACCCGTTCGGACGGCAGCGCCTCGTTGGCACGCCAGTCGCCGCTTGCTATGCCATCGGACAGCTTGTTTGCCAACTGCATGTACAGAGGGGTGTCGCTGTCGGCGTCAGGCCGGAAATCGCTCAACTGGGATAGCACGGGCTACTCCTTCAAATGTTGTTGGATCAGGCGCAGGCCACCCGCGGCCGAATCGCCCCTGGGTGGAACAATCCGCTGCAGCAGGGCAGGCGGCAGGTAGGCCCGCAGCGGCTCGCCGAGCCCGCCGCACAGGGCGATCGGCAGCGTGCCGCTCGGGTCCAGGCCGTGCGCGATCAGCGCCACTTGCTGGCCCGCGGCGGACAGGATGCTGTGCGCTGTGGCATCGCTTTCCGCATGCTGCAGGACGATGCGCGCCAGTTGCGCAAAAGCGGTCTGGTTGGCGTTGGCCAGCCAGACCTGGATGCGGTCGCGGCTGCCTCCGCAGGCGTCGGCCACAGCCTGCGCGAAAGCGCTGCCCTCGACACGGCCATCGACCACCTGCTGCACATGGTTGATCGCCTTCATCCCGATCCAGGCGCCGCCGGCTTCGTCGCCGGAAGGGAAACCCCAGCCGCCCACTTCATGGCGCGAGCCGTCGGCATGCAGGATTTCGCCCACGCTGCCGGTACCCAGCGCGATGATGGCGCCCGGCCGGCCTTCATGCGCGCCAAGCACGGTGGTAAAGGCATCGGTTTCCAGCGCCACGGCGGCAAAGCCAGGGTTGGCCGCCACGAAATTGGCGGCCCACTGCTTGTTATGCACGCCTGCCAGGCCCAGGCCAATGGCAATGTGCTGGCGCGCCGGTTGTGCCACGCCGGCTGCCTCGAAGGCGCGCGCCGTGGCTTCCTCCACCGCGGCCCAGGCATTCTTAATACCGTGCAGCAGGGCGGATGGACCGGCCTGGCCTTCGCCCAGCAACTGCCCGTCGGCACGCGCCAGGCGCACGCGTGTACCACTGCCGCCGCCATCGACGCCTATCAGGAATTCGATCATTTTTTCAAGGGATGAAAAGAACTGTGGCGACTATATGAGGAGCACACCAGCTTGTCAACAGGTATTTAACTGGTATTGTTTAGGTCTTTGCCTAAACAGCGAAAATATTCTGCAAGTCATTGAATTATATGATGTTTGATTGGTGCTGGAATGGTATGCACTTTGGTATGGACTGTGGTGCCAAAGTTGCAATATGGACGAAAAAAAGCCCGGCACGCTGGCCGGGCATAGGGAGAATAGCTAATCGCTGCCGGCGCCTCAGGCGTCAGCAGCGATGTCGTCAATCATTCGGCGTGGGCGCCACGACGGTCGACCGTCACCACACGCTGTTTATCGGAAACCAGTTGCTGGCCTTGTGCGGCCACTTTGCCTTCCACGTTGACCGTGGCATTGCCCGGGCCGCGCACATTGACTTCGGCCTGCTTGGCCAGCATGTCGCGCGCATCCAGGCTGCCGGAACCGGTCACCTGCGCATTCAGGGAGCTGGTCCAGCCGCGCAGTTGCACGCCGCCTGGCCCGCTCATGGTCACTTTCACGTCCTTGCATTCCGGTTCGGCATGCAGGTCGCCCGAGCCGCGCACGTCGGCATCCAGCGAATCGCTGACCTTGCTCAGGTAGATATTGCCGGGGCCCTTGCTGCGCGCGATGGCCTTGGCCACCTTGAGCTGCTTGGCATCCAGGTCGCCCGAGCCGCTGACATCGGCGCTCAGGGTTTCGCTGCTGCCGGACAGGTTCATGCCGCCCGGGCCGCTCAGGCTGACGCGGGTATTCTGGGTTTGCAGGCCGCGCGCTTCCAGGTCGCCTGAGCCGTGCACTTCGGCGTCGAACTTCTTGATCTGGCCGTTCAGGCAGGCGCTGCCCGGGCCATTCAGCATGGCGCTGACGTTTTCCACCTGCATGCTGCAGGCTTCCAGGTCACCGGAGCCGGAAATGTCGACGCGGATATCGCGGCTGCTGCCGCGCAGCTCGACCGAGCCGGGGCCGCTCATCGACGCGTTGATTTTGTTGGCGCGCACGTCGCCCGCTTCCAGGTCGCCGGACCCGGACAGGACCGCATTCAGGTCGCCGGTAATGGCCGGGGCGCTCACGTCGCCCGGGCCGGTCATGACCAGGTTCACATTGGTGGCGCGCATGCGGTGCAGGTGCATGTCGCCGCTGCCGCTGGCCTTGACAATCAGCTCGGTCGCCGTGCCGGAGGCGCTGAAATCGCCGGGGCCGGTCGAGATCAGTTTCAGCTCGCTGCTGTCGACCCTTTCCAGCTCGACGTCGCCGCTGCCGCTGGAACTCAGGGCTTTCAGGCCGCTGGTACTGATTTTCACGATAACGGGCTCGCGCTGCTTGCCGAAGCTGAACACCCAGTGGTTGCGGCGCAGCGGACGCACGTGCAGGGTATCGCCCTGGACCACGGTTTCCAGCTGTTCGACCTGGCGTTTCGGGCCGCTGACTTCCACGCCCGTTTCGCCCTGGGCATTGATCAGCACCTTGTAAGGGCCTTCCAGTTCAATCCGGGAAAAAGCAGTCACCGGGCGGTTTTCCCTGGTCGGGGTGAGGTCGGCCTTCTTTTCGCTGTCCGGAGGGCTGGCATGCAGGGCGGTGACGCCCAGCGCGATCAGGGAAACAGCTGCGCCGTAGGTGATCAGCTTATTCATTTTGATTGTCACTGTTCAGGATTGGTGATGCTGGAACGATATGCGAATCGGCGTCGCCGCCGGGCCGGAAAAAGACAGACGCGCAAAAACGGGGAACCAACTGCAATTTTCCGATACTGAAATGCACACGGTAGCGGGCAAAAAGTTGTGATTTCGCCTTGAAATGTCATAATGCTCGTCAGGAGAGACACTTATGATCAAGTACTTGGGGACCAAAAAGACCGACCAGGGTGGAACGGTATACGTGTTCCTGATCAATGGTTTGCAGAAGGAAGTCCGCGAGGGTTCCCTGAAGCAATATCCTGGCTGCTACGAAGCGTTGCCTCCATCGGCCAAGGCCAAGATCAGTGCCAACCGCGCCTGGTTCCAGAAGCTGTAAATGATGCGGCGCTTCTTCACGGCGGCGGGCCTGCTGGCCGCCTGTCTCGCGGCGCAGGCAGCGCCGCCTTCCCACTTCGGCGATGTGCTCGGCAATGGCTTGCTGTGCCGCGACCAGACCTCCAACCGTTATTATTTCGACTATCTCAGCCAGTATTTCGGGCGCCCCTACAAGCGCGAAGGCGGGGCCTACTGGTTCCGGACCAATGACGCGATCCTGTGGGGTTTTCCCGTACTGGAGGTGATCATCAGCGACGAAAGCTACCCGTACAGCTTTGTCGGCGCCGTAACCGATACCACGCCCGAGGAGCTGGAAAAGGCCATCCTCCGCCAGGACGGCCAGGCCTATGCGAAAATCGACACTTCGCGCTATCCGGTGCGGGAGTCCAAGCCGGGCAGCCGCATCGTCTATTTCAACACGCGCTCCAAGATATACTGCGCCAAATTCAAGCAACTGCCGCCCGCGCTGCGCTAAGCGCCGACCATGTACACGCAATACTTCAACCTCAAACAGCAGCCGTTCTCGATTGCCCCCGACCCGCGTTACCTGTTCATGAGCGAACGGCACCGCGAGGCGCTGGCGCATCTCCTGTACGGCGTGGGAAGCGGCGGCGGCTTCGTGCTGCTGACCGGCGAAATCGGCGCCGGCAAGACCACGGTGTGCCGCTGTTTCATGGAGCAGATCCCGGCCGATTGCCGGCTCGCCTATATCTTCAATCCCAAGCTGACGGTGGAAGAACTGCTGCAGTCGGTGTGCGATGAATTCGGCGTGGCGCCGGAGGGGGCGAGCGTCAAATCGTATGTGGACGCGGTCAACAGCTACCTGCTGGAGTCGCACGCGGCCGGCCTGAATAATGTGCTGGTCATCGACGAGGCGCAAAACCTGTCGGCCGATGTGCTGGAGCAGTTGCGCCTCCTGACCAACCTGGAAACCAGCGAACGCAAGCTGCTGCAGATTATCCTGATCGGCCAGCCGGAACTGCGCCAGATGCTGGCGCGGCCGGAGCTCGAGCAACTGGCGCAGCGGGTGATTGCGCGCTACCACCTGGGGCCTTTGTCCGAGGCGGAGGTGGGCAGCTATATTCAGCACCGGCTGGCGGTGGCTGGCGCTGGCGCGGTGGAGCTGTTCCCGCGCGGGCTGCTGCGGCGCATCCACCAATTGAGCAAGGGCGTGCCGCGCAGGATCAACCTGCTGTGCGACCGGGCGCTGCTGGGCGCCTATGTCGAAAACCGCGCGCAGGTGAATGCCACCATATTGCGCCGGGCGGCGGAGGAAGTGTTTGCAGGCGAGGCCGCGCCGGTTCGCGTTCGGGCGTGGCGCGTAGCTGCCGCCGGCGTGCTGGCCGGGGCGGCGTTGACTGCCGCAGCAGCATGGCAGTTGATGCCGTCTGCGCGCGCGCCATCCACGCCCGCCACTGCAACCGCGCCGAAGGCGATTGTCCCGGCGTCGCAAACTGCGGCCCCGGTTGCGAAAGTCGCTGCAGCACCGCCCGCAATCGCCGGTCCCGCGCAGGTGGCCGCCGCTGCGCCCCAATCCACCATGCCGGCCTGGCTCACAATGGACGCAGCCCTTGGCCAGCTCGCCACCAAATGGGAGGTGGCGCTGGAGGAAGGTGAAGGCTGCGCCGAAGCCGCCAAACGCAACTTGCGCTGCATGCAAACCAAGGGCGGCCTGGAAGAAATCCGCAACCTGGACCGCCCAGTCATTATCAAGCTGCGCGACGGCGACTCCTTGCCGCGCAATGTCCTGCTGACCGCTCTCGACGACAAGAGCGCTACGCTGGTCGGGGCCCGTGGCAGCGAGAAGGTGGCACTGGAAGCGCTGGATGCCCGCTTCGACGGTACCTTCACCACCTTCTGGCGTGCGCCGCGTTCCTGGCGTGAAGAAGTCCGCGAAGGCGACAAGGGGCCGGACGTCGACTGGCTGGCGCGCCGCCTGGCACAAATGAACGGGGTCAAGAAACCGCGCGATAACCAGCCACTAGCTGGTGAAACTTTGCGATACTTGCGCGAGTTCCAGCTCGCCCAAGGCTTGAAGGCCGACGGCGTGGCGGGACCACGAACTTTCATCCGCCTGTCGCAGCCGGGCAGGGAGACCGAGCCGCACCTGCTGGCCGAGGCGGGTAAATAATATGTCCTATATTCTCGAAGCACTGAAAAAAGCGCAGGCCGAACGCCAGTTTGGCAGCACCCCGACCATTCACGCACCCACGTTGGCCACCGCGCCGGCAGGGCAAGGCGCGTCCAGCAGGCGCACCCCGGTGATCGTCGCGATGGCGCTGATGGCCGCAGCCATCGCCGGCCTTGCGACCATGCTGGTGCGCCAGCAGCCAGCGGCGAGCCAGCAGCCAGCGGCAAGCGCGCAGCTCGCCGTCAGTCAGTCGCCCGCCGTCAGCCTGCCGCCCGCCGCGAGCTTGCCGACAGTCGCGAGCTTGCCGACAGTCGCCGCCCAGCCGCCAGCCAGCGCCGCGCCGGTTGCCGCCGCTCCGGCCGTGGGCCTAGCCGCCGCCAACAGCAGCGCCACACCCGTGGCCACCGCTTCCGGACCAGGCCGCGACGCCCACAGCGCACCAGCAGCTACCGCAGTTGCCGTTTCCGGCGCCACCCCGGCAGCGCCGGCCGCAGCGATCACCGCAGTCCCGGCGCCAGAACGCCCAGGAGAAGCGCCTCCAGCACAGCGAGCTATCGGCCAGCAAACGTCCAGCCAGCGCGTTGCCGACGCCCATGTCGCCGCAGCGCCATCCGCAGCCCGCGCCGCGGAGGCTCCCCAGTTGCCCGCCCAGAAGCAAGCCGGAAACGCGGCCCGCGGTGCAGACGTAACGCAGGCGGCCCCGGTCGCGGCTCCGCCCCAGGCGCCAGCGCCGGCAGAAGAACAAGTGCAATCCCTGCGCGAGCTGCCCGAACCGATCCAGCGCGCCATCCCCCAGATCACTCTTGGTGGCTACATGTATTCGAAAAATCCCGCCGATCGCCTGCTGCTGATCGACAAAGTGCTGCGCAGGGAAGGCGAGGAAGTCGCCCCCGGCCTGATCCTGGACAAACTCCAGCCCAAGCAAGCCATCTTCAGCTTCCGCGGCTACCGTTACCGGGTACCGCTATGAGCAGCAAGCAGAACGTGGTCGGCGTCACCGGCCCTTCGGGCAGTGGCAAGACCACCCTGATCGAATACCTGGTCACCGAGCTGGCCGCGCGCGGCTGGAAAGTCAACGTCATCAAGCATAGCCACCATGACTTCGAGCTCGAACCGCCAAGGAAAGACAGCGCCCGTTTCCGCCATGCCGGCGCCGCCGAGGTGATGATCGCCTCGCCTTATCGTTTCGCCATCATCCACGAACTGCGCGGAGCCGAAGAACCCGGCGCCGACGAGCAACTTGCCCGCCTGCAGCCCGCCGACCTGACCCTGGTCGAAGGCTTCCACGCATGGCAAATCGACAAGCTGGAAGTCTACCGTGCCATCGCCGGCCAGCCGCCGCGTTATCTCGACGACCATACGATTGTCGCCGTCGCCTCCGACCAGCCAGCCCCGGACGGCCTGCCGCCTCGCTTGCAATGGCTCGATCTGAATCGCCCCGACACCGTACTGGCCTGGCTCATCAAAAAAATCCCGCGCCAAGCCTAAAGTTCGCCAAATCCCATCCGTAAATCTGGATAGATACGAGTGGGAGGTTCAAATGGATGCAATGAGCATTGCAAAACTGGCAACGACAATGGCCGATACGAGCAATCGTACCGAGGTTGGCTACGCCGTGCTGAAAAGAGCAATGGACGTGCAAGCCTCCAGCGCCCAGGCACTGATCGAAGCGATTCCGCCCGCGACCCCTGCCGCCAACCTGCCGTCCCACCTCGGCCAGAACATCAACACCACCGCCTGAACGCCGGTCGCCAAGACCTCGCGCAGGCCGCAAGGAACCCGCCGCACCCGCACCGGTGCCAGCGGGTTTTTTTTATGGTCTAATCGCACACCTGCAAACCTACAGAGGAGACCCTGCATGAAAAACCGTCAAGCCCTGATCGCCGCCGCCCTGGCCACCGTCTGCGCCACCGCCAGCACCGTTGCTTCCGCAGCCCAGGACAAGCCAGCAGCGGAAAAAGAAAAATGCTACGGCATCGCCAAGGCTGGCCAGAACGACTGCGCCACCGGCACCCACGGCTGCTCCAACCAGGCCAAGACCGACAATATGGCTGGCGAGTGGAAATTCGTCGCCAAAGGCACCTGCGAAAAAGCCGGCGGCAAGACCACCGCGCCAGCCAAGTAAGCAATGACGCAACACGCCGTAGCGCGGGGAGCAGGCATTGGATTGCGGGCACCGCACTACCGCCAGTTCCTCGAGCAGCGGCCACGCGCCGCCTGGCTTGAGGTACATACTGAAAACTACCTCGACCAGGCCGGCGGCGACTTCCACGTACTGCAGGAACTGAGGCGCGACTACGCGATCAGCCTGCACGGCGTAGGCCTGGGCCTCGGCTCGGCACGAGGCTTCAGCGCCGACCACCTCGCGCGTGTCGTAAGCCTCGCCCAGCGCATTGAGCCGGTGCTGGTCTCCGAGCACCTGTGCTGGGGCGCCGTCTTCGACCGCCACCTCAACGACCTGCTGCCGCTGGCGCTGAACCACGCCGCGCTTGACCTGCTGGCAGAGCGGGTAGGGCGCATGCAGGACGCGCTTGGCCGCGCCGTCCTGCTCGAAAACGTTTCCAGCTTCGTGCGCTTCGCCGACGACGCAATGAGCGAAGCAGAATTCCTCGCCGCCCTGGCGCACCGCACCGGTTGCGGGCTGCTGCTGGACGTGAACAACCTGTACGTCAACCAGCTGAACCACGGTGAGGACGCCGTGGCAGCGCTGCGAGCGATCGCCCCCGGCACAGTCGGCGAAATCCACCTCGCCGGACACCTCGTCACCCCCGATGCTGTCGTCGACCACCACGGCGCGGTTGTCGCCGATCCCGTCTGGCGCCTGTATGAAGCAGCACTAAGCCGCTTCGGCGCCGTGCCCACGCTGATCGAATGGGACACCGATATCCCGCCCCTTGAAATCCTGCTTGGCGAGGCCGCCAAAGCAGCTGCGATTGCCGCCAACTTCCCGTCTCCCGAGGAATTTGACTTGGCCGTCGGGAGCAGAAGCGGGCAATCCCTGCCGGTGGTCGGCTGCGACGCATTGGCCGCGCAGCAGCAAGCCTTTTCCGACGCCTTGTTCGCGCCGGCAGCGGAAGCCTCGCTACAGCTCAGGCACGGCGAACGCTTCGGTCTATACCGAGGCAACCTGGCTTCTACCTGGACCAAGGCCCTGGCTGCTGCCTATCCCATTATTGCGCAACTGGTCGGTGAAGAATTCTTCGCTGCGCTGGCTCGCGAATATGGCCGCGCCCACCCTTCCGATAGTGGAGACCTGAACCGTTTCGGCGCCCGCTTCGAGCCCTTCCTGCGCTGCTTCGAGCACGTCAAGGACTTGCCCTACCTGCCCGACATGGCTCGCCTGGAATGGCAACTGCACCGCATCCATTACGCCCTGCACGAACCCGCGCTGCAAGCGCAGGACATCAATCCGCAAATGGTGGAGGAACAAAGCTTCCGCTGGCAGCCGACCGCCCAGCTTTTCGAGTCGGAATGGGCAGTCGTGCCACTCTGGCTGGCCCATCAGGGCATGCCATTCCCGCAGAAGATGGACGAGCCAAGCCGCGCGTTCCTCAGCCGCCCTGCATGGACAGCCCAGGTCACGCAGCTGCAAGCGCCGCAATACGCAGCGCTGCAGGCATTAAGGGAAGGGAAGACATTCGGCGACGCGCTCGACGCTGCCTTTGCACTGGATGAGAACTTCAACGTTGCCGCCAGCCTCCAGCAATGGCTGCAGCATCAAATCCTAACTAAACGCCCGCATTAACTTGTCTTCGCCGGACAAGTCCCGGTGCAGCAGGTTGGCGCGGTGGGTCGCCTCGATCATGCGCAGGAGCTGCGCATCCTCGCACCGTTCCAGCTCTTCATTTGCCGCAAGCAAGGCCTGGGCGAGCTTGGCGCGTGCCGACTGGTACAGCACACTGGTGTAATGATCGGTATTCTTGAGCAGCTCTTCGGCATTCTCGATGACCTGGCGCAGGTCACCGATCAGTTGTTCCTGGGACTGCACTTGCTTCTCGTCGGGACCATCCATGGAGCTAACCCTCCGCGCGGATCAATCAGGCCGCACTGCCCTCGGCATGAACGTCGATCTGCACGTCGCCCAGGCGCACCTTCTGGCCCGCCCGGATCTTCGCCGTCTTGCGCAACTCCTGTTTGCCGTCGACCTTGACATCGCCGCTCGCCACGATCTGCTTGCCGGCGCCGCCGCTGTCGCATAGGCCAACTACCTTCAGGAGCTGGTTCAGCTCGATGTACTCGCCTGTCAATTCGAAATCTACTTTTTGCATTTTAATCCTCTTTCTGTTGGGTTGGCGCGGAGGTGTTGTATTCCCACCGAGCATTAACCCTTGCCGCCGGGCTTCGTCATCTCCAGCGGAACAATCCACTCGTTGAACTGGCTTTCGTTCACAAAACCAAGGGCTAACGCCGCCTCTTTCAAGGTCGTGCCCTCGTGCTGCGCCTTCTTCGCAATTTGCGCGGCGCGATCATAACCGATATGGGGAGCCAGCGCGGTAACCAGCATCAGCGACCGTTCCATCAGCTCTTCGATGCGGCCCAGGTTGGGTTCGATGCCATGGGCGCAGTGCTCGTCGAAGCTGCGCATGCCGTCCGCCAGCAGGCGGGCGCTTTGCAGGAAATTGTGGGCGATCAGCGGCTTGAACACGTTCAGCTCGAAATTGCCGGACGAGCCGCCGACGGTAATCGCCACATCGTTGCCGAACACCTGGCAGCACAGCATGGTCAGCGCTTCGCTCTGGGTTGGATTGACCTTGCCCGGCATGATCGAGCTGCCCGGCTCATTTTCCGGGATGCTGATTTCACCCAGCCCGGAGCGTGGGCCGGAAGCCATCCAGCGCACGTCGTTGGCCAGTTTCATCAGGGCGGTGGCCAGCGTCTTCAAGGCGCCATGGGCGGATACCAGGGCGTCATGCCCGGCCAGCGCGGCGAACTTGTTGTCGGCGGTGCGGAAGGGCAGCTTCAAGCGGCTCGCCAGCTCGGCAGCGATGCGCGTTGCATACTCGGGATGCGAGTTCAGGCCGGTGCCGACCGCGGTGCCGCCGGCCGCCAGTTCCAGCACGGCGGGCAGGGTGGCTTCGATGGCTTTTTCGGCATAGTCCAGCTGGGCCACATAGCCCGAAAATTCCTGTCCCAGGGTCAGCGGCGTGGCATCCTGCAGGTGGGTGCGGCCGATTTTGACGATGCCCTCGAATGCCTGCGCCTTTGCCTGCAATGTGGCTCGCAGCTGCCGCAGCGCCGGCAGGACGTTGGTCGCCACAGCCTGCGCTGCCGCCACGTGCATGGCGGTAGGGAAGATGTCGTTCGACGACTGGCCTTTATTGACGTCATCGTTCGGATGCAGCTTGCGGCCCTCGCCGCGCTCGCCGCCCATCAGCTCGGAGGCGCGGTTGGCCAGCACCTCGTTCATGTTCATGTTCGACTGGGTCCCCGAACCGGTCTGCCATACGGCCAGCGGGAATTCGCCCGGATGTTTGCCCTCCAGGACTTCATCGGCGGCCTGCATGATGGCGTTGGCCTTGGCGCTATCGAGCACCCCAAGGTCGACGTTAACTTTGGCGGCCGCGCGCTTCACGCTGGCAAGCGCGGCGATCAGTTCGGCTGGCATGCGTTCGCTGGAAATGCGGAAGTGCTCGAGCGAGCGCTGGGTCTGGGCGCCCCACAACTGGCTGGCTGGAACTTCAATCGGGCCAAAGCTGTCACGCTCGGTTCTGCTGTTCATCTGGGGCTCCCTCGTTGGAAAGTGATGCTTGGATTCTAACGCCAATGCCACTCACTCTGCCGAGGCCTACAAAAAACGGATATTCTGCCGTTAATGAATACATCGAAGTAACAGGCCTGTCTTCCATGCTAAGCAAACGATTGACCACTCGCATCCTCGCTTTGCCGCTGCTCGCCGCCGCCCTGTGCGGTGCGCCGCGCGCGGCCGAACTGGGCGAGATCAAGGTCAATTCCCACATTGGCCAGCAGCTTTCGGCGGATATCGAACTGGTTGACCTGACAGCAGCCGACCTGGCCGACATCCAGGCCAGGCTGGCGAACCCGGATGTCTTCAAGGGCGCCAACGTAGCCATGCCGCCGGCGCTTGGCGGCCTGTACATTTCCATCGCAAAGCGCGACAACAAGCGCTTCCTGCACCTGACCACGCTGCAGCCGGTGAATGCAGAAGCCTTGCACCTGTTCCTTGAACTGAATAGTGGAGGGCGGCAGATCATCCGCGCCGCTTCGCTCTGGCTGACGCCTGAGCCGCCCGGTCAGCGGCCTGTGACCGTGGCCGCGATGCCGACGGCAGAACCGGTGCCCCTGGCCGCAGCGGCTGCGAAGCCCGCTGCACCCGCACCGGCTGCCGTCACCCCGCCATCGCAGGCCAATAGCGAGGCAGGGCTGAACGAAGCGGCGCAACGCGCGTTTGCGCACCGCCAGCAGGTCGCCATGGCCAAGGCCAGGGAGCAAAGTGCAAATCCACCGCCGCAACCTGCACCGGCCGCTGCGCCAAAACCAGAGCCTGACCGGGCGCCTGAGCCGGTATCGTCCGCACGCAAGGTGACGCCAAAGCCTGCCGCCGCAGCCGCAACAGCGTCCGCTCCTGCAGTCACGCCAGCCCCGTCCGCTGCCGCCGCCCCGTCTTGCGCCCCGGCGAAGCAAGTGGAAGCCCAGCTCCGGCAATGCGAAGCGATGACAAGCAAGCTGGCGGATATAGAGGACAAAGTGCAGCGCCTTCAAATTGCCGCCGCGGCGCCGGCCGCAGCGGCCGCCACCAGCGCGCCGGCGCCTGCAGTCGCTGCGCCGAAAGCCGAAGCGGCCCCGGCCAAGCCAGGCGCTGCCCCCGCAAAACCTGGCGCCACCCCGGTCAAGCCCGGTGTCGCTGCTGACCTGGCGGCAAACCCGCACAGCAGAATGATGATGATTGCCGGGGGCGTGCTTGCAGGGATGGCGGCGCTTGGCGGTGCGATTTACTTTATGCGTAAGCGCCAAGCAAAAGGACCATTAAAGATATGGCAATCGTTCCGCAAAAAGGGCAATGCAGGAGACGATGTACCGGTCCTGGAAGATGCAGTGGAGGTTGCTGCACACTAGTAACCAGCAATTCTGTTGGCTTAAGGCTAGGCCTTCTCGCAAGGCGAAGAACCCGGCAGATGAAGGTCAGCCATTCGGCCCATCAGAATTACGCTGTGTGACTAACGCGGACGACATGATTTCTCTGGATTGTGTCGCCCGCCGTGCTTTGCTTGGCTAGGACTTGTCAACGGTCCAGGCCGCGGGAGTCTTGGCATCCCTAGTGCAATAAGTCTTCTTTACACGTCCCCATGCGTAGCGCTCAGTCTGTTTTTTTGCGATAACAGCAGCCAAATTTTCAACAGACTTTGACGCAGTCTCATTGTTCAGAGCTGCAACCCAAAAGCTCCTTATCAAGAGTCCGGCACCGGCACCAGTTAATCCGTCTGCTTTAGATGCCTTTTCGTCGGTGCTAGCCACTGCATCCTTAAGGAAAGGGTAAGCGTCGATGGTTGATTTGGTGAGGCAGCTTAGACCATCGTACAGCGCCGGGCTTCCATTGCTTGGTGCAGTACATGCGGTTGAATTGTCTACTGCTGGGATGCGCGGTCGTCGCGCGTCGTACAATGCCTCGACAAATACACGAACCAGTTGAGGAGCGAACTCAACGGATTTTGGGTAGTCCCAGCTTGTTTCCACATGTCCATCATAATCAATTCCGAGAGCAACGCCCTTAAACTGAATAGAGCTTCCGTTCCGCGTTATAAGTGCGGTTTTGCCGAGCCCAGAGGTAAGTAAACAGGCATCGCTTTCTTTCGATTTGCAAAGTAAATTCAGCTTCTCTGTAAGCTTCTTTACAATGTCGGCTTGAGTCGCTGAATCAACTTTGCCATTCACAGCCTTTTTCAGAATCGAAGCCGCCTCGTCGGAAAAACTAGCCGTATTCAGGCTTGCTTGAAACCATTTTCCCGCACGGAAGTAGGCATTGAGATAAGTTCTTAGGAATTTGGCATTTTCATGATCAACGATGCGTTGTGCGAGCAAAATTGTCTTTGTATCGATGTTGGATATATCGGAGGTCAAAAATTCGGCCCCGGCGACTTGTAGCTGATAAAGAGTCATTTTGTAAAGTCCTTCAGCTCCATCGGCTTGAATGGCCTCACTTATTGTTTTAATCGTGTCGTCTTTGGCTGAAATTTCCATTGATTCTGGAGCATCCTGAAATTTATAAAGTTTGGGAGTCAAGCTGGACAGTGCAGCTTCCAACTTTTTTCCTGACTTATTTTCCATTTCACTCAGAGACTTTACATTCATCACACTTCTGTCGCGGGTGTCAGATAGATCATTGATTTCCAATGCTTTCAGCAGCTCCGGTAGCTCGGCGGGGTATGATTTTATTCCTGTTGCGCCGCCACTCGCGTTGTTCCATGCAGACGGACCGGAAAAGGGAACAATGTTACCATTTAATATAGTTTTCAACGGTTTAAGTTTTTCAGTTTGGAATATCTTGTTTTTATCTTTCGAATCCCACCCGGTTTTGCTGAAGTAGTCGTCGATACTGGCCTGTTCTCCACCGCTGCAGGCGCTGGAGTCGTCTGGGCTACTGCTAAGTTTTATCGAAGCGCAACCACTGATAAAAAATGTACAAGCTGCAGCTAACAGAGCTATTTTCATGATTTATTCCTAGGTATGTTTATGACTGTTTGTGAAACTGGCTGAACGCAAGGAATGCTGCGCGATTGGGATTAACTGCGCTTCATAAACGTATCATAGTGTTGTTATGTTGAAAACTATTCGCTACTATTATTAAGTAAATGTTGCAAAACTTTAACGCGTAACTGTTAATTTGCATCCCTTATTTTTAGCGAGAGTTAATTAATAGTTGATTGCAGGAAAGCTGGGTGGGTCCTAAAGACCAGTCCTTATAGTTGTCTGCGGGGGAGTTGATTTTGAAAGCTGGGCAACACTGCTCATTTGGTTAAATGCAGCAATGGCAACTTGCGTTTGATGCTTTGCATAAGGGTGGTCACGACGACCTATTGATAGCAAATCGGTTGTGGTGAAACTCCAATTGCCAGGGGGGGGCTCATTTCTGCTGGGGGGTACCCGTTGGGGGGGGCTACCCTATTTCTTGAAGGTTCGAAGGAGCGCTAAAATAGATCACTTACTTGCAAATCCCTATGCATTTCAATGCTGGACAAGATTTTTTTACCTGCGTTATACTGGGCTCACACGGACCGGGTTCTGCCGCAGTCACCACCGATAGCGTGACGCGAACCGCAGAGCGACGTTGAAGAAACGACCCCTTCCGGAAGCAGTTCATAGCCGACTGAGGCGATATGAACGCCGGGTGCAACCGGCGCTGAGGCGACACCAGGAGATACCTGGTGCTCGCCCCTCCGAATTCCAGGCGCCCCCAGCGGGCGCCTTTTGTATTAAAGGGGACGTACCCCTTTAATGGGTACGTCCCCTCTAAAACAAAAAAGCGCCCGGAGGCGCTTTTCTTTTGAGTTCGCTGGAATCAGCCGTGCAGGCGATTCTGCCAGGAGTCGGTAACGTCGCGGATGGCGCGGTCGTTGGCCATGATCTGCTTCAGCAGCTCGATCTTGCGCTTGCGGGCATCGCCCTGCAGGGGAGCGGCACCGCCCATCAGGGCTACCGAAGCCGCGGCGCACTGGTTTTCCATGCTGTCGAGCGAATCCCAGTCGCTGGCTTGCGCGGCGCCCACCATCTGGCTGGTCAAACCGGCAATTTTTTCGTAGGTAGCGAGAACTTGGGTCGAGGACATTTTGAGCCTTGGATTCTGTGCGCGGAGTACCGCATGTCAGGATTAACGTCAGGCTCGGAAGGAACTTTAGGGTCTTTTTGAAAAATATTTGAGAAAATTCCAAAAAAATGCCGTTGCGCCCCCATCCCAAGGGTCACAACGGCAGACATTAAGCGAAATTGCTTAGCTGATCAGCTCGTCCAGGCCGGCGCTCAGCTCGTCCAATGATGGCATTTGATCAATAAGTGCGTTTTCTTCCAGGCCCAGGCTCTCGGCTACCTCGGTAGGGTAGCAGGCGGCGATCTGTTCCGGAGACAGCTTGTTTTCGTCGATGCGGGCGCGCCAGGCAGCCAGGTGGATCACCGCAGCCAGCTCGTTTTCACCCGGGTTGGGAATGGCCGCAATGGTTTCCGCAAAGGTCGGCGGGAACTTCCAGCGGTTGGCCAGTTCGGCGCCGACGTCGGCATAGGTGTAGCCCAGCGCAGCCTTTTCGGTTTCCAGGCGGCGCTCATCCAGCGGGCCGGCTGCCTTGTCGAGCGCCAGCGCCTGCTCAGGCATGCCGGCATGGATCACCAGCTGGCCAATCGAATGCATCATGCCGATGGTGAAGGCGAGGTCGGTGTTTTGCTTGCAAGCCTTGGCGATGAACTTGGCGCCCACGGCGGTGCGCAGGCTATAGCGCCAGAACTGGCGCAGGTCCATGCCGGGCACGGTCTTGAAGCCGCTCACCAGGCCGGAACTGATCACCAGCGTGCGCACAGTGACGAAGCCCAGCATCAGGATCGCATCCTCAACGGTGCCGATCGAGCGCGACACATGGTAATAGGCGGAATTGGCCAGGCGCAGCAGCTTGGCGCTCAGTACCGGGTCGGCCGACAATTTCTTGGCAATTTCCTCGGTGGAGACGCTGGCCTTGTCGAAGCTGCTGATCAATTCGTCAACAACCTTCGGGGCGGTTGGCAACGCGGTTGGATTCTGGAACAGTGCTTCGAGCTTCATGAAAAATCTCCTCTAAATTCGGCGTTGCTGTGGGTGAAACTATATAGCGATTCCAGAGGGGAGTGCAGCAAGTTTTTAACAATCGTTGGACGCACTGCACAGCATTCCCAGCTTTCTGCATTTGATCCCGAAAATTTGCAGTCTGTCGCAATTGGGCGGTGTCATGCAAGCGTAGCGGCTAGAGTGCAGCCTGGCTCATTCCGCCACTTATAACTAGATAGGGATACAAAAAATGCAAGCATCCACCCGCGTCACGCCGCTCAAGCTGGCCCTTACCCTGGCCTTCTGTGGAGCCACTTTGGGATTGGTTCCGGCGATTGCCCAACAGGCAGCCCCGGCCCTAGCAGCGCAAACGCAAGACGCCGTCCCGCTGCCGGGCGACGATTTCTTTGGCCATGTGAATGCCGAATGGCTGGCCAAGACCCAGATCCCGGCCGACAAAGGCAGCTGGGGCGCCGGCTCGGCGCTGGGCGACGCGACCAACGAGCGCATCGTCAAGCTGATCGACGAAACCGCCGCCAAATCGCCCACCGGCGACACCCGCCGCGTGACGGACTTCTACCGCAGCTTCATGGATGAAGCGGCAATCGAAGCGCACGGCCTGAAATCGCTCAAGCCGGAACTGGAAAAAATCGACGCCATCAAGGACAAGGCTGCGCTGGTACGCGCCCTGGCCAGTTCCATCCGCGCCGACGTGGATCCGCTGAATTCCACCAATTTCTATACCGAGAACCTGTTCGGCATCTGGATCGCACAGGGCCTGACCGACCCGAACCACTACACCCCGTACATCCTTCAGGGTGGCCTGGGCATGCCGGACCGCGCCTACTACCTGGATGACAACCAGCGCATGCACCAGCTGCGCACCGCCTACCAGGCCCACATCGCCGCCATGCTGAAGCTGGCCGGCTACAGCGAACCGGAAACCCGCGCCGCCCGCGTCTATGAACTGGAGCGCAAGCTGGCCCAAGCCCACGGCAGCCGCGAAGATTCCGCCGACATCCAGAAGGCCAACAACACCTGGACCATGCGCGACTTCGCCGCCAAGGCGCCTGGCATGGACTGGCGCGCTTTCTTCCGCGCCGCCGGCCTGGGCAAACAGAACAAGTTCATCGTCTACCACCCAAGCGCTATTACCGGCAGCGCAGCCCTGGTGAACGAGATGCCGCTGCAAGCCTGGAAAGACTTCCTGGCCTTCCACACCGTGAACCATTTCGGCGGCTTCCTGCCGAAAGCCTTCGTCGACCAGCGCTTCGAATTCTACGGCCGCACCATGAACGGCACGCCGCAACTGTCGCCACGCTGGAAGCGCGGCCTGAGCGCCGTCAACAACGCGGTACCGGATGCCGCCGGCAAAATGTATGTCGAGCGCTATTTCCCGGCCGAAGCCAAGGCACGCCTGCAAACTATGGTGTCCAATATCGTCGACTCCTTCCGCAAGCGCGTCGATGCACTGGACTGGATGGCGCCAGCCACCAAGAAAGAAGCACAGGAAAAACTGCGCACCCTGTATGTAGGCGTAGGCTATCCGGACAAATGGACTTCCTACGAAGGCCTGGAAATCAAGCCTGACGATGCGATGGGCAACGCCCTGCGCGCCGAGCAGTTCCACTACAAGCAGCAGCTGGCAAAACTGGGCAAGAAGGTTGATCCAACCGAATGGTGCATGCCGCCGCACGTAGTGAACGCCGTGAACATGCCGATGCAGAATGCGCTGAACTTCCCGGCCGCCATCCTGCAGCCGCCATTCTTCGACATGAAGGCCAGCGATGCGCTGAACTACGGCGCGATCGGCGCCGTGATCGGCCATGAGATCAGCCACAGCTTCGACGACCAGGGCGCGCAGTTCGACTCCAAGGGCCGCCTGCGCGACTGGTGGACCAAGGAAGACGGCGAGCACTTCAAGCAGGCAGCAGCCAAGCTGGTGGCGCAGTACGACGCCTATGAAGCCTTCCCGGACCTGAAGCTGAACGGCACCCTGACCCTGAGCGAAAACCTGGCCGACCTGGCCGGCCTGGCTGCAGCACTGGATGCATACCACGTTTCGCTGGGCGGCAAAGCCACCCCGGCGCAGGACCGTGACTTCTTCAACGGCTACGCCGCGAGCTGGGCCAACAAGGCCCGCGATGCCTCGCTGCGCAACCAGGTCATGACCGACGGCCACTCGCCGGCCAAGTGGCGCACCTACACCGTGCGCAACCTGGATGCCTGGTATCAGGCCTACGACGTGAAGCCGGGCCAGAAGCTGTACCTGGCGCCGGAACAGCGCGTGCGCGTCTGGTAAAGTAGGGGTATGGACGACATCGAGCAGATCACCCGCCGCACGCTGGAACATTACGAGCGTAACGCACAAGCCTTCCTCGAAGGCACGCGCGACCACGACGTAAGCCAGAACATTGCAGCGCTGCTCGATGCGATTGAGGGAACGCCCCCGTTCCGCATCCTTGACCTCGGTTGCGGCCCTGGCCGCGACCTGCGCACTTTCAAGTCGCTGGGGCATGAGCCGGTCGGCCTGGACGGCTCGGCCCATTTCGTGGAAATGGCGCAGAACTGGAGCGGCTGCACAGTCCTGCATCAGGATTTTGTCGCGCTGGACCTGCCGCCTGCATCGTTCGACGGCATCTTCGCCAACGCTTCCCTGTTCCACGTTCCCAGTGCCGTGTTGCCCGACGTGCTGCTACGCCTGCACGCGGCGTTAAAGCCGCGTGGAGTCCTGTTCAGCTCCAACCCGCGCGGCCAGAACGAGGAAGGATGGAATGGCCCGCGCTACGGCTGTTACTACGATTTCGAGACCTGGTCCGAGGTAGTCACTGCAGCCGGTTTCGAGCCCATCACACACTATTACCGTCCGGCAGGCTTGCCTCGCGAACAGCAACCATGGCTGGCTTCAGTCTGGCGTAAAGGTTAGTTCTGTTAGCTTGCGTACAGTGGGTCTCGATGCCTGTTCGTATCATTTGCTCGTCGCACTTTTTTAATGAGGAGCGCATCATGAACAAGGACCAAGTGAAGGGCAAGGCGAAGGAAATCGGTGGCAAGATCCAGGAAGAAGCAGGGGAACTGGTCGGCAGCTCGAAACAGCAAGTGAAGGGCGTTGCCAACCAGGTGGAAGGCAAGTTGCAAAAACAGCGCGGCGACCTGCGTGAAGCCATCGACGACGCCACGGACGAGCTGATCGACCGCGGCAACCGCCAGTAATGTAGCCCCCAGAGCCGGTTCGCCGGCTCTTCTATGTGCGAGAGTCAGTGGTCTACCGGAACGGGCTTACCCCTATCGGCATCCTCTTGCTTGAACGCCAAATTTGAGTGTGTCAGAAAGGAAGTGCAATCCTCTGACATTTCAACGGTGTTGCGTTGCCTGATTACATTGCGGGCCCAAACTCTCGCCTGCGAATACATTTCAGAAGCCTTCGCTTCACTTACTCGCTCAGGCGCTTCCGAATACAAAAGCTGCTTTCGGGCCTCGAACTTGGCCTGGGCCTCCGGCTGGACTTCCGCGCAAGCCAATTGGAACTCATCCACATATGCGATGGATGCTTCAATCGGCCACGGAGACGCAGTTCCCCTGGACGCAAAGACCAGCAGTCCAATAGCAATGAAGAGCAATTTACATTTCTTACTAGGCATAACAAACTGTTCCTGTGTGCAGCAGCGTTACGATCATTTGGTTGGAGCCACTGGCTTGTAAATCTCTGCAATCCGCGGGATGAATCGTTGTGGATTGGCGCCCGCGAGATTGGTCAGCACGATGATGGCAAGGCGCTGGTCGGGATAGACGATAAAGGCCGCACGTGCACCGCCAATGCCGGCGACCTGCCGTTCCGGTGCCGTTTTCAGCACCGGCCACCCTTGCCCCCATTCTCCATCGGCCCCATTCTTGAGTTTTTCCGGAGTCCACATTCGCTGCAGGCTGGCCTGGGTGATCAGCCGGCCTTTCGATAACGCAATCAGCCAATGCGCCACCTCGTCGGCAGTTGTCTGGATACCCCCGCCGGCCCACAAGCCATATGGAATTTCGTAGAACCAATGCGACAGGCGCCTTTCATCTTTGGCGGAAATACCGCGCGGGGTATAGGCATAGATCGTCGCAGCCTTGGGGACCAGGTCATAGCTGTCGCCGAACGTGGAAAGCGGCATGCCGGCAACGGCGAACTGGCGCTCTGCGATGAAGCGCTCGTAAGACAGCTTGCTCTGCTTGCCGATGATCTGTGCCAGCAAGGCATAGTTGGTCTGGTTATAGGCAAACAATTCGCCCGGGGGCGCAGCGACGGGGAGGGATTTCACTCGACGCATAGCCTCTGCTTCGCTGCCGCCTTCAACAGCGCCTTGCTGGTCAACCATGTCGGGCAGGCCCGACGTATGCCCCAGCAACTGGCGTACAAGAATCCCGCGCCAACTTGGCGGCAGGTCGTCCAGGTAGCGAGACAATGGGGCGTTGAGATCAACCAACCCTGCTTCAACAAGCTGCATCATCGCGATACCGGTAAACGTCTTGGTGGCGGAATTCAGCGGGAATCGTGTCGTGCGTGTGGCCGGCACATCGTTTTCGACGTTGGCCATGCCGTAGCTTTCAGAGAGGACGATGTCGTCATCTTTGACTACAGCGATCTGCAAGCCCGGAATGCCTTGTTCCAGCATGATTTTCTGGATCGATTGCCGCGCCAGTTTGTTGGCGTCTTCAATGGCGCTTGCGCTGACGCTTAATGCAGGCCAGCAGAGCAAGGCGACGGTAAGCTTCCGAATTATTCGAAATCCCATAATAGGTTGTCAGAGCTGGGTGATGTCAAATCAGCAATTGTAGATGAACTTGCTCGACAAGGCGAGGCGTGAGCATGGGGCCTTATTCTTCTCCGGCGGGCACGCCGAGCGGGAACATGTGCCGGTATGGCTTGGCTTCGGCCCAGCAGCGGGCGAATGATGGTCGTTCGCGCAGGCGGCGCAGGTAGGCCATTACGTGATCGTGTTTTCCGGGGATAGGGTGCGACCAGTGTGCGTAAAGGAGGAAGGGAGCGGCTGCGCAGTCGGCCATGCTGAATTCATCGCCGGCGGCCCAGGTGCGGTGCGCCATCACTTTGTCCAGCCAGGCGTATGCCGTTTCCAGTTTGCGCCGGGCTTCGGCCACGCCATGCGGGTCGTGTTCGCCGTCGGGGCGCAGCACGTCGGCCACCAGCTTTTGCTGCGGCGTGGCGATGTGGTTGTCGAAGAAACGATCCATCATGCGTACTTCCAGCGCGGCCTTGGGATCAGTCGGCAGCAGCTTCACCGGACCCGGATAGTAAAGCTGCAGGTGCTCGATGACGATGCTGGCCTCCACCACCATGCGCTCGCCATCCAGCAGGATCGGGAACTTCGCGATCGGCCACATTTCGCCGAATTGCTGGCAATTGGCGGCGTGGTCCGGCGACAGCATGCGGTACTCGAACGGCGTGCCGTTCTCATACAGCGCAATCAGCGCTTTCATCGAATAGGAAGAAAGGGGATGGTAGAAAAGTTGCAGGGACATTGGTGCCTCCGTCGGTGGTGGTTGATCGTACCACTACGACGGATGAGACTTTCCTAAATCGACAGCCTAGCGTGGCAGGATCGGCATCGGTTTGACGCGCAGCAAAGAAAAAGCCCGCCGGCTTGCGCGGGCGGGCTTCAGGGCAGGGTGCTTGGCCCGGGGCTTAGTTCGATTCCGGCTTCAGGTGCTTGCGGAAGAAGGCGTCGATGTAGGTTTGCACGTGGCGCTTCGCCAGGCGGTTCGAGACGCCGTGCTTGGCGCCTGGGTAGGTCATCAACTCGAACTGCACGCCGCGGTTCACCAGTGCGTCGATCATCTTGGTGGTGTTGGTGAACAGGACGTTGTCGTCCGCCATGCCGTGGATCAGCAGCAGCTTCGACTTCAGGCCATCGACGTGATAGAACACGTTCGATTGCTTGTAGCCTTCCACGTTGTCGGACGGACGGTCCATGAACTGCTCGGTGTAGTGCGTGTCGTACAGGCCCCAGTCGGTCACCGGTGCGCCGGACACGCCAGCCGCGATCTTGTCCGAGCCTTGCGACAGCAGGCGCAGGGTCATGAAGCCGCCGTAGCTCCAGCCGTACACGCCGATACGCTTGGCATCCACGTAGGATTGCTGGCCCAGCCAGTCGATGCCGGTCAGCTGGTCTTCCACTTCCACCTTGCCCAGGTTGCGGTAGATGGCGTCGGTGAAGACGCGCTCGCGGCGCGAGGAGCCGCGGTTATCCAGGCGGAATACCACATAGCCTTGCTGCGCCATGTACTGGTCGAACTGAGCACCGTCCCACTTGCGGGTCACGTGCTGCGAGTGCGGGCCGCCGTAGGTGGACAGGTAGACCGGGTACTTCTTGCTGGCGTCGAACTTGTACGGCTTGATCATCGAGTAGTAAAGGGTCTGGCCATCCTTCGCCTTCATATTGCCGAATTCGACCGGCAACTGGTCCGATTTGTACTTGAAGTAGGGATGCGACTCGTTGACTTCATTCTTTTCCAGCCAGCTCACCAGCGCACCGTCAGGACGGCGGATCGCTACTTGCGGCGGGGTGGCGGGATCGGACCAGGTATCCACGAACACTTCGCCATGCTTGGAGAAGGAGGCATCATGCCAGCCGTCAGCCTGGGTGATGCGCTTTGGCTTGTCGGCATTCGAGCCGTCCAGTTTCAGCTCGTAGACTTGCTTGTCGTAGACCGCATCCTTGTTGGAGGAGACGAATACCTTGCCGGCCTTCTCGTCCACCGCCAGCACATCGTCGAAGCCCCACTCGCCCTTGGAGATGGCGTGTTTCAGCTTGCCATCCATGCCGTAGAAGTACAGGTGGTTGCGGCCAGTGCGTTCGGACGACCAGATGAAGCCTTTGCCGCTTTCCAGGAAGCGCAGGTCGTCATTGATGGTGGTCCAGGTTTTCGAAGTTTCGGTCAGCACCGGGCGCTGCGCCAGCGTGCCTGCGTCGACGGCGATCAATTCCAGGGTTTTCTGGTCGCGCGACTGGCGCTGGAAGAACAGCGACTTGGAGTCCTTGCTCCAGTCGGCACGCACCAGATAGATGTCCTTGTTGGCGCCCAGGTCCACGTCGCGGATCTCGCCGCCGGCCGGCGACACGATCTTCAGGCCCACGATGGCGTTCTTGTCGCCGGCGGCAGGGTAGCGCTGCTCCACGACGTCGGTGCGGTCGGCATAGATTTCGAAGCGGCGCGCCACCGGCACCTGCGCTTCATCGTACCAGCGGAAGGCAATCGCGGAATCGTCCGGCGCCCAGTAGTAGCCGGTGAACTGGTGCATCTCTTCCTGCGCCACGAATTCGGCCTCGCCGTTATGCACGGTGCCCTTGCCGTCGGTGGTCAACTGGCGCTCCTTGCCGGTGGCCAGGTCGATCACGAACAGGTTCTGGTTGCGCACGAAGGAAACGTATTTGCCCTTCGGCGAAATCTTTGGATCGATCACGCTGCCCGATGCCACCAGGCGCGCGCTGTCTGGCTTGGACAGGTCGACCAGGTACAGGTTGCCGGCCAGCGGCACCAGCAGCTGCTTGCCATCCGGCGACCAGTTGTAGGAAATGATGCCTTTCAGCGCGGCGGTACGGGCACGTTCGCGCAGTGCTTTTTCAGCGTCGGACAGGTTTTCGACCGGGACCAGGGCCTTGGAGTCGACCAGGCGGCGCGTGGTCTTGTCCTTCATGTTGTATTCCCACAGGTCCATCTGGTACTGGTCGTCCGCGCGGGCGCGCAGGAAGGTGACGCGGGCGCCGTCCGGCGACACTTTGAGGGCGCGCACGCCGGGGCCGGACAGGGCCGGGTCGGCGTACAGGCGCTCCAGTGTCAGGCGTTCAGCGGAAGCGGTACCGGCAGCCAGCAGGGCTGCCAGGGTGAGGATAAGGCGCATTGTTTGTCCCGGAATGGTTTACTTACGAATCGCAAGACAATACCAGAACACGCCCCCGCTGATATTCGGAATGATATGGCCTATGCCGTTTTTCCTTCGGCTACTCGGGAATTCGACAGTGTGCGCAGGTAGGCCGTGAGCAAAATGGCAGCAATCGTCAGGCCGAGCACCAGCCCGATCCAGAAGCCGGCAGCCGCCATTTCCTTCCACAAGCCCAGCAGGCAGCCGACCGGCAGCGCAAACACCCAGAACGCCAGCAACTGGATCAGCATCGGCCCGCGCGTCACCTTGTAGCCGCGAATGGCGCAAGCCGCCGCCACCTGCGTCGCATCGGACAACTGGAACAGCGCGGCAAACAGCAGCAGGGTGACGCAAGTCTGCTGCACGGCCACATCGCTGGTGTAGGCGGCCGCAATCTCATTGCGGAAGACGGCAATGAACACTGCCGACACCACGGCAAATGCCAGCGCCATCCCCAGCCCGACCCACGAAGCCGAACGCGCGCGATACGCATCGCCTTCGCCCAGCGCCTGGCCCACGCGCGTCACCATGCCGATGCCAAGGCTGAGCGGCACCATGAACACCAGCGAAGAAAAGTTCAGCGCAATCTGGTGCGCCGACTGTTCGATCACGCCGAAGCGCGCCACCAGCAGGGCTACCGCGCCGAAGGCGCTGACTTCGGCAAAATAGGTCACGCCGATTGGCAGGCCAAGCCGCAGCATGCTACGGATTTCCGGCCAGTGCGGCCCCTCCCAATGGGTGAAAGGATAGGTGGCGCGATAGGCGCGCGAAATGCGCATCCACGCCAGCATCGCGCCCAGCATCAGCCACATGCAGATGCCGGTCGACACCGCGCAGCCCACGCCGCCCATGGCCGGCAGGCCCCAGTGGCCGAAGATCAGCAGCCAGTTCACGAAAACGTTGAAGGCCAGTCCGATCAGGGCAATCACCATCACCGGCTTGGTCTGGTTGATGCTGGCGCTGTAGCCGTACAGCGCCCGGTAGCAAGCGAATGGCGGGAGGCCGATGCTGATGATGTGCACGAACAGCGAAGCGCGCCGGTTCACCTCCGGCGCCAGTTGCAGGTGATCGAACAAGAGGGTGCAGAGGTTGGCCATTACCATAGCCACCAGGCCGACGCCCAGGCCTTTCCATAAGCCCTGGCGTACCAGGTGGGGAATGCGCTGGTAGCTGCCGGCGCCCACCTCATGCGCCACCAGCGTGTTCATCGCCATCATGGTGCCCATCACGGTCACCAGCACGATGGACCAGATCGCGGCGCCGGTCGAAACGGCGGCCAGCTCGGAGGCCTGGGTGTGGCCGGTCATTGCCACGTCTGCTACCGCCATGCCGACGGTAGCAAGTTGCCCAATCAATACCGGCCAGGCCAATTTCCATAATGCTGTTGCTTCGCTGCGTAAATTGGTGGTCGAAATTGTTGTTGGCATGTGTTGCACAGTAGGAATTTGTTACAAGGTAGGGTAGTCTAACGCCCTTTGCGCCGCGTTAGAGCGCTTAGGATGCCTGAATATCGGAGATTTATTAATGAAGAATACCTTGACCGCCGCTTTCCTGCTGGCCGCTTCCCTTCTTGGCCAGGCCGCTTCGGCCGGTGAACTGCAACTCTTCTCGCGTGAAGATTTCCGCGGCCAGCGCGTGGTAATTGCCGACGGTGCTGCCAACAACTTCCGCGACTTCGACTTCAATGACCGCGCTTCGAGCCTGGTGGTGCGTTCGGGCACCTGGGAACTGTGCGAGCACGTGAACTTCCAGGGCCAGTGCGCCGTATTCGAACGCGGCGAATATCCCAACCTGCGCCAGTTCAACAACAACTTCTCGTCCGCCCGCGAGATCGAGCGCCGTCGTGACCGAGGCCAGGGTTGGGGCTGGGGCCGCGATAACCGCGATGACCGCGACGACCGCTGGCGCGAAGAGCGCCGCGAGGAACGCCGCGAATATCGTGAAGAGCCACGCGGCCCTGCGGTGGAACTGTTCAATGACAACGGCTTCCGCGGCCGCGTCGTGCAAATCAATGACGACCTGGGCTCCCTGCGCAATGTCCATTTCAACGACAATGCCAACTCGATGGTCGTCAATTACGGGACCTGGGAAGCGTGCGAGCACGCCGACTTCGGTGGCCAGTGCCGCACCTTTGGCCCGGGCCGTTACCCCGACCTGAGGGACTTCAGCGACCGCATCTCGTCGATCCGCCGCGTACGCTGACCGGCATCTGCCTCCCCCCCCAAAAAGCACGCTCCGCAGCGTGCTTTTTTTTCGCAACACCAGATTTGAAGCGGCCTCCCAGGCTGTGCTAGCATTGCAAAATAGTACTTTTCGTTTCCGTATGGAAACTACAATAGTGACTATTAGACAAATCAAGCAACAACCGAGGGTAGAATGAAGTTCAACAAATTGATTTTGACGAGTGCCGTGAGCATGGCGTTGGCCGCCTGCGGCGGCGGGGGCAGCAGTTCCAGCGGCGAGACGCCGCCTGCGCAGACGGCCCCAGTGTCGGTGGTGTTTAACGGTACGGCAGCGGTCGGCGCGCCACTGGAGGGCAGCGTAACGGTCAAGGACGCCAAAGGCGCCACCAAGGTTGCCCAGATCGGCAGCAACGGTGCGTACTCGGTCGACGTGACCGGCATGACCGGCCCCTTCGTGTTCCGCGCTTCCGGCTCGGCCAATGGCCAGGTCTACACCGTGCACTCGGTCGCCACCAGCGCCGACGCCGCCGGCAAGATCAATATCACCCAACTTACCGATCTGATCGCTGCCAACGTGGGCGGCCAGCTCTCGGCCGACTACTTCGACCAGTTCGATAAGAATGCGGCCACCGCCACTGCGGCCACCATCGATGCCGAAGCTGCCAAGCTCAAGGAAAAGCTGCAGCCTATCCTGACCGCGCTGGGCGTCGATGCCAACGCCGACTTGCTGCGTACCCCATTCACTCCGCTGGCCAGCCCGCTCGATAAAGCGCTGGACGCCATCCATGTGACGGTCGACGCCAACACCGCCGTGGCCACCATCAGCACCACCGCCAACACTTCCGTCATCACCGACGACCTCAAACAGAAAGCAGCAGCGGAAACCAGCCCGACGAAACTGGCGGCGGACAATATCAGCACCGCGACCACCGATGCACCGCTGGTAAAGAAGGCGCTGACCGACTTCATCGCCAAGTTCGCGAATGGCCAGCCGACGGTAGATGCGCTGCTCCCGCTTGCCACCACCGGTTTCCTCAATGATGACATGAGTGCCCAGGACTTCTTCCGCTACCTGGTGAGCGAGCCTGCACTGGTAGGCGCGACCTTCAGCGATATCGAAATCCACCAGATCGATTACAGCGATCCGGCCAAGATCACGGCCCGCGTGTCGTTCACTGTGAAGACCAAGAGTGGCCAGATCATGGACCGCCTGGAAAACTGGAAGATTCGCAAGAGCCCAACCGACGGCGTGTGGCGCGTGCACGGCAACCAGCGTGCGCTGGAACTGGAAGCATTTGCCAGCATGAGCAAAACTGTCAGCGCCAGCGGCACCTGTTACCGCACCGGCATCAACTTCAGTATCGTTGACCGTAACCTGGCCAACAACACGACCGCTGGCGTGGTCGACCACATCGTCATCACCGGTCCCGGCATGCCGCAGGCAGGCCTGCGCTACAACGCAAAAGGCTGGGGCGAAAGGTGGGCCAACACCGTCAACGCGTCGGATACCTATGTGATGAGCACCGACTGCGGCGGCATTTCGCCAATGGGCGACGATGGCGTGGCGCGCCTGCCGGACAATGCGGTATATGTGCTGACTGCGTACGACGCGTCCAATGTCAAGCTCTCCTTCGCTTCCGGCAGCAGCGATGGCACCTACGTGCTGAAAGTGCAGCGTCGTCCGCTGACCCTGACTGAAACCAAGGCCAGCACTGCCTTCCCAACGCTGTCCGAGCCAAGCCTGGCAGCGCTGTCCAGCTACAGTACCCGCGACCTCACGCTTGCAGTCTCCAGTGTCAACCCGGGCACTGTGACCTGGCTCTCCATCAGTGAGGAAACGTCGAATGGCCACTCGGGCCTGGAATCGACCGAATCGCCGACTGCGGCAGGCACCTTCAGCACCAACTTCAAGCTTCCGGCGCTGCTGACGGGCGAGACCGTCAAGGCACGTACCGTGTGGATCGAGTCTGCGGACAGCTACCGCCGCTACATGCAGACTGTGTATAAGCGCTAACCTGCAGTAACGCCAGGGTCGGGGGCACTGCGCCGCTGATCCTGGCACAGCGTGGCAACGTCACGAATCGATTGAATTTGTCTGAAGGTAATTAAGCAAACGGCGCATTGCCTGCTTATAGAGCTGATACGCCTGCTCCCGCTCGGTGCCGCTTGACTTGAGCAACTGGGAGGCATGAATTTCTACTTTGAGGCGCAAGTGCCGGAGTTGTTCATCCTGCGCTTCGACGCGCATGATGCACTGACTCGCTGTGTTACGGCTGAGCAAAGACTGGTCCATGTTTGCCTCATCTGGCTTCGATCTCAGCTTTAGCGTACGCTGACCAAGAGTACATAGCAAACAGATTGTCAGACTTTCGCGACGCGTGTTGCGTGGACGCTCAACGGGCTTGTTTTCTTCGGTCAACCTGGGCATCCGCGCCAGGAACGTGAACCCGAATTTTCGCTGCTGGCCGACCGAACACTTCTTCCGCCAGTGGTGCATGGACCCCATAGAACAATGCGGAACGCAAACCCGCCTGCGTGCCAAAGGCTGCTCGCGTGAGCAACGCAATGGACAGCCGTTCAGCGGTGATAGTGTCGTGGCGCCGTGTCATGACATTTATGCTACAGCCGACCTCAAGAACAGGTCGCCAGATTGGAATAAACGCGCGCATACTGTCGGTAACAAAAGCACCTGCCATTTGACAAGAGGCTGTCATGTCACCGGAACGGCCAAATCACAACAAGAGCGCATTGGCCGATGACGCCATTGCCATTGCAAACAGCCAGTCTCGACTCGCCGCCGTTGAATTCCTGTTCGAGCGCGGCTGCACGCCCGACGTGATTGCCCACATCCTTGCGGCCTATATGGAAGCTCAATCCCCCGAGCCGGTTACGCTCGCCTGACAGGGCCCGGCAAAACAGTTGTTTTTCGACCCATCGCATTGTGAATTCCCAAGCAGGTGTTCGTTCGTGTGCATATACTTTCTATCGGCAAGGAGGTGCACATGTCCACTAATCCAAACGAGCGTCATCGGCGGCAAGATCACGAAATGGCGAAGATGGTTCAATGCGGCCTGTCGCTGTTGTATCTGGCTGGTGTGGCTGAAGCCTGCCAGTACATGGTTCGCGCAGGGATTTCCGGTCCGATCATTGAACGCATCGTTTCGGCACGAAACGTACGTGGGGCCAAGACTCCTGTTCGCGTGCAGGTGAGCAGGAGTTCATAAAGCGCTTTTTTCTTCACAATGTTTGTTGCTATTTTGAAAATATAAACATACACTGGGCGCTCACCAACAATTGAGTCGCCGTCGTAGCGTATGAAGATTTTTTCATTGAAGTGTGTGAATTGCGGTGCAGCGCTTGAAGTAAAACAGGACATTGACGAATTCGCTTGCGGTTATTGCGGTGTGCAGCAACACGTCGAACGTGGCGGTGGGATCGTTTCGTTAAGGCGATTGGAAGAAGCACTGGACGACGTAAAGCTGGGCACAAATCGGGCTGCATCTGAGCTTGCCCTTTCGCGATTGCACGCCGACGTGAACGCAATCTGCGCCAGGCGCGATAGCGAGATCAAGGCTTTGCGCACGGCCGATGAGAAGAGCAATGTACTGATAGGATGGGGAATCATTATTGGCGTAGGTCTTGCCATCTATTCGTATGGCTGGTGGTCGATTCCCGTCATCATTGGCGGACTGGTCTTTGGATCGTTCTTCATCAAGTCCGTGACGAAAGAGATAAGGATGATCGAGGCAAGGGCTGCGGCGAGGATAGAACCGTTGAAAGAGCAGATTGCCCGCCATCAGTCGATTGTTGATTCGTACGATTTCGGCGCGCAGGGCAAACCTTAAGCCGAAAGGACGGGCGTGAAGCCACGCAGCACTTCATTTCTACGCGGTTGGATAGGCTGCGCCGTTAGGGAAGCAGCCACGAGCAACCTCACCAAATGCCTTCCAATGCCAAACCAAGCGCCGCGCCAGCCATGGGTTCCCATTCATTCTTTCTGGACTAACAGTTCCACGGCCGAAGAACCGTTTGTGCATTCTGTATGAGTGAATCTCGTCAATCTTCGGATGGGAACGTGCCGTAGCATGCTCGTAAAACACGAAGTAGGCCGGATTCTCCAAACTTATTAACTGAATCTGGAGCAAAAACTCGCTGTCGACATAAGCTCCGTTTTTCTTCTTTTTTCTGTATGTATCAGAGTAGGTTGCTGTCCCATGCCACCCGCGCTTGAAACGGCGTGAAATACCTCCTTCACTAGTGCACTCACCAATCTTAATAAACGGGGTAAGCTCCTTTTTGAATCGATAGAAATAGACGCCAATTGAAGTATCTACACCTGCCGATTTCAAGCAATTAAGGACATAGTTGTTCGGAACGGAGAGCACATCGTCCGGGCTGGTAAGCAGGACACAAATTACACGTTCTTTGCCCGTGCCGCGTCCAGATGCTGCTTTGTACTCTTGAAATGCCATTCGAAGCGGTACGGAATTCATGAACTTCTTTCGCTAGGTTGAGTGTTTTACCGGGTTGCAGGAACCTCGCTACCAGGCGCGCCCAGCTTGCCGCCTTTTTCCTTTTTACAAAGAAGGCATCCTGCTCCATACCACGGCCCTTCCTTGCATTTTCGGGAATCGCCGTCGCGTCGGCAGACCAACGGCGTTGCGAGCTTTGCTTGAAGACGCTTTTCGAGTTCCACAAGCTCTTTTCGAAAGAGTCTGTCGGCCTGATCCAGTTTGTGATCTTCGATTGCTTGCTTAACCGCCGCTTCCCATTCTGACGTGCCCGGCTTAAGGTTCTTTTCCCCATGCTTCTGAGTGAAGTCATCAACCGCTTCGTTGATTTTACGAAGAAGGTCTGGCGGCAAGTTGTCGGACATGATTTACATGATTTGGTTGTTGGATAAACGGAAAGCAATACTCTTAGTTTCCAAATTGAGCAATTGCTTGGGCGCTGGCGATCTTCGCGTACGATCTGACTTCGAATCGCGAATTCCGCTAGACTGGCAAAGACGCCATTTCGGGAGCGCGCGACGTGGAATACAAGGACTACTACGCCACGCTGGGAGTCGCCAAGACTGCCAGCGAAGACGAGATCAAGAAGGCCTACCGCAAGCTGGTCCGCAAGTACCATCCGGACGTCAGCAAGGAAGCCGATGCCGATGCCCGTACCAAGGAGCTGAACGAAGCGTACGGCGTGCTCGGCGATGCCGAAAAGCGTGCTGCCTACGATTCGCTGGGCAGCGGCCAGTACCGCGCTGGCCAGGAATTCCATCCGCCACCCGACTGGGGCGCCGGTTTCGGAGGCGGCAGCGCCGAAGACTTCTTTGCCGACCTGTTCGCCCACGTGGGAGGGCAGCGCGGCCAACGCCAGGGTTTCCGCATGCGCGGCGAGGACATCCACGCCGTCCTCGAAATTGGCCTGCACGACGCCTACAACGGCGCCCAGCGAGATATCTCGCTGGACCGCCAGCGCACGCTCAAGGTGAATATCCCGAAAGGTGTGACAGCCGGCCAGCAACTGCGCTTGAGCGGGCAGGGCCAGCCGGGGATGAACGGCGCCGAAGCGGGCGACCTTTACCTCGAAATCGCCTTCCAGGCCGATGACCGCTATCGCGCCGAGGGGCGCGACGTATATGAGAAAGTGCCGATTCCGCCATGGCTGGCAGCACTGGGCGGTGAGCGTGAAGTCAGCACGCCGTCTGGCCGCGTGACTGTAACCGTGCCGCCCAATTCCCAGGGGGGGCGCAAGCTGCGCCTGAAAGGGCGCGGCATTCCCGCCGCCAATAGCTCCGGCGCTGCGGGCGACCTCTACTTGATACTGGAAATCTTTGCCCCGCCGGCCGATACGCCCGAGCGGCGCGCGCTATACGAACAGATGCAACGCGAAATAGGAGGATGAGCGATGCCAAAGGAAGAGATTGTGGAAGGCGTGCCGCTGGAACACCAGGCGCTGACGCTGGACGAACTGGCGCGCGCTTGCGCCGTCGAGCCGGAATGGGTTGTGCATCACGTGCAGCGCGGCATCCTGGTCGGCCGGGAAGGTGTGAGCATCGAAACCCTGCAATTCACCAGCGTGGACTTGGGGAGGGCGCGTCGCCTGGCCCAGCTTGAACGGGATTTCGATGCGGACGAAGATTTGGCGGCGCTGGTAGTGGATTTGTGCGACGAAGTCCGCCGCCTGAAATCGCGCCTGCGCGCCGCCGGAATGGCTTAGCCGTTTAGCCGCTTAGCGTTGCTGGTCACGGCCGCCGCGATTGCCGCGGTTGCCGGTATTGCCTTCTTCCTCATCCATCAAGTCATCGCGGCTTCCCTGGCGCTGGCCTTGGCCGACGTCGCTCTGCTTGCTGCCGCGTCCCTGGTCGGATTGCTGGTTGCCACCGGTCAGGTTTTCGCGTTGACCTTGTTGGCGATTACCGCCGCCTTGGCCGGCTTGCCCAGCCTGGTTGCGCCAATCGTCCGATTGCTCAGTGTCCTTGCGTGGTGCCATGATCGCTCTCCTTTGTGGTTGAAGCAGAACCATGCTAGGCCGATGCAGTTGTCAAGCCTGTAGGTGCACACGCCGCTGGCCTGTAGGAGTGTTTAGAAAGCGTCCGGCGGCAGCGTATGGTCGATCTCGACGAATTTTTGGCGCAGCCATTTGCCGGCCGGGCCCAGTTCATCGTCACCGCGATGGATCACAAACAGCGGGTAATCAATTCCGCCGCCTTCCTGGCTATGCAGGTGCACCAGGCGTCCTTCGACCAGGTCGCGCATGACCATGTGCTCGGGCATGTTGCCCCAGCCGAGTCCACCCAACAGCAGTGCATGCTTGGAGCCGAGGTCGCCCAGCCGCCAGTCGCGCAGGCCCAGCACGCCGAAATCGCGGCCTTCGGTCAGGGGGCTGCGGTCGGTCACGACCAGTTGCAGATGCTCGCGCAGCACTGAGGTCGGGATCGGCGCCGCTTCGCGCGCCAGTGGATGCAAGGGCGAGCAGACCGGCACCATTTTCACGAAGCCCGCCGCATGGCGTTCGATATTGACCGGCGCCGTTGCGGTCATGCCGGCCACGCCCAACTGGCAGCGGCGATCGGCCACCATCTGCGCCACAGCGCCCAGGGCTTCCGTATGCAGGCGCAGCGAAACGGTCGGGAACTCGCGCTGGAATTGTTCGAGCGCGCGCACCAGCACGCAAGCCGGGAACATCACGTCGACCACGATGCTCAGTTCTGCCTCCAGGCCCATGCCGAGCGCCTTGGCGCGCGAACGCATTCCGTCGACTTTGCTGGTCACCGCGCGGGCGTCGGCCAGCAGGGTCTTGCCGGCCTCGGTCAGGGTCGGCTTGCGCGTGCTGCGGTCGAGCAGGGCGATATTCAGTTGTTCCTCGAGGTTGGCAATGGTGTAGCTGATGACCGATTGGGTGCGGTGCAAGGCACGCGCCGCGTGGGCGAAGCCGCCATGATCGATGACCGCGATAAAAACACGCAACTGGTCGAGGGTGGGGAGGCCGGGATCTCGCATATCAAGAAAATCGATAATTTCTATCGTTATAAAACCTATTTCATCGATAATAAACCCGTTCTAAGATGGCCGCAATCACCAACTTTCTTGGAGCAAGTTCATGGCAAACGTTCTCTACATCAACAGCAGTGTTCGTAACGCTGGTTCCCTGTCCCGCCAACTGTCGGCTGAATTCATCGCCAAGTGGAAGGCTGCCAACCCAGCTGACACCGTGGTCGAGCGCGACCTGGCGGCCAACCCTGTGCCGCACCTGACCGAACAAATGATGGGCGCCTTCTTCACCCCGGCCGAAGCGCGCAATGCCGAGCAGGCGCATACCGTGAAGGTATCCGACACCCTGGTTGACGAACTGATTGCCGCGGACGTGATCGTCATCGGCGCCCCGATGTACAACTTCTCCGTACCATCGTCGCTGAAAGCCTGGATCGACCACGTAGCCCGCGTCGGCCGCACCTTCCAGTACACCGCCAACGGCCCGGAAGGCCTGCTGAAAGGCAAGAAGGTGTATGTGTTCACCGCCAGCGGCGGCGTCTATAGCGAAGGCGCAGCAGTGGCCTACGACCACCTGACCACCTTCCTGCGCACCGTTCTCGGCTTCATCGGCCTGACCGACGTGCAATTCATCCGCGCCGAAGGTGTAGCGATGGGCGAGCAAGCCGTCGCCGACACCCTGGCCAAAGCCCAGAAATCGATCGACCAACTGATCGCCGCCTAATACAGCCCAGCCCGTGTCAACCCTGGGGTCAGGCTCTTTGGTTGACACGGCCTCGGCCGCTACATAGCTGGGCTCGTGTCAACTTGGGCGCCTGACCCCAAGGTTGACACGGGCTCGGCCATTCGGTCTCCCCGTAGTGGACTTGGCCGCACCGGCCCGCCGGCCGTGCTGCCTTTTTTGTCATTTGCTATCATTGCAAAATGGAACGCCACTATCACTTGCTTATCATCGATCCGCAGAACGATTTCTGCGATTTGCCACCACCTGCCGCGCCGGCTTTGCCGGTTCCGGGCGCCCACCAGGACATGCTGCGGCTTGCCAGCCTGATCGAACAGGGCGGCGCCGGGCTTTCGGCCATCACCATCACGCTGGATTCGCACCATCGTTATGACGTTGCGCATCCGACCTTCTGGCGCACTGCCGATGGTGCGGCGCCGGGGCCGTTCACCCAGATTTCCGCTGCCGACGTGCGGGCCGGCCGCTTCGTACCGCGCGATGCTGGCGGCTTGCCGCGCGTGCTGTCTTATCTCGATGCGCTGGAATCCGCCGGCCGTTATCAGTTGATGGTGTGGCCGGTCCACTGCGAAATCGGCAGCTGGGGCCACAACGTGCACGATGCGGTGCGCGCTGCCTACAATGCCTGGGAAGAGGGCCGCCATGCCGTGGTGGCCAAGGTCGGCAAGGGTTCCAATCCGTGGACCGAGCACTATTCCGCAGTGATGGCCGAGGTGCCCGACCCAAGCGATCCGGCCTCGCAACTGAATCGCGAACTGATCGCCAGCCTGTCCCATGCCGATACCATCTACATCACTGGCGAAGCGGGCAGCCATTGCGTGAAAGCGACCACCGAACACATTGCGGACCATATCGATCCGCGCAAGCTGGTGCTGGTCACCGACTGCATGAGCCCTGTGACCGGCTTTGAAGCCCAATACCTCGAATTCGCGCAAGCGATGCAGCGCCGCGGCGCGCGCCTTGCCACGTCGGCCGAAGTGCTCTCGGAACTGCTGGCCAACGCGGAGAACAAACAATGATCCCTGTCGTCCGCAGCCTGCTTGAAACAGACCTGTACAAATTCACCATGTGGCAGGCCTTGCTGCATAGCCATCCAAGCGCGCATGCCGAATATGAATTCGTGTGCCGCAACCAGACCGCCTTCCCGCTGTCCGAGCTGAAGGAAGAAGTGGAGTCGCAGCTTGACCACCTGTGCAGCATGTCCTTCACCGAGGACGAGCTGAATTACCTGCGCTCCCTGCGCTACATCAAGAGCGACTTCGTTGATTTCCTCACGGTGTTCCGCTTCCAGCGCAAGTTCATCGAGGTGCGCGCGGATGGCGATACCCTGGTGATCCATGCCGAGGGGCCGCAAGTCCACATCATGGCGTACGAGATCTTCGTGCTCTACATCGTCAATGAGCTGTACTTCCGCCGGGTCGGCACGCCGGCCGCGTTGGAGGAAGGGCGCAAGCGCCTCGGCGAAAAGATTGTGCAGTTAAAGGCTTTCGGCACCAATCCTGCGCTGCGCCATCCCTTCGAGTTTTCCGACTTTGGCCTGCGCCGCCGCTTTTCGGCCGCATGGCACGATGAAGTCGTCGAGCGCCTGGCACGCGAGGTGCCGGAGTGCTTCAAAGGCACCTCCAACGTCTATATCGCGAAAAAGTTTGGCCTGATCCCGATCGGCACCATGGCCCACGAGTACATGCAGTCCTTCCAGGCCTTCGGCGTGCGGCTGCGCGAGTTCCAGAAAGCTTCGCTCGAGGCTTGGGTGCAGGAGTACCGGGGCGACCTCGGTATCGCTCTGACCGACGTGGTGGGCATGGATGCCTTCCTCAACGACTTCGACCTGTACTTTGCGAAGCTGTTCGACGGCTTGCGGCACGATTCGGGCGATCCGATCGTATGGGGGGAGAAGGCTATCGCGCACTATCAGGCCTTGCGCATTGACTCCAATACCAAGCGCCTGGTGTTCTCGGACGGCCTGGACTTTGAGACGGCGTTCCGCCTGTACCGCCAGTTCGCCGACCGCATCATGGTGGGCTTCGGCATCGGCACATGGCTGACCAACGATGTCGGCATCAAGCCGCTGAACATCGTGATGAAGCTGATTCGCCTGAACGGCCAATCGGTCGCCAAGCTGTCCGACTCGCCGGGCAAGACCCTGTGCAAGGACGAGACTTTCCTCGCCTACCTTCGCCAGGTCTTCCATCACTCTGCTTCTTAAGGATTTACGCTTCATGTTTGTTATTTGGTGGGGAACCACGAAGGTTGTCAACCAGCAGGGTTACGCGGCAGATTTCTGCCCTATCTGCAGGGAAGTCGCTCCAATGTTGATCTGCAACGTGGAGATGGCCAATCATGTGTACAGCGTGGTGTACGGCAAAGGCGAGACTATTGGCCATTACGCGCAGTGCCAGCAATGCAAATCGGAACTGCCTGCGCGGATGAATAAATTCAGGACCCTGGCCGACGGCATAGCGCCGCTTGTAACCTTGGTGCGCACAACCAACCCAAGGGTTTACGAGACCGAGAAGGGCCGGCTGGATATCGAGCGGATGATCAAGGAGCGCAGCGCACCGTTACCGCGCGACGTGCGTTTCGAACTGATGCTCGAAAAATTCCATGCAGTCGAGCCGGAGATCAGGAATCGGCTGGCGGCCTCGCGCGTTGACCTGCCATTTGTCGCAACTTTGCTGTCATTTATCCTGATCGGCTTTTTCGTACTGCCAATGGCGATGAGGGATACGGAAGCACTGCGGCGGATTCAGGCCTACTTCCTGCTCGGGACAATGGTATTCCTCGGCTATCTCTTGCTGACTGCACATTCTCGCTATCTGAAAGGGAAGATTTATCCCAAACTGAGCGAGGCGCTACGGCCACTGAAGCCCGGCCCCAAGGAACTGGACCTCATCCTGCGGATGCTGAAGCAGCGCAAGCTCGCGACCGGGTCGGTGCTGAAGGTCAAGAAGCTGGCCGGGTGGCTGGCCCGCACCGGCTAAGCCGGTTCTCCAGCCTCCTGGGGATGGAAACGCAGGCGGTAGTCGCCCGGCGTTACGCCGAGGCGGCGCACGAAAGCCCGCCTTAGGCTGTTCTGGTCGTGGAAGCCGCTGCGTGCCGCCACCCGCTTGAGCGGGCTGGCGGTTTCCTCCAGCATGCGGCGCGCCGCGTCGAGCCGCGCGGCTTCGACGAAGTCGGCCGGGGTTTCACCTGTATCGCTCTTGAACGCGCGTGAGAAATTGCGCACGCTCATGCCGGCTTGCGCGGCCAGTTGGTCCACCGTCAATTCTTCTTCCAGGTTTTCCAGCACCCATTCCTGCACTTGCCGGATCGGGTCACGCTGCGCCGACTGGGCTGCGAGGTGGGCGCTGAATTGCGCCTGGCCTCCGGGGCGCTTGATGAACATCACCAGTTCACGCGCCACGGCCAGGGCGACGTTGCGGCCAAGGTCTTCTTCCACCAGGGCCAGCGCCAGGTCCATGCCGGCTGTGACGCCTGCCGACGTGTAGAGATTCCCGTCGCGCAAATAGATCTGGTCATGTTCGACCTGCACCTGTTCGAAGCGCCGCGCCAGCGAGGCGGAAATATTCCAGTGGGTGGTGACGCGCCGGCCGTCCAGCAGGCCGGCATGGGCCAGCAGCCAGGCGCCGGAGCACACGGAGCCCAGACGGCGCACCACCGCCGCCTGCCGCTGCAGCCACTGCGCCAGGCGAGGGTTGCCGGCGACGGCCTGCACTTCGTGGCTGCCGGTGACGAGCAGGGTGTCCACCGCGTGATCCAGCGTGTCGATGGTGGCCGTCGGCTGGAACAGCATGCCGTTGTCGGCGCGGACCGGGCCTTCTTCCAGCGCGACCAGGTCGAACTGGTAAGTGCCGGGCTTGCGGGACTGCCGGGCCGCTTCATGGAAGACATCCATCGGCCCGGCCACGTCGAGCATTTGCACGCCAGGAAAAACAAGTAAAGCGATACGCATGATTAGCCTGCCAGGAGTTTGCCGGTGTACAGCGAATATAAGGTACGCACCAGCAGCACGGCAATCGTCGCGGTCAGGAAGGCAAGCAGCACGCCGGCCAGCACCACCACGCCAACGCTATCGGCCACGGCGGCATATTTGATCGCAGCGTTCACCAGCGCAGCGATCGGGAAGCTGATAGCCCACCAGGCCGGGCCGAAAGGCACCGAACGGCGGAACACGCGCGGAGCCAACACCAGGAACATGAACAGCCCAAAGTAGAACAGCATGGCGGCGAACATGTCGACGTGGTGCGTGACGTTGACGTAGGCCAGGAAGCCGACTTCGAACGGGGCGATCATCACCATCAGCGACGGCAGCATGCCGGTCGGCAGCGGGTCGCCGTGCACCAGGCGGCTGAAGATCATCACGTAGAAGACGATGGCGATGGCCGTGCCGATGCCAAGTGCGATCATGTTCATTTCATGGCCCCAGGCGCCGCCGGTGACGGCGATATCCAGCGAAGCGACGCCGGGAATCAGCCAGGCTGGCACCACATTGGCCGGCGTCATATTCCCTTGCAGCACGCGCGACACCACCACATAACCCAGCACCAGCGTGGCGACCGAACCGACAGTCCACACCAGTTTCTGGAGCTGCCCGCTCCAGGGCGCCACAACGCTGGAAAGCAGCAGCACGGCGATGGCGATCGTGCCGAAGAAGTTGCCCGCCACAGGGTGCGAGAATTCGGCCTTCACAGCGTCGGGGAATGCAGCCAGTTTCGAAAGATAGCCCACGGCCAGCACCGCAAACACCAGCAGCGACAGGATGCCGACGCCATCGGCGACCAGCGTGCTGCTGCCGAACAGGTGGGCGGCGCCGCGCCAGGCCAGGGCCAGGCCGGCGATGCCCATGACGGAGCCAAACAGGTTGACGGGGAGGTTTTTGACCGAGGCGCTGCTGGTGGGCAGGGCGGGGGCGGTAGTGGTTTGCATGATTTTCATCCGATGGATTTGCGATGAATCCATTATCGGACGGCAAGCTTTTGGCCGATAGTGTGCATATGCATCATTTTCGGCCAACCCTGCGCCACCCTCGGCCAAGGCCATTCCTGCTGGGGCGCGCCGGCCCGACAATGGCCGCCCCCAAACAAGTAAAGGAAGAAAAATGCCCTGGATTCTGTTGACCATCGCCGGCTTGCTGGAAATCGCATTTGCGCTCGGGATGAAGTGGTCGCAAGGTTTTACACGCCCTATGCCGGGCGTGTTCACTGCGCTGGCCGGATTGGCCAGCATTTACCTGCTGTCGCTGGCCTTGCGCACGTTGCCGGTGGGGACGGCCTATGCCGTTTGGACCGGCATCGGCGCGGTTGGCACGGCCGCGATGGGCGTGCTGTTCATGGGTGATTCGTCATCGCCCGCGCGCCTGGCGTGCATGGCCGCCATTGTCGGCGGCGTGGCGGGCTTGAAGCTGGTGTCGAACTAGGCCTCCTGCGCGCCGAAGCGGGACATGATGCGGTCGGCTTGCTCGCGTTGGGCGTCGTCGTCGACGTCGACAGACAGCAGGGCGGCCGGGCGATCCGGCTTGTCGGTATTGTCGACATCGTCCGGCGTAAGCGAATCCATGATGTTCTGCACGGCTGATGCGGTGGTGCTCAGCGGACGTGCTTCATGCAGGTTCAGTTGTACGGCCGAATTGGCAAAGCCCTCGGCCAGCAGGGCGCTGCGTGCGCCTTCGGCATCCGCGATCTGGCGGAAATTTCGGTAAATGGTGCTTGGCATGATAAGTCTCCTGTTTGGCGGGATTGTCGCGTAAGGCGCCGCAACGTGGCGCGCGCTTACTTGGCCTTTGCCTTGCGTGACGACCAGTGCAAATGGACGATCTGCCAGCCATCGCCATGCTGTTCCAGCACGGCGGTTTCGAGCCCGAAAAGGTGGACATCGGCATCCTGGTAGCTGCCGGTCGTTTCCGTTTCGCGCATCACGATCGCGTTCGCGCCATCGCGCCGTTCTTCGTGGCGCAGCACGCGTGATTTGGTCGTACGCAGGAAGGCGATGTCGCTGTCGAGATGGTGCGCGGCATATTCGTCGCGGCTATTTTCGGTATAGCCCGATTCGAATATCTTTACCTTGGGGCTGAGCAGCGACAGCGCCACATCGCGCTTGCCTTCAGCCAGCGCACGCTGGAACGCGTCCATGGTTTCCGCCGGCGTGGCGGCCGATGCAGGCAGGCTGGCCGCAGCCAGCAGCAGGCAGGCGAGGATTCGCATCAAAATCCAGCGATGACGTTGGCGGTGTGTTCGACGCGAGGCGTGTTGGCGAAGTATTGGCTGACCATGCCGCGCCACGCCTGGAAATCTTCGCTGCCGCGGAAATCGACGGTGTGGTTTTCCAGCGTTTCCCACACGATGACCAGCATATAGGTGTTGGCTCGCTCGATCACGCGCTCCAGCCGCATCGACTTGCAGCCTTTGGCGCGCTGGAACAGCGGCACGGCATTCTGCACCGCTGCTTCAAACTCGGCACCCTGGCCATCCTTGATCTCAAATTCCGCCAGCTCGTAAATCATCGGGACATTCCTTTCGCAAAGTAATGCCCCGATTGTGCCTGAGTTGGATCAGAAGCGGTAGCGGGCCGTCACGCGGAAATTGCGCGGTGCGCCCGGCAGGTTAAGCAGCTTGCTTGACCCGTGGCCGGAAACGATGTATTCGCGGTCGAACAGGTTGTTCACGTTCAGCTGCACGTCGTAGGACGCGGTGCGGTAAGCCAGCATGGCGTCGACCACGGTGTAGCCGGGCAGCGTGGTGGTGTTGCCCGGATTGGCAAAGCGGTCGCCCTGGTAGTTCACGCCCGCGCCGGTGAACCAGCCGCCGCCCAGCGCCTTGTTCAACCAGATGTTGGCGCTGCGCTTGGGCGTCAGCGTCGGTTGTTTGCCTTGCACATTCTGGCCGTCATCGCGGGCGATGGACTTGATGATTTCCGCGTCCAGCAGCGCCAGGCCGGAAGCCACTTGCCAGCCCTGGCCCAGCTCACCGGTGAAGGTCAGCTCCAGGCCATCGGTACGCTGGGTGCCGACCGGCATGACGGTGTTGGTAACCGGATCGGTCGCCTTGATACCGGTGCGCTGTAGGCGGAACAGCGATGCGCCAACAGTCGCCAGGCCATCGAACAGGTCGACCTTGGCGCCTACTTCCTTGTTGGTGGTTTCTTCCGGTTCGATGGTGGCGTTGTTGGCTGCCAGTGCGAAGGTTTCACCCGAAGGCTGGAAGGACTTGCTGAACGAAGCGTAGTAGGAGACCGTGCCGCTTGGCTGGTACACCAGGCCGGCGCGCGGGCTCCACGCGCGGTCGGTGCGTTCCAGGTTCTTCTGGCCAACACGGCGCTCGCGCGTCTCCTGGCTGAAATCGTCGTAGCGCACGCCTGCCAGCAGTTTCCACTGCGGCGTCAGCGTCGCCAGGTCCTGCACGTAGACGCTCTTGTTCTTCATGATGCCCAGGTTGTCGGTGCCTGGAGCCACGTTGGCTTCCAGTTGCAGCACCGGCAGCACCGGCTTGAACAGGTTGACCGTGGCTACATTGGTCTTGGAGCGGTTGACCTGGTCCTTGTCCTGCTTGCCGATTTCAATGCCGTACAGGAGCTGGTGCTGCATGCCGAAGAATTCTGCGCGCTGGGTCAACTCGGTCTGGTTGAAATAGCCGTCTTCTTCGCGGCGCACATTGCCGTGAGTGAGGGAAGCGGTTTGCGCTGCCTCATTGACGCTGCCCACCAGGGTGTTGTTGCGGTTCAGCGAGTAATCGTAGCGGCGGAAGGCATTGCGCAGCGACCAGTTGGCGTTGAGGCGGTGATCCAGCACCACGGCCAGCGATTTCACGCGCGCCTGGCTGAAGTCCGTGTCGCGCGCATTGGCGGCGCCGTAATAGGTGCCGGGATCCACGTCGACCGGAAGGCCTTTGTAGGATGGGATGCCGAAGTCGGTCAGGCGGCGGTCGGACAGGTATTCGCCCTGCACCAGCAGCGAGGTATCGGCGCTCAACTTCCACAGGAGGGAAGGCGACAGCGCCTCGCGCTTGAGGAATTGCTGGTCGCGGTAGCTGTCCGAATCTTCCTTGGCGCCGGTGACGCGGAAGGCTACGCCGCTGTCACTCAGGTTGCGCGCCACGTCGAACTCGCCGCGCTTCTTGCTCCAGCTGCCGAAGGTCACGCTGGCTTCGGTGCGGTCGATGCCCGGCTTCTTGGTGATGCGGTTGATCATGCCGCCCGAAGAACCGCGGCCGTACAGCACCGAGGCCGGGCCCTTGATCACTTCGATCTGTTCGATATTGGACAGGTCGCGGAAGTACAGCGCGTCGTCGCGCATGCCGTCGATGAACTGGTCGGCAATCGCGGTAAAGCCGCGGATAGTCACCTGGTCGCGCTGCCCGTCGCCGTGCGACAGGCCCACGCCAGGAATGCCTTTTACCGCTTCTTCCATCGAGCTCACGCCTTTGTCGCGCAGCAGTTCCTGCGGCACGACGTTCACCGTTTGCGGAATGTCGCGCAGCGGCGCGTCGATCTTGGTGGCGCTGGTGGCGGTACTCGGGTTGTAAGCGGCGTCACGGGCTGCAGTAACGGTGACGGAGGGGAGGGTGGCGTCTTCTGCGAATGCGGCGAAATGCGGCAAGGCCAGCGCAATGGCAAGCGCCAGCGGGGATTTGTTCAACGACATGCTATTTCCTAAGTGGCTGCGTAATGAGAATTGTTATCATTCTTAATTATGCGCCACCCAGGAAAATTGTTCAACAGTAAATCTTGTACTGGTTTAAGAAATCAGCGTTCGCTGCGCCGGACGGTATCGGGCCCGGTTTCCCGCTGTTCGCCTTGCCGGTATTGCGGGCCGGTCTGGAAACCGTGCTCGCGTTCGCCTTCGTCGACACAGCCCGACAGCAGGTCGTCGGTGCGGCCAGCCGATTCCGCCGATTGCTGGTTGCCTTCCTGTGATTGGGATAGATTGCGGCGGCCAGTGCAACCGGCGCCCATGGTCGCAATGCTGCTGGTGCCATCGTGGGTCTGCTGCTCCAGGCTGCGTCCCTTGTTGAGTGTGGACATGATTGCCTCCTTGTAGCTAGGGCCAAAGTTCATTGTAGGCCTGTGGGGAGGAATTGCCTAATTCTCGGTGTACTTGCGGAGCAGCAGGTGGAAGCGCTTGTTACCCTCGGTGCCCATCCAGTTCCAGAGGGTATCGACCTCATGGCGATGGGCCTCGTAAAAGGCGGAATTGGTCGCGATCCAGTTAAAGGATTTGAGCACGGGCTTATCCAGCCTGACCAGTTGGCCCTTGTAGCGGTCGGCCACATACTTGTCGAGGTCGGTCGCGGTGAGCATCGGGACCACGAAGGCATCGATGCGGCCAAGCTGGAGTTTCTCAAAATTGCTCGGAACGGTAGGGGCGCCCTGGTCGACGATGGCGCCGGCCTTCTCCAGCCGCACAGCATAGGACGAACCGAACATCACGCCCACCCGTTTGCCGCGCACCATTTCCATCGGATCGAGGTCGCGCGGATAGCCATCTTTGGCGCGCACGAAGGCGGCCACGACCAGGGTGGTGGCGCGCTTGGTATCGGGCTTGCCTTGCGCATCGCGCGGGATCACGATGCCCGGTTGACCATCGGCCGTGATGTCGACAGGGACGAAGTCCACCGCGCCACTGATGAGCGAGCTGCGCAAGCGCATCACTGGCAGCCGCACCAGTTCGATCGCACAGCCGCCGCTGGCGGCGAACTCGCGGATCCAATCAACGTTGGCGCCGGGAGGGTCGGGCACAGTGGGGCCATTGCCCAGCCAATATGGCGGACGGTGCTGATCGGGGTAGGCGTAACGGATCGTGCCGCAGGCGGCAAGCACGGGATTGGCAGCGAGTGCGAGGAGGGCAGCCGCAATGAAAGCTATGCGTTTCATACTGCTACTATTCTAAGCCAACAGTACAGCGGCAGGCTGGGCAGAGTAGAATCGTAGGGAAGGAGGCGACTATGGAAACCACAATGCGCCCGATCCATCCGGGCGAAGTCCTGCTGGAAGAATTCATGGACCCGATGGGCCTGACCGCGAGCACGCTGGCTGGCGTGCTGCACCTTGAACCCGGCTACCTGACAGGCATCGTGCGGCAGGAGCGCAGCATCTCGCCCGCCACCGCGCAGCAACTGGCCAGCTATTTCGACACTACGCCTGAGTTCTGGCTCAACCTGCAAACCACCTACGACACGCGCAGGGCCTTGATGAAAGGACGGCGTGCGCTAAAACGCACGCTGCATTGAATCGCCGCGGCGGTCGCTGGAGTGCCAGGGCAGGGAAGCCACCGAACGCACTTGTGTCGGAAAGCGCTCGGCGAATGAGCGGATCAGCATGTGTTCCACGCCGCATAGGGCGAGATAGGTGTAAGCCGAACCCTGGTCGAAAGCCAGGGCTGTGCGCACTGCCATGTCGAATCGTTCAGCAGTGCCGGTGTCGCTGCGTCGTTCCTGGTGACTTCGTTTTTCCACGCTGCCTCCTTCGATCCAGCGTATAGGCTAAGGCGCGTTGGGAACGATGGTCTGTGCGTCAGTCCACATCGAGCAGCCAATATCCCTTCATCAGATTTGCTCCGAGAAACCACGCCCTTCAGAGGCTGTCGGAAAAGCCCCGTGCCGATAGAATGCAGCTAAGGATTAAACATTTGCACGCCTCTATGAGCTCGACCCGAAACGTGCCATCGCCCGATAGTCCACAGTTGATCTGTTCAGCGGCGTGCCAGACATTGGATCTGGCGTAGTGCTGCATACGGCCAGGGGCAGCGGCCGTCGTTTTATCAGTGGCGATCGGGAGTGAAAGGAGCCGGCCGCAAAGCGGTCGTTCTCCTTGAGATTAGTGAAATACTGTATAAATTTACAGTATGATTCTCGTCTACCGCTTCCGTGTGAAATCGAAAAGCGGGCTGCTTGATCAGCAAGCCCGTAAGGTGAATTTCGTCTGGAACTACTGCAATGACCGGCAGAAAGATGCCTTGCGGTTTGAGCGCCCTTGGCTGACCGGCTTTGACTTGAACAAGCTCACGACCGGCAGCAGCAAAGAATTGGAGCTGCACTCTGGTGTGATCAATGCTGTGTGCGAACAGTTCGCCAAATCGCGTACCCAAAACCGCCGGCCGTATTTGCGCTACCGCGGCCGAAAGTCCTTGGGCTGGGTTCCGCTCAAAGGACGCGACCTGCATCGGGAAGGGAATGCGTTTCGCTTTGCTGGTAATACTTTCCGTGTGTTTTACTCGCGCCCGCTTCCTGAAGGGAAGATCAAGGATGGCACCTGCTTTGCGCAGGACAGTCGGGGCAATTGGTTCCTCAATATTGTGATCGAGGTTGCCGAACCGCCGGTCCGGCCACTGGACCACGGTGTCGGTATCGATCTTGGCTTGAAGGATCTCGCTACCCCGTCCGAGGGAGAAAAGATTCCGGCGCCGGGCTTCTACCGTGAGGCTGAAGCGGCGCTGGCGGTAGCGCAGCGAGCCCACAAGCGGCGCCGCGTCAAAGCCATCCAGGCGCGCACGGCGCGGCGCCGTCTGGACTTCTTGCATAACAGGTCGGCGGAGCTTGCTCGCGCTTTCGACCATATCGCTGTTGGCAATGTCAATGCCAGTGGACTCGCCCAAACCAGCCTGGCGAAGTCTGTGCTTGATGCAGGCTGGTCGTCCTTTCGCAAGATGCTGGCGTACAAGGCCATGAGGCATGGCGCGCAGTACGTGGAAGTGGACGAACGCTTTACCACCCAGACCTGCTCGAATTGCGGCGCACTGCCCGATTCGAGGCCGAGAGGTATCGCAGGCCTTGGAATAAGAGAGTGGGAATGCAGCGAATGCGGTGTGGTACATGATCGTGATCGTAATGCTGCGTTAAACATTCTCCGTCGCGGACGTGCGACGCTGGAAGCAGGAATCCCCGTTCTTTAAGGCGGGGGGGACGTCAAGCCGGGATCAAGTTTGACTGCGGCGATGCCGACTAGCAGGCCTATGGCGCTTGCGATGAGTGCAGGTGTGGCCGACGTTTGCCAAAAAGCGATGACAGGTAACCCAAAAGAGCCAGCAGCGGCAAGTATGGTCGCTATCGACAAAAAGAATGGCTTGCGTTGCGGCGAAGGAGCGTTGTGGACCGTTTTCGCTTCTCTCTCCTCCATGCAAATGATTGCTTCTTCAAGGAGCTTTGCCTCGTTCTCCGAAATGCTGACATTGGAGCGATTCGTCGCGAATCGGTCACGTAGCTTCATCAGGATGTATTGCCGATTTTCAGTATCGTTCTCGGTCATGTTTAAGCTCCCTCTTGTGCGAAATAGCCTAAAGTTAGTACTCCAATGACCAGGAGGCTTGCGAAGACCTTGAGCGGCAGTCGAGGTTGCCAGCCTGAAGCTTGCCCGCGTTGATTCATTGCAGCCAGCAATAGCATTAGGCAAAATCCTGGATCAATCATACACCCCCATGCTAGGAGTGAACGTTCGGCCCATTGTGGTATCGCTGGTCTGCAGGCAGGATACGCGTGAGTCAATCGCATCGATTGAGCTTGCTCAATGGGCGACGGCTTCAAGCCAGGTCGCCCGCGTCCACGTAAGCCCACGCAACAGTTCCGGATGCCAGCGTGACGCTATGTCGACGATACGCGGCAACTTCGTACTGGTCCGCTTGCTGCAGTTCCTCAGGCGTGACCAGGAGTACTGAGCCGGTGACTGAATCCATCTCGCTGCGGCTGCGCGAAATAATCGGATGGTGCGTCTTGCCGCTCGTCGCAACCACGCCAGGATCATCGATTTCCAGCAGCCCAAGCTTATACCCGTTCAACTTGTCCGCCATGCCTTCAAGCTTGCGCCCGAACGTCGCAAGCTGAACGCCTTCCTGTTGCAGCGTCCCATAAGAAAACAGCTTCTCAAACTTCTCCATCTCGCCTCCGATGCGAACATTGAATTGTTTTAATGATAATGTAACGCGGCTGTCAACCATTCAAACACCAATACCGGAGCAAAGAATGCGTCAAGATATCCAGCCACGTTTCCGATCATCCCTGCGTGTGTTCAGCGGCTTGCTGCTGATGGCTTCCGCAGGCTTCGCAGCCGCAGAACCATGCCGCAAGATCAGTACTGAAGCCGAGCTTTCCAGCTACACCCAAACACAGGGAACCCTGGCCACAGTAGCCAGGGACATCTGCTATGCCGAGGGCACAACGTGGGAAGAGAAGTCGCCAGCCGGCGCTTACGACGTTACGCTGGACCAGCGCTTCGACTTCTACCGTCCCGCTTCACTGCCAGCGTCGCAGAGGCTGCCCTTGATCATCTGGGCACATCCGAACGGCATGACCGATAACCTGCCGCAGCAGGGCGATCTTTATCCAAAGCTGGTAACGTCCGCGCTGGCGCTGGGCTTCGCGTTCATGTCGGTCGAATTCCGCCATCCGGTGGCGAGCCAACGGTATGGCCAACCGCCCAATCTCGATATACCCAACACGGACATCGCCCGCGCAGTGCAATGGGCGCGGCACCGCTTCGCCATGCTCGGCATTGATGCCACGAATATTTTCATCGTCGGCCAATCACGCGGCACGCTTGGGCTGATGAATGCCTTGTCGAAGAACCTGGCCGATGACCAGAGCCCGTTCCCGTACCAGACCAAGTCTTCGCGTGTCAGGGCCGTGTATGCGGTGCAGGCGCAAACCAGCTACGAGAAGGACCAGGTCAAGGAGACCTTTATCCACCCGGACAGTTGGCCGGCATTCGATGAGCTCTACGCAAACTTCCACCAGCCGGGTAGTGCGATCAACGAAATCACTACCGACGATCCGCCTATCGCGATGCGCTACGAGCGCATGCCGACCGACCAGTCGTTGCAAACAGTCGTGCCACTGCACCTGCCGGCGCAGAACGGAAGCTGCGCTTATCCGGAGGGATGCTTCGACTTCCATCATCCGAACTTCGGCCTGAAACTGCACTTGGCATTCAAGGCGCTCACTCCAACCCAGCCAGCTTCGAAGTTCGAGATTGCCTACAACGTGCCGACGCAATACCTCTACGTTGAGCAAGCTACCAACCGGCCCTATGCCTGCTTCTTCGCTAGAAACCTGACACCGGAAGGGCGTACGAATCTAAGTCCTTACGCAGTTGATGCATGCGGGCTGTAACGACCAGCTTCAAAGGCTTGACGCGGTACCGCGCACGATAGACAGCCAGAATTGCTCACATAAAAGATTTCATAGCTATAATTATATTGTTGTGAAATCTTTAATTTTCTACGCTTCACTTCCGTGAAAAAGTTTTAAACTTGGCCTGCCAAGTTACTACTTATTTAATAGCTTATTATTCAAGAGAGAAATATGGCAATTGACGTATATCTGCAAATTGATGGTATCAAAGGCGAATCCCAAGACGACAAACATAAAGAATGGATCGAGGTTAGTGGTATTCATTGGGGCGTGCACCAGCCAAAAAGCGCTACCGCCTCGACTGCCGGTGGCCATACCGCCGAACGCGCCGAACTGTCGGACATTTCCTTTTCCAAGTTGAGTGATTTGTCTTCGCCAATCCTTTTGCAAACATGCGCATCGGGAAAGACCATTCCAAAAGCTAAGTTTGAGTTCTTCCGCGCCGACGGCAATGGCGATCGTGTGAAGTACTTCGACATCGAACTCGAAAACGTTCTGATCAGCATGGTGACGCCGCACTTGGGCGGAAGCGACAGGATTCTGTCAGAGAATGTCAATTTGAAATTTTCGAAAGTGAAGTGGAAATATACGCAGCAGAAAGTTGGCGGTGGCACTGGTGGCAATACGTCTGGCGGCTGGGATCTCGCAACTAATAAAGTCGCTTAAAGGCTGACCATGCCGCTTAATCTAGATCAATTTGCTCAACATTTGCGGGAGAACGCGCTGCCGGGATTTGGACAGGGTAAATGCGCTAAGTTCGTACGCTTGGCGCTCCAAGCCGGCGGGGCTCAAATTTCGCAATATGCGCCGTCGGGAAAAGATTTTGGCCCAGTCTTGCTTCAACTGGGCTTCCACGAAATTACAGTCGACAACCCGGACACCTTTCATTTTATGAGGGGGGATGTCATGGTTATGCAGCCTTATACCGGAGGTAATCCGAATGGACATGTGGCCGGTTTCGATGGCAGCAAGTGGATTTCCGACTTCATTCAATCTGACTACTGGGCAGGTCCCGGATACCGAGCAGAAAGACCAAGTAATGTTGTCTACCGCTATTAAGGGCAGGTGCGCAGCCGTTTTGTTGGCGGTGCTTTGCGCCAGTGCGGGCGCACAAGAAAGCAAGCGCCCGCCACAATTCTTGCAAGATCCTGTATTAGGCCTGCGGCTCCCTATCGCTGGCATGAAGCTGGATTCGGTGCCAGAAGATATACGCGCGCTGTGCGAACAGATGGCTGACACTGAGAGCTGGACCACGCGCCAATGGGTTTTCGGCGTAACAGAATATTCCTCAGCGACGTATTACCTCGTCAACGGATATTCGAAGCGTCGCCATCCAAAGCCGAACCAGCGCCCGTATCTCCAATCCGTTAACGGAGGCGTTTATAAAGTTTCGGGCACCCAGTGTAATGGTGACCCGGCACGCGAAACTTTTGAAGTGCGCGACCCGCAGCAAATTCCTCGGGAAGTACTACAACAACTCGCTCAGGATCTGGTAACTCGCCTGGCACGTGCAACTGGCGGCGCGCAGCGGTTGCGTGCTGAAATTAAGAAGCAGCACATCGACTTTGATCACTTGTCGCCCGAGATTCAAGAAGCGTTTAAGCCCTACTTTGAAGGCGCACATTAGGTTAAGAGACCGGTTTTTGCTTGGCCAGTGGAAGGCAGGGGCTCGCACCCTGCCTTTTTCGTGATCGGCTTCAATTCCCCCGATTCAACGCTAACGAACATAAGGGCCCTAAGCTTGCGCTTGGAGCCCAATTTTTTTGTTCGGTGGTGGAGACTGCGGCTAACGAGAATACCGTATTGCTTCCCTATGGAGTTGGGAGTCAAATAGAATTCGACATGAAAAAATACCCCAAAAATACCTTTGCTCGTTGCGCCTTAGAGGTTAAAGGAGCTAGCCCGGGTGTGCCACTGCGGCTTTTAACGACGACAAGAAGTTGCTCAGCGAGGTGTTGCGTGCCGCTGCGCCATTCAGCAATCTGTCCATATCCAATGCTCGTAATGTACGTCGGATTCGTCGCAATGTCTTCCTACCTTGCGTAAGGTATGCACGGCCACAGATTGAATAAATCTGATGCAAAGTTAAGGCTGGGTTCGGCCACGTTTCGCCCATGTTTGTACGCAAGTCATACCCGTGTGCAACCAATTTGGCTTCGGTCAGGTCCATATGAATTCGCTCGAAATGCGCGACCTCATCAAGGAACCAGGACTCTACTTCCATAACAGCAAGATGAAGACTTGGCGAAAATGGAGCTACTGGTAGCCCAACAGAAAGCGCTTCTGCGACTTTTTGCAGCTCAGCGGCGGTATAAGGAAAAACGTCACGTAGACCCAAAATCTCAGTGTATCCCGCGTTGACGAGGGACGTGAAATTGTCGCGGATTTGAGTTTTAACTTGTTCGTCGCCACAGCAATTAACAAGAAGGACGAATACTTCTTCGTCACCGTCAGGGCCTGTTCCAGTCAATACTATCTTGTTAGCGAACTGTTCAGCGAGCTGGATGTGTAAATTTCTACCTTGAAGAATTTTATTGAGAATCTCAATCACCAATTCGCGTTCGGTGACACCTTCAACAAATATGGCAATTTTTTTCAAGATTGGTTTGGAAAAGAGGTGAAGAAATCGAAGTTGCTCAACCCAATGTATTTAAAGTCCGCAAACAGCTTCTCTGAGTTTCGCTCGGTGTACGAATTGACAACAGACGCTTTTCTCTGCAAAACGTTCCAGCAAGAGAGCGGCACGCTGTTCATGATAAAGCGGTCATTGGTGGTACAGATTACCTGGATATTACTGTTAACCGTAGATTGATATAACAATGAAATCAAAGCTGATGAGCGTTCATAGTCCAAGCCCTCGCCAATGTCGTCGATCAAGAGAACAGTTTCCGTTCCTGAAAATTTGGCTATATTGATGGCTGTAACTAGCCCTAACGCCCGATACATTCCCTGCGAAATACGCTCCTGAGTAATCTTCAGGCCAGGAAGGTCACGCTCCTCAACAAACATGGAAGCGATAGCGCCAGGCGAATGAATTCCTGCCGCTAAGCTGCGCGCATCGCCTGCGCCTACGTCACTGAGTTGGTAACCTAGCAGCTCCATGTCACGAATAATGGCCTTGTCGAACTCATCCCCAAATTTTTTGTAGCCGCGAGCATATTCACTCACGAATCCAGATACAGGCACTACCTGTTCGGATTCAGCCAGTTGCGAAACAACCGCCATTTCGACGAACTCATTGTTGGAGAAAGAGCTGTTAAATCGAACAAGCCTTGCTCCTGCCGCCCATTCTGCTAATGCAACAACGTAAGGGTGTTGGAGTTTGTCGCGTCGCTGCTGAATGGAAAAGGTTTTGGCCTCTTGTTGAAAAGCCATTTCTTTACCTTCGGCTTGGTAATAGATTTTTCCGTTTCCGGTTTCATCCCGGGATAACTTTAATTCGCCATCGATATAGAGTTTTTCATAAATAACCGAACCACCATGCACCTCCGACTGCCAGCGGTAAAGCACATCGTTTAACTGGATTTCAGCATCATACGTACCGCTTTCGTGAATACTCGGATTCTTTCCGCTGAGCATATTAAAAAGCCCATTAATCAGATTGATCGTCCGAGACTTGCCAGTGGCGTTCTTACCGACCATGAGGGTGAAACCAGTGAAGTCGCAGTTAGCAAGCTCCCAGTACTTAGCTTCTCCTTTGAACTCATAATATTTCAAACTCTTTAGTGTCATCGTGGCTTCTCGTTGTACGTAAGATTTGCTGGAAAGTATATTGTACTCGGGTCAGAATCCGTGCGGTATCAAGGCGGCAACAGTTCTTGAACCGGTGCCAGGTCTGACTTTCGGACGCCGACGCACAATCTTAGATGCAGATCAATACGCGAAAATTTTCAGGCACGTGTGTGCACCGAGGCAGAGGGTAGTGCTGGTGGCCGTAGACACATTACGGCTGAGCTTGCCGTGAGCCGCTGACGCGGCGCGAAATCGCTGCGCGATTTCGAGAATGGGCGAATCGAAGAGCCGTCCGCTTGCAAGCGGACGTCGTTCCGCTGGCGGGCCGCATGCGGCCCGAAACCCCAGCTCCACCCCGCGCCCGTACCGGACGCGGATTCAATTCCCGCCAACTCTGCGCTAACGAACAAAAAAATTGGGCCCCAAGCTTGCGCTTGGAGCCCAATTTTTTTGTTCGGTGGTGGAGACGGCGGGAATCGAACCCGCGTCCGCAAGCACTCTACAGACAGTTCTACATACTTAGCACTATCATTTAATTTAACCTGTACGGCACGGATGTGCACGTTCCGGACAAGCGATTCACCTTAGATTTAGAGCTACTCGAAGTGAACCCTCGTAGCTCGATCCCTTCTAAATGACCCAACACGGCCTTGCGGCCACACCCGAAGGGCGAGGTGTTGTCGGGCAGGTCAGCGATTAAGCTGCCAGTGCGTACGAGTTATCGTTTGCAGTTAGTTTGTTTCTGGATGTATTTACGAGGTGACCAGCCCTCGGTATGCCCTGTTCTGCTTTGCAACCCACGTCGAAACCAGGTCGTCCCCACAGAAGGAACCTCTATTTTACATGAATCTTTTCGCGAGCGTTACTCTTCCAGCGAAACCAGCGGGCGAGCGTCGTCGGGCAGGCGTTTGTGGTGGATCTCGCCGCCGGGCGCGAAGGTGAATTCGACCAGGTGGCGGCGCGAAACCGGCACGATGGCGGATTTGAGGTCGTGGAAGCTGTCGGCTTCCTTGAAGCCGAGGTCGACGGTCAGGCTCTCAAGCTGGTAAGTCTCGACCAGTTGCTCGACGCGGTTGCGGCGGTTGTTGGTTTCGATAGTGCCGTGGTGGGCGGGCTTTTCGCCTTCGAAGTAGCGGATCAGGGCGCCTTCCATCACTTCCACATGGGAGCGGGTGGAGGCTTCGCCCAGAGGATCCTGCACCGCGGTTTCGACTTTCACATCCATGCGCTTGATCAGCAGGAAGGTGTCGAGCGTGCCGTCGTTTTCCTCCATGATGCGGTTGACGGCAGGGTAGCGGCCTTTGGCCAGGCGGGCTTGCTGGTCGCGCGTGATGCCGATGTATTCAACCGTGCTTTCGTACTTCAGGTCGTTCGGGAATTTCTGCAGCAGGTCGTGCGCGGAATAACATTCCGTCAGCGCGCCCCAGTTCAGCGTGATGTACTTGTCATGCAGGGTGACGATCGGCTTCTTGAAGGTGGCTTCGAACGGCACTTCCAGTTCCAGCGTGATCGATTCCTTGCGGTTGTCGACGCCGGCCAGCAGCGGCACGGTCAACTTCAGGCCGAAGAAGCCCCAGCTGGTGCCTTTCTTGATGTCGAAGCGCAGGCGAGGGCGGGAAATGACGAAGAACAGCAGCTGCTTTTCCATCGTCGCGTCGAGCGCGAACTGCATGCGGCGCTGGTAGCGGCCGATCGGGTCGCGGAAGTCGGGGACCAGCGGATCGTTGATCAGCAGGTCGTACCAGTAGAAACGGCTTTCGGCAACGGAGGCGTCCCAGGCCTGGGGCGCACTGCTGCGTGGTGGGAGCGCCGCCTCGATGTTGTCGTCCCCGTCCATAAATTCTCCGATGCCCTTTTTTCTGTATTCGTTGCTGACTATAGTATAGAAACTTATTGCTGTTGGGCAAGTTATAACGTAGTTTCTACGCTGCTAACGGTGTCGGGGATGGTACGGTTGCGCGGATCAGGGCGAGCAAGTCGGCTGGCGAGGCCAGCAAATGGTCGGCCCCCCAGGTGGCTGGCTCGACCGCTCCGCAATAACCCCATTGGCAGGCCACGGTGCGCATGCCGGCGGCGTGGCCGGCCTGGATGTCGCGCAGGTCGTCGCCGACGTACCAGCATTCTTCCGGCGCCAGGCCGAGGCGGGCGGCGGCTTCCAGCAACGGGGCAGGGTGGGGCTTGGCGTGCGGGGTGGTGTCGCCGGAAATCACGCAGCTTGCCAGCGCCAGGCCGATTTGCGGCACCAGCGGGTCGGTAAAGCGCGCAGGCTTGTTGGTGACGATGCCCCAGCGGAGGCCGGCGTCGGCAATGCCGGCCAGCAGTTCGTGGATGCCGTCGAACAGGGTACTGTGGACGGCCATTGCGGCTTCGTAATTGGTGAAAAAGCCATCGCGCAGTTCTTCAAAGCCTTCATCCTGCGGCTTCAGGCCGAAGGACACGCCGATCATGCCGCGTGCGCCGTGCGATGCCTGCGGGCGCAGGATCTCGTATGGCGTTGGTTCCAGTCCGCGCACGGTGCGCAGCAGGTTGATCGCGGCGGCCAGGTCGGGCGCGGTGTCGGCCAGGGTGCCATCCAGGTCGAACAGGATGGCGCGCGGGGCTGGGAACAGGCTCATGATGGGGAAGGGCTTTCGAAGCAGGCGGCGCGCAGGCCGCCTGGCTTTATTCAGGGCGGGTGCAAGCCACCAGGTAATTAACGCTGGTGTCGTTGTTCAGGGAGTAGACCTTGGTGAGCGGATTGTAGCCCATGCCCTTCAAGGCATCTACTTGCAGTCCAGCAGTGCGCACATATTGCGACAGTTCTGCGGGAGTGATGAACTTTTCATAATCATGCGTGCCCTTGGGGAGCATGCGCAGCAGGTATTCGGCGCCGATCACCGCGAACAGGTAAGCCTTCGGGTTGCGGTTCAGCGTGGAGAAGAAGACGTGGCCGCCTGGCTTGACCAGGGTGGCCGCTGCGCGCACGATCGCGCCCGGGTCAGGGACGTGTTCCAGCATTTCCATGCAGGTGACCACGTCGTATTGGCCGGCTTCCTGCGCAGCCATTTCCTCGGCGGCGATCAGCTTGTAGCGTACCGGCACGCCGGATTCCAGGCTGTGCAGGTCGGCAACTTTCAGGGCCTTTTCGGACAGGTCGATGCCGGTGACCTTGGCGCCTTTGCGGGCCATGGATTCGGACAGGATGCCCCCGCCGCAGCCGATATCGATCACGTTCTTGCCGGCAAGCGGGGCGCGGGCGTTGATCCATTCCAGGCGCAACGGATTGATTTCGTGCAGGGGTTTGAATTCGGACGTGGGATCCCACCAGTGATGGGCCAGTTCGCTGAATTTTTGCAGTTCTAATGGGTCGGCGTTCATAGGCGGGATCATAGCAGAGGGGGCATTAAAACGGGGTACAGCGGAAAAAGGGGACGTACTCCTTTTTTGCGAATAAATGTGTTACGTCCCCTTTTTTCAAAAAAAAGCCCCGCTCAGGGCGGGGCTGCAATAGCGCTGATGCGCCGGGAATTACTTCTTGGTGCCAACAACCTCGATTTCCACGCGGCGGTTCTGGGCGCGGCCTTCGGCGGTCTTGTTGTCCGCTACTGGCTGCTTCTCGCCCTTGCCTTCGGTGTATACGCGGTTGGCTTCCACGCCTTTGCTCAGCAGGTATGCTTTCACGGCTTCAGCACGGCGCAGCGACAGCTTGTCGTTGTACTGGTCGGTGCCCATGGAGTCGGTGTGGCCGACGCCGATGATCACTTCCAAGTTGATGCCGTTCAGCTTGCTGACCATGTCGTCCAGCTTCTCTTTCGCTTCTGGCTTCAGCACGGCCTTGTCGTAGTCGAAGAACGCGTCGGCGGCGAAGGAAACTTTCTCAGCGGTCGGCACTGCGGCTGGCGCAGCCGGGGCTGGGGTTGGCGGTACTGCAACTGGTGGCTGCTCTGGGGCTGGCGGTGGAGGTGGCAGAACGCACTTGCCATCCTTCAGCTCTTCCGGTGGGGTGCAAAGCGGCAGGTCGCAACCTGGAACGGCGTCAGCCGGGGTCCAGTAGCCGGTGCGCCAGCACAGGCCGAACGGGTTGCGGGCGATGACGCCGCGGGCATCTTGCACATAGGCGCTCTTTGGCGTTGCCGCCTTGATGTCCTGGGTTACTGGTGCGAACGGAGGAGCGGTAGGCTTGTCTTGAGCTAGCACAGGGCCGGCCAGAACGGAAGACGCAGCGAACACGGTGGCGAGGATTTTCTTCATATTGGTCTTTTCCTTAATCGGGGGTAAAGCTAATCAAAACTAGTTTTTTCATTAGTTTCTCGACCATTTTGCCATATTTCGCAAAACTGCATCAAAAGTGGAGGAAAAGGCCAGTTTCGCGTATTTGACCAAAATGTTGTTTTGTTGCAACGCAGCGGTCATAATAAGGTGCATTTGTGTCAACCCGATGACTTTCGTCCGGCAGCCTTGACGCCATGCTAAAATCGCAGGCTTGTACGCCTAGACACTAGATCGACCCGCCAATGGATCAATTCGCAAAAGAAACAATCCCAATTTCCCTCGAAGAAGAGATGCGCAAGAGCTACCTCGATTACGCCATGAGCGTGATCGTTGGCCGAGCTCTGCCGGACGCTCGTGACGGTCTGAAGCCAGTACACCGCCGCGTCCTGTTCGGGATGCACGAACTGAACAACGTGTGGAACCGCCCTTACGTGAAATGCGCCCGTGTCGTGGGTGAAGTCATGGGTAAGTACCACCCGCACGGCGACGCGTCGATTT
>Ga0102591_1000696_pt1 | contig 58276 bp, 52 predicted proteins | sample AraplaCol_mCL_r2_2_FD_76860 | JGI IMG/M metagenome (GOLD analysis project Ga0102591, IMG submission 76860) | Arabidopsis root microbial communities from North Carolina, USA - plate scrape MF_Col_mCL_r2 (SPADES assembly) (version 2) | ecosystem: Host-associated > Plants > Roots > Endosphere... | reverse complement strand
CCAGGAAGGCCTGCATCTCCCGCACGGTCATCCCGCGCGCGTACATGGCGATGATCTTGTCGTCGAAGCCGGTGAAGCGGCGCTCGTGCTTGGGAATGAGCAGCGGCTCGAAGCTCGAATCCCGGTCGCGCGGAACGTCGATGCGCAGCGGGCCGTCCTCGGTCAGCACCGTCTTGCCGGTCTTGCCGTTGCGTAGATTCTTCGTCGTCTCTGGCTTGTCGGCGCCTCTCGGGTAGCCCAGGTGAAATCCCAGCTCGGCGCCCAGCGCTCTCTCGATCAGGGCCTTCTTGAACGCCATCGAGGCGGCATTCACTTCCTCGCCGGTCATCGGCTGGCCCTTCACGATCTGGTCGATCAGCTCATCGGGGATCTTGGGTAACGCGGCAGACTTGGCCGCTATCGCGGCGTTCCTAAGCTTGGTCTTGCTCAGAGGTTTGTCGATTGGCATAAATGCTCCGGAGTCGGGTCATGTTATGCCTCGCACACAAAATTCAGGACAGGCTCCCATCGTGGAGGAGGTGGCTGCCCTCAAGGGACTCAAACCCCGCAATCTCTCTGATCGAATAATCTCAGTTCCCCGCCCCGAACAACCGCGAAACACCCGCCACCGCCTTCCCGACCGTCAGGTCATACAGACCGCCTCCCAGGCGCGCGATGGCCATGCGCATTATGGTCTTGCCGTAGACGGCCGAGGCTTCGGTTCTCGCCTCCAGCGCGGCCACGGTCACCGGATGCGTCTCACCGAGTTGGGCCTTGAGCTGATCATGCAAAGTCTCGGTCGCGCCAGCCCACGCGGTGAGCTGATCCTTCACCACCTCCCTGTTCGCCCGAAGCTCGGCGACCGGCATCTGGTTGATGGCCGCCGCAGTCACATGCCCCGCGTCCATCAGCTGTTTCACATGCGGCGCCAGCATGTCGGCTCGCTGTTGCGGGTTCTGCAGCAAGGCAGCGCTCACCGAATCGAGCTTCGTTGCTTCGACCAGCTGTGACGAAACAACCGCCACGGCTTCGAGGCGCGGAGCGAGCGCCGGAAATGGCATCGCAGGGCCCGTTGGCGCCGGCTCGTTCACCAGACCCACGAGGCGCGCGGTCTGCATGCCCAGATCCCGATAGGCGGGCGGAAGCGACGCGAACCCGTCATTGACGCCTTGCTGCAAGGTGGCCAGAGCCCCGCTTGAAAGCTGTCCCGAGACCTCGTTCACGAGGCCCCGGATCACCGCCTCGTTCGAGACCGCGGCCGGGGACGACAGAAGCGCGTTTCTCGGCGGTGACGTCGCTGGACTTGCTGAACCGCTGCGAGCACGACCCGCCAGCACGGGATGGGCCGGCGCCGCCTGCTCGGAGATCGGCTGCGAATCGCGGGACGTCTCCCGAGTAGGGGTGGAGGGACGACTATGAGTCGGGCTCGAGACGGGCGTGATCATGGCGACAAACTCCTTGGCTTCGGGACGCGTTTCTGAAGCGGCCCTGTGGCAATCAGCAGCGTAGGAGAGGGACCCGCAACACCCCGTCGGAGTTCCCGAACGCATGCACGAAGAAACGAGGCCGCTCTGCTTGGGACGTTCGGCGCTCCTCGCGCCGTTGCCCGTCGCCCCACCCGGGAGAGAATCGCCCCCTTGACTCCCCCAGCCGGCCCGACAGCGCTCCCGCTGCGCCGCCGGCCGCGCCTGACCCTTCATGACCGACGCTCAATACACGACCCTGCCGCCATGGCCCAACGCCTATCCGGCCAGCGGCGCCAGCGCCACGCTGAAACTCCTCAACGAGGATTTCATCGTGACCGAACTGCCGCTCCAATTGCCCTCCGGTGAAGGCGAGCACCTCTGGCTGGACATCGAAAAGAACGGCGCCAACACCGCCTTCGTCGCCCAGCAACTGGCCGAGGCCGCCGGCGTCGGCGACAGGGACGTGGGTTATGCCGGCCTCAAGGACCGCTACGCCATCACCCGTCAGTGGTTCAGCATCTATCTGCCCAAAGGCGAGACGCCCGACCTGACCCAGCTTCAGCATCCGGAATTCAAGGTGCTCAGCCAGAGCCGCCACGTGAAGAAGCTCCGCCCCGGTGATCTGCAGGGCAACCGGTTCCGCATCGTGCTGCGCGACGTCATCGGCGACCGCGGCGCCATCGAGGCCAATCTCAAGGCCGTCGCCGCGCACGGAGTCCCCAACTATTTCGGCGCGCAACGCTTCGGCCACGACGGCGGCAATGTCGAGCAGGGCCGCGCCATGCTGGCGCGCGAGATTCGCGTGCGCAACCCGAAGAAGAAGGGCATTTATCTCTCGGCGGTGCGCTCCTTCGTCTTCAATGAAGTGCTGGCGCTTCGGATTCAGCAGGGGCTCTGGGGCAAGACCCTGCCCGGCGACGTGATGGACGAGGCCGGCCAGCCCACCGGCCCGCTTTGGGGACGCGGCCGCGTGATCACCACCGATCAAGCGCAGGCTTTGGAAAACGGAGTCGCCGCACGTCATGCCACCCTGTGCGATGGCATGGAGCACGCCGGTCTGGATCAGGAGCGCCGCGCCCTGGTGGCGAGCCCGGCCGGCATGTCGTGGGAATGGCCGCAAGCCGATCAACTGGTGCTCACCTTCTCTCTGCCCGCCGGGAATTACGCGACTTCCGTTCTGAATGAAATCCTCCGCGCCACGGAGCCCGAGCGACTCACCGAGAACGAGGCTGCACCCGTCGAATGACCGCGTCCGCCGGCTGCTTCGCCAAGGGGCGGGTCCCACATTCGGGAAGGCGGCGGCAACTACGGCACGAGCGCCTTCGCGATCTCGCCCAAGGTCTTCAAGGCTTGCTCGACTCGCGGGTGGTCGGGATGGCCGAAGTTGAGCCTCAGATGGTGCGTGAAGCGGCGATCCGCCGAGAACAGGTGCCCCGGCGCGATGCTGATGTCATGAGACAGGGCGACCCGATGCAACTCGAGCGCGTCGATCTGGGCCGGCAGCTCGACCCAGACGAAATAGCCGCCCTCCGGCTGCGTGATGCGCGTGCCAGGCGGAAAGCACTTGGCGATGGTCCTCAGCATGGCCTGACGGTTCGTGACGAGCGCCTGCCGAAGCTGCCGCAGATGCCGGTCATGGCCGCCTCGCCGCAGGTACTCGCTCAAGCCTTCCTGCATCGGCACCGGCGTGGCCAGCGAGCTCATGAGCTTGCGACGGCTGACGTCCCGCGCGAACCGTCCCGCCGCGGCCCAGCCGACGCGGAACCCAGGCGCCAGCGACTTCGAGAACGAACTGCAATGCAGCACCAGCCCCGTCTTGTCCCAGGCCTTGGCGGGCCGCGGGCGAGCGCCGAAATACAGCTCGCCGTAGACGTCGTCCTCGATGAGCGGGATCCCGCGCTCGGCGAGCAGGGCCACCAGCGCTGCCTTGGCCGCGTCGGGCATCAGGCTGCCGAGCGGGTTCTGGAAGTTCGGCATCAGCCAGCACGCCTTGACGGGATGGCGTTCGACGACGGCCGCCAACGCCGCCACATCGACGCCGGTGCGCGCATGGGTGGCGACTTCGACCGCCTTGAGCCCGCGGCGCTCCAGCGCCTGCAAGGCGCCGTAGAAGGTCGGCGACTCGATGGCGACGAGGTCGCCGGGCTTGGTGACTGCTTCCAGGCACAGGTTCAAGGCCTCCATCGCGCCGTTGGTCACGACGATCTCGTCCGCGTCGACCTTGCATCCGGCGCCCAGGTAGCGCAGGCCGATCTGGCGCCGCAGTTCCGCGCTGCCGGGCGACAGGTCCTCGACCGTGCGCCACGGGTCCAGCCCGCGCGCGGCCTTGCCGAGCGCCAGGGCCAGCTTGTCCAGGGGGAAGAGGGTGGGGCTGGGGAACGCCGAGCCCAGCGGCACCACGGCCCGGTTGCGCGCCAGTCCGAGGACCTGGAACACCAGCTCCGAGACCTCGACGCTGCGCTCTTCAGCCAGCGGGTCCGAGGCGTGCGGCTCGGGATGCGGGATCGCCGCCTGGCTGACGAAGTAGCCGGATCGCGGCCGGGCCTCGAGCAGGCCGCGGGCCTCGAGCAGGTAGTAGGCCTCGAAGACGGTGGACGGGCTGACGCCGCGGTCCTTGCTCGCTTCGCGGACGGAAGGCAGGCGGTCTCCGGGGCGCAGCTGACCCGCGGAGATGGCGGCCGCCAGGTCATCGGCAAGGACTTCGTAGCGCTTCATGAGGAGGGCTGCTGATACGGCCGCAGGTGCGAAAGGGTCGCACTGTATTGGGAACAGCCGTCGCGCTGTGAATTCCCTCTCGGATGCCGATCTGATCCGGTGTTTTTGCTGGAATCTGGATCTGTATTTCCCGAGCCGCCCAGGGCACAGTGAGAAGCCGAAAAAGAGAGCAGTCAGAAATCATGGAATGGGTCCCCACCGTCTTCATCGCGTTCAAGGTCCTGGTGCTGGGCATCGGCATGTTCTTCGCCGTCAAGTGGCACTACGACCAAGGGAAGAAGGAGCAGGGCGCGGAGAAACAGCGCGCGGTGCTCCGCGCGGGGGCGATCACGGTGGTGGTGTTCGTGGTGCTGCTCGCGGGGCTGCTGGTCCTGACCTTCGGGCTTGGCAGGACGCTGGGGTTGGATTTGAGCTTGCCGTGAGGGGAGGGGCTTCTCTTGATGGCCTTCGCCGAGCTAGATTCGCGCAATGCGCCGATCTTCACGTCGAATTCCCTTAGCGTTGCCGCAACAGGACACCGGCTCGTGGCAGTCCGCTGCCGGCTGGATCGCTGCAGTGTTTGTTCTTGCCGAAGCCTGTGTAGTACTCGTCCAGCATCCGGTCGCTGTGGGCGCCGTCGCGCTCGTGCTGGTAGTCATCAGCATGCGCGCCACGAAGCGCGAGAAGGCGCGGCTGAAAGAACTCCTGCGCAACCGGAGCGGTGAATCGATTTGTGAATTCGCGCGCTCCTTCGATGCCCGTGCGATTGACCCATTGGTCATCAGGAGCGTCTATGACCAGCTTCAGGGCGAGTTGAGCGGCTACTGTCCCGCTTTCCCTATCCGAGCCTCAGATCGCTTGACGGAGGATTTGGGCATAGACGTTGACGATCTGGATATGAGCATTGCTCCCGCAGTCGCAAGCCGGTCCGGTCGATCACTGGAAGGGGTGGAAACAAATCCCTACTACGGACGGGTGAAGACGGCGTCCGATCTCGTCTACTTCTTCAATCTCCAGCGCGAGGGCGCGCCGGTCGTGTGAGATTCACCGCCGGCGTGCACGGGCAAGCCGGCCTACTCGCCACCACCCGAGGCCAGGTTGGCATTGATCCACGATGCCACGTCAGTCACCGGAATGGCGCGCTGCTGATTGAATGTCCCGCTCTTGTCCCATGCCACGCCCCGTCCCTGGGCGAACGCCGCGCGGTACTTCCGCATCATGTTGGTCGGGTCGCGCGCCAGCTCATCCAACAATTGCTGCTCCGTCCACTCGTGGCGGCTGAATGGGCGGCCGAGGCCGGTCTGCAGTTTGTCGGCCACCTCGCCATAGGTGACGGTGTCACCGGCGAGGTACACGATCTCGTCGCGGATGCGGGGCACGGCGAACACGACCTCGGCTGTCAGCGCGCCGATGTCATCCGGTGTCGTCAGCGTCACGGCGGTGTCGAGGCTGCCCAGTGCGTGGACGGCATTCGCTTTCAGATCAACCACGCCGAACTCGGGCTCAAACAGATAGCTCATGAACATGCCGGTCGAGATGATGACCCACTCCGTCTCATGCTGACCGCGCAGCAGCTCGCGCACGTCCAACTGAGCGTCGAAGATGTCCTGTGGACTGCCTCGGCCGATCACGTCGAAATCGACTCCGAATTGCCAGGGGAAATACCTTGGGATGCGTGCCTGCAATGCGGCTCGTGCCAGCTTCATCGGCGTGTCGATTCCAGCAGCGTAGCCCGCGCAACCAATGACCGTGTCATAGCGCGCGAAGACCGCGGCGAGCTCATCCACGGAGCTCTTCACCAGATCGCCGACGACGATCTCAATGCCCAGGTCTCGAATCTCCGCGATATCCCGCTGCTTGCTCGGATCGTCGGATTCAACAGCGCTGGCGCGCAACAGCACGCTGATCTTGGCGCCCTTCACGTGCTTCGCTTTGCGAGCGAGATTGCGCAGTACAGGCAGGCCGAGCTCTCCGGCGCCGAGGACGAGGATGTTCTGGGACGTAGCGTTAGGATCGGATCGATTCATCGTGTAGACCACTGCAAGGAAGTGGCGCCAGTCTAGTCACGCAGGTGCGCGAACGTAAGAAGGCACACGCGTGATACCGGGAGCTGAACACTGTGAACAGAGACGAAATTCTTCAGTATTCGCAGACCGTGTGCGATGGTCTGCGAGAGGACGACGACGGGGTGCGGCGAGAGGTGCTCGCGCATGCTGGGAGTCGTTGGTCACTCGGTGTCGTGCACACGCTCGGCGTGTATGGCCGGCTGCGCCACGCGGAGATCGGCAGGCGCATGCATGGCGTGACTCAACGCATGTTGACGCTCACCTTGAGGCAACTCGAACGCGATGGCCTGGTGCTTCGTCATGACTTCGAAGAGGTGCCGCCCCGGGTCGAGTACGAGCTCACCGAGATGGGCATGGAGCTCCTCGTGCGCATGGTCCCGCTGTGGACCTGGATCGTTGGCAATGCGGACCGGTTCCGAGAAGCGAGGCAGGACTTCGACAGCAGACAGCAGGGCGCCCATCTCAGCCGCAGTTGACCATCGGATTCAGTGCGACGGGATCAACCGGTTCGGGAACGTGTGTGACGGGGAGGGCGGTGGGCAAGATTACTGGCTGCTCAAGGCTGGAGTGAGACGTTCGCGGTTCAGGGCCTGAGTGACCACTCCTGCCAAGACCAGCCACCGAGTGCCGATGGCGCGACCGCTCGCTTAGCCCCAGGAACTGGCCGCTCGCCTCTGGCCCTAGCCGATCGCTGCTTGAACGACGGCTTCTGCAGGGTGTAACAGGCTCAATTCGCTGCGCAGCAGCCTACCGGCATGGCGCCAGCTCAAGCTGCCTAACTTGTTGCTCAGTAGCGCTGAACTGCGCATCTGGACTTCCGGTCGGCGATTGGCAGGCCTAGACATTGCGCCAGGTCGCGCCCTGCCAAATACCTTCGGGCCGACCCATGTGCGGCGCGGTTCAACTGCTCCACCCCGGACACGTTCGCCACAAGGTCATCCTCGTCCGCGATCAAGCAGACCTTGGGCGATAGGGGCATGACAAGCAGATCGCCAAACGTGTCTGGCAAGACGAACTCCCCTTCGCCGGCCCTGACCACACCCCATCGCTTCCCAGCCAGGGCTTCGGCCTGCCGGTCCAGCGCGGCCCGGATGAGAGGGCCAGCCATCATCCGTCCGGGCACCAGGCCGCTGGCCATCATCGAGATGATCCCGTAGTGCTCGCCCTGGTCCATGACCTCGAGTGAGACCACACGCTCCGGCTTGACGATTCCTCCAATCGGGAGGTCCGGGAGCGGTGCGTTGGCGCGGTGAAACCGGATGCGCCAGAGGCTGAACATCTCGGAGACGGTGGCATGCGCTGCATCGTCGAGCGGCCCAGCCGGACCTTTGACGATGCGCCTTGCCACGATGCCGAACCGCTGCTCGATGTCGCTCATGACCTTCGCTTCGGTCCGCTGGTCCCAGCCTCGATGGATGACGAATCGCTGGGCATTCGGGCCTTCACGCGTGCGGCGGCCCGATTCCAGGTCCCAGACATCTAGTCTGTTGTGATCGCCAGCGAAGCGCTTCAGTCCAGAGCGCGCAAAGACGTGCTGCCGCGACGTGATCTGGAGGGGAGCCTCCCTGGAGGTGTCACTCATCCACGTCGCTGAAGATCGACCGACCGCCTTGCTGCTCACGTTGGGCTGCCCGGGGAACGGTGCTGAAGAAGCTCTCTTGGTCCAACTCGGGTGTCCTCTTCGCCTCGACGTCGTCCTTGGCCTGCTGCAGTGCGCGTGTCATATCGACATGCTGTCCTTCGAAGACGCTGTCGGCCTCTACCAGATACCTTATGTCGTCGAGGAAGTTGGCTATCTCTTCGAAATGGCTGTCGATGTCGCTGTCTGGATCCGCATCGATCCGGCGATCGACGATCTTCTTGGGGATCTCCGAGCTCAGCTTGGCCAACAGGCGGGCGGCAAGATTCATCAGTTCAGAAGGCTCGAACATCGCGAGGATGCTGTCGTCCTGGATGAACGAGGCGTCAAGTGAGAGGCTGACTCCGTCCTCGAGCTCGAACACGGTTTGGGTGCGAACATCCTCGGGTAGCAGCCCCATCGAATGCGCCGTCGCCCGCAACCGGACCTGTGCTTGTCTGCTGGACCGCGTCCAAGCTGATGGGTTCCCATTCCGGCGAGTGATGCCCGGATCTCGCTCCAATACCTTTTGCACCAGCTCTTTCGGCAGCCGACGATTCAGGAACTCAAACAGCTTCTCGTTAGTGCGTTCCTCATCGGGGGTCTCCAGCAAACGTTCGGTCAGGGCTTCGCCGTTGGCGAGCGGGACCTTGACTGCATCGGGAATGGGGATGCCACCCTCGCAGACCACTTCGCCAAGAAGGGTGTCGATCCTCGCGCCGCGGATATAGACGTCGATCAGGTCCGGCCGCTTGCTGAGAATCTCGCTGATCGCGTCGGCGAACGTTGGATGCCAGAAAGCCCAATACTCGTGATCCCCATCTTGCCGGCGAATGATCAGTGACCCCGCTAGCTGCTGCAGTGCCTGTGCGATGTCGGCCGTCGTGACGCTGTAGCTCTTGGCCGCCAACCCTGTGTCGGGAGGGGGTAGCGCATGGACCGGCAGGCGAGATTTGCTGAGGAATACGAGCACCAGTGCGGCTTGCTGTGCCGACGCGAGTTCCCTGAACGTTTGAACGAGAAACTGCTGCGGCCGGGAGATGAAGCGCAGTAGGTCATCAGGCAACTTGACGACGTGTTTGGTGTACATCGAATCGCCAAGGCGGCGGGCCAACTCGGGAAGCAGCCGATGTTCGTTGGACAGCAGGCCAAGATGTCCTTTGATCCGAGCCTTCCAGTCGGGCTTCTGGTTGCCGCTCTTGATGTGGTTGTAGAGGATCTGAACGCGCTCCGCCTGTGTCAGCGAGCCGACATCGACGATGACAGTTCCGTCCTCCATGAGCGGGTGGTTTCGTAATCCGATGCGTGGCTTGGCATCGTGCCAGATGTGCGTGCGCGAGGTGAGAATGAAGTGGCAGCCATGCTCAAGCGCAGTCTTGAACTTCGGCATGAACTCCATCCACGCATTGATGTATTCAGGCATCAGCAGGTTGGAGCCAAAAGCATCGTCGACCCAGAAGAGCCGCTTGTAGTCATGGGGATCCCAATGCTGCTTGAGCTCAAGCGGGCCGTCGCACTTGAAGACCCGCACCTCGTTCTTGTCGACAGCCATCGTCGCGAGAATTGCCGCCAGCGTGGACTTTCCCGTTGCCGGTGCGCCCAGCAGCAGCACGAGCTTGTGCTTCTCCAGGATGTCGACGGCCAGGCGGTGAGGGGCCGTAGGCACGTAGACGCTGAGCGACTTCCTGAGGTCCCCCAGCAGCGCTAACGTTTGGGCGGCGCATCGTTCGTCGATGATGGTGGAGAGGTCCCCGAGGCCATAGACCCGAGGGACCAGCGCCCTCAGTCGCGGGCTGTTCTTTATCTTTCCGAACAGCCATTCCTTGCCGAGGACTTGCGGCTGACCGACTCCCAACGAAGACAGCTGCTCCCGAATCTGGCGCGCCACATCGGCATCGACGCCCATGCTGGTGATGAAGTAGTAGACCGCAGCCATGTTCTTGGCGACCAACTGTTCGACGTGCGCAAGTTCGGGCGTGACGTCCGATGGGCGCAAGCGCTGTTCACGCTTGCTGGAGAACTTGCATTGGACGGTCGCCACGTTGAAGAGCTCGCCACGGTCTTGCGCGAGAAAGACGGCGTCCTGTCCGCCGTCCTGGGCTTCGCGGTAGACCGCGACCGTGCAGTGAAGCTCTTCCTCCATGACCTGCGCGCAGAGGTCTTGAAAAGCCTTCCAGCCCAACGTGTGCAGCGCGAAATCGACGTGATAGGCCTGGGCTTCCGCGCGTAGCGAATGGCTGGCTTGCTGTTGCTCTTCAAATTCCTGCATACCGTCAGCGATTGGGACGAAGCTCAAGTTGATCGATGGCCTCCAAGACCTCGAGGACGGTTCGGACGTGCTGAAGGTCGAAGTCGTCCCTGTTGGGCTCTTCATGCGTGCCCTTGTTGAGCAGCAGCCAAACCAGATTTTGTTCAGGGATGCCCAAGACCCTGTTGAGATCGTCGAGCAGCGGCTGCTTGCTCAGGTGTACGAAGAACTGGGCGGCGTTCAATCTCCTGCGAAGCGCTTCACACAAGCCGCGCAGCTGAGGATCCCTTCCCGGGCCTTCCATCTGCACGGAGATGTCGCCGACGCCATGGGATTCGAGCCACTTCCACGCCTTGTTCGCGAGCATCTCCAGGCTCTTGCGCGCATACGACAGGGCGTCGCGAGGATCGAAACGATCCAGCGCCGCGCGTGCCCTGACAAGGTAGTTCAGACTGCCGACGTCCGGCCTCACCCGAGGCTGGTGGTTGCCGTCGTGATGGAGCAGGACGTACTGCTGGCAGTCGTTGCGTCGCCCCGCGGGCAGGTGGTTCTCGATGTCCTTGATGAACTCCGGGCTGTGGCATGTGACCAGGATCTGCGTGTCGCGGAACCTGTCGGACTCGAAGATGGCGGCCCGGATACCGCTGCGATGGTCGTGATCGATGGCGTTGATCGCGTCGTCGAAGATGATCAGCGGCGCATCTATGCTCTTCGCCTTGGCCAGGAGGATTGCCAGGCCCAGGCAGCGGATATGCCCCTCGCTCAAGGCCTTGAGGGCATTCAGTCGCCGGCCCGCATCGCCGCGGAACGCGATCTCGATCGTGTCGTCGCCGGTGAGCGGCAGCCGAAGGTCGGCCAGCTTGTCCTCGTCGCGATCGCTTTCGTTGAACTCGTTATACAGCGCCATCGTTTCTGCATTGAGGTCCGCCATCAGCAGGCCCGGCAACTGTTCAAGGAACTGATTCAGCAAGCCATAGAAGCGGGTGTAGGCAGCCTGGATAGGGCGGTCACGCACGTTGTCTTGGCGCTCGTTTTCGGCGTCGCGCATGGTCCCGGCGTTGTCCGCCTCCCATTTCTCGACCCGTGCTCTTGCCTGGGCCGCACTCTCGACAATGGCGGCACGGCCGGCCTCGTACGTCGCGGTCCACACGCGCGCATCGTTCAAACGTCGCTGCTCGTCGACATCTGCCTGCCGTGCATTGATGGCCGCTTGTTTCTGCGCATCCTGAGCGCTGGCGAGGTCGGACGCCTCCAGCAGTTGCTCTAAGGACGGCACCGCCCCACGCTGGGCCTCTTCTGCATAGACGCCAGTCCACCAGTCCGGCACCGCCGCGTCCTCTGGCAGATCGGCGAGGTACGCGAAAACCGCCGACTCCCGTTGCCCCGCGCCGTCGAGAAAGTTCTGAAGCCTCAGGAGCTCGGCGCGCAGCGTCCGTCCAGCGCCCTCCAGCTCGCGACCGAGCTGCTGATGCCGCGCCTCAAGGCCAGCCAATTCCGCCAGATCGCGCAGCCCGGTCTCGGCGCGCTCGAACGGGTTCCGTGCCACCCGAGCCATCGGCGTCTGGCAGGCGGGGCAATGCTCCGGATCTTCGGCCTGCAGCGCCTGTACCGCAGTGAAGAGAGCACGGAAGGACACCTGGCTCCTTCGTGCGTCCAGCTCGACCTTCGCTTCGTTGAGTTGTTGCTTGCTGGTGTCCGCGTCCCGGTAGAGGTCGGCGAGCCTGTTGCGGGTGAGGCCGGTCAGCGCGGGCGGCATGACCGCCAGCTTGGCATCGAGCTCCTGCAGCCGCCCTGGATGCTCGGGGCTGCCGATGAGCCCCTTCAATCCGTCAAAGGTGAGATCCGGTTTGATGCCGACGGCGTACGCCGTCGCGGTGTCGTCGATGGCCTTGAGCTGATCGGCTTCGCCTGCGACCGTGCGTTCGTCGGCAGCTAGGGCCTGGCGTCTGGCGGCAAGCAGGATCTGGGACCGAGATCCCGTTGTCAGCACCGCATCCATCGAATCGTTGAACCGCGACGCGAACTCATTGAACTGGTCCATGCCGAAGAGCGTCGCGATCAGGGCGCTCCTCCTGCCACGCGGCGTGGCGGCGATGCGCGCGAAGTCGTCGATGCGGTTCTTCTCCACGAAGAAGAACCGGAAGGCGTTCTCATCGGCAACCACGTCGACCGACCGGCCTCGCGCGTCCAGCGCGGTGAGGGCGGGGCGATCGAACCGGCCAGCGTAGATGTTTGGAAGGTAGTCCTGCTCGGCGATCCGCTTCGACTCGGCCTCCTCGACCGATCCTCGCAAGGCATATTCAAGCCCCTCGCAGAGGCTGCTCTTGCCACTGCCGTTAGGCCCGTACCAGAGCACCACCCGCTTGGAGAGATCGAACTCCTGCGGCTCACGGAATCCTCTGAACGGACCCAGCGTCAATCGATTGAGGCGCACCCAGGGCCAGGCGCCTGGCTGGGCCTCCTCCGGCATCTCCGGGAGGGCCGCGCTCATGCCCTCAAGACGTGCACGGGCAATCTCCGCCAGGCGCTCGGAGCGCTTGTTGTGCTGATGGGCCGTCGCGGCGACCGCATCGAAGTCGGCAAGGACAAGGTTTGCGAAGCGCAGCGCATCTTCGGGCGCGCCTCGGCCCGGAGCATGTAGCCATCGAACAAATCGCTCGAAGTCCTGTCTGGCTGTTCCCATCCTGCCTCCCTTTTCGCCTTCCCAGGTGGGTGTACTGATCTTAGGACGTACTGATCTTAGGACGTACTGATTCCAACCGCTTCAGGCCCCGGAGCGTGAGCCCGACTTCATGACGCGGACGACGGCAATCGCTGCAAAGCCGTCCGTCTGGCTCCGCTGCGCACCTCGCCCGACTTGGCGCTCAGCGCCTCCGAGATGCGCATTTTGGATCGGGACGGTGAGCCATGTGCAGGACGAGCAAGTCCTCAAGATTCAAAGTCGGATGCTTCGCGAGTCTCGAAGCAAAGTCGAACACATCAGAGAGCGGTTCCCCGCGGTGCCAAGTCGTGACGATGAAGTCGTCGCTTGCGACATCAACCGCATATCCGGTGCGCTCCAGGGCGGTCCAGTCCGACGAGCTTGTTCGCGAAATGGCGAAGTCGGGCGATTCTGGCGACGCTCATGAGATTGCCGTGGCGCTGCGAGCAGCGTGGCAGCACCTCGACGCCTTACGAGGGACGCCCAAGCGTAACGGCCATCCGGGCACTCCTTTCGCGGAGGACTTCCAACTCGTTGGGAACTCCGATGAGGACCTCGTGGATCCACCACTCCCGCAAAACTTGCCCGTCGTACGCGACTTCTCGATAGACGCCGCCCTGCCTGTTGTGGACTTCGTATGCGAGGAACGGGGCGCCCTCGTTGACGACGAAGCAATAAGTTATCTCGTCGACGAAGTCGTGCAGTTCTATCGGAACCTCGCTGTAGAAGCTGGCTGGATCGATGCCAATCCTGATTGACCGGTAGTCCCGATCTTCCATCAAGAGACGCAGAGCGGCCGCGAATGGCAGGTCCGACGGAAACGGCGAGTCAGCAGTGATGCCGAGACGAGAGACCTGGATCGGGGGCGGGGTCGGCGATCCATTCGTGCTCATGCTTGCGATGTGCTGTGCAGTAGTACGGTCTGACGTTTCATTCAAAGTAGCCGGGCGCCGAGGCCTGGCTCTTAGCCACCGCCGCAAGACCTGTGCTGCTGTAGACGAAAGCCGGCGCAAAAGGTTTAGACATGTCCCCATCAGTCGCCGAGCCGCCGCCCGCTGGGCTGTATCTCAACCTCGACGCGCTCCCTTCCGCCGCTACAGCCCGCCAAAAGCATCGCCAGAACCGCTGAATGAATGTGCCTGCTGCTCACGCGTTCTCCAAAACTTGCATTGCCCCCTGATGGTATGTCCGTTTCTGCTGCGGAACCGTCTGTCCGGCATCGCTGCACACGTTGCCTAACTTGGTGCTCAGCATCACTGAAATGCGCATCTGGGGAATGGGTACCCACCGCGTTAGTCGCCTTCGCTGGCAAGCCCTGTCCCCAAAGCGCACTCCCTAGTCCTTGGGGGACGCTCCCGCCCGGATCGCCCGGACACTTCGCCTTCCGCCTCCCTCCAGGAAGTCCATGCGCTGTCCCCAGCTCGTCCGCCGTTGTTCCTCGCTCCTCTCGCGTGCCGCGATGGCGGCTCTGCTCGCCGTCCCGCTGACCTCGGCCATGGCCTTCACCCCGCCCCCCGGCTGGACCATGCGAGTCCATGAGGACGGCCTGCTGCTGCACCCCGCCAGCCTCCCGCCCGGGAAGGTGATGCAGTTCTGGGCCGCGCCGCCGATGGCGGTCGGCCGTGACGAAGGCCTGTCCGCCTTCGCGCGCATCAAGGAGCCACTGCGCGGCCTCGGCGCCGCGGGCCAGCCGGCCTGCAAGCCGCCCGAGACGCTCGCAGCCGGTGTCGTGGTGCAGAGCTGCGTGACCAGCATCAACGGCGCTCCGGTCGAGACACAGGTCTACATGCGCCCGCCGCGCGACGGTCAGGTCGAATGGATGCGGATCGCGTTCTCCCAGGAAGAGGCGCTGCTGCACCAGTACGGCGGCGGGTTGAAGGCGATCTCGACCAATGCCAACGAGCTGTGGCCGACGCTGAAGTCCCTGGCCGGCGATCAACGTCAGCAACGCGAGCAGGCCGAGCGGGCCGCGACCCAGGAGCGGCGAGCGGCCGCGGAGCGCGCGATCCACACCGCGCCAGGCAAGGGCGTGCCGGAGCGCGACATCGCCTTCATGCTGTGGACTCGATATCAGCCCAGCGGCGAGAGCATGGTCGAGCAACTGCACCTGCTGCTGAAGGACGGCACCGGCTACCGCGACCTCGACCTGCCGCCCGATGAGCTCGACATCGCGGCAGCGCGCCGCATGCAGCCCGAGCGCATCATCCAGTGGCGCCGCAATGGCAAGGACTGGCAGATCAAGGACCACGACGACAAGGACTGGCGAACGGTGATCGGATCGCCAGCGGCGCCGGCGTCGGCGGGGCAGCGGATCACCGGCGTCTACACGCATTCGTGGTACTCGATCCTGAGCGGCGCCAGCTCGCAGAACCGCTTCCACTTCCAGCCCGATGGCAGCTTCGAGCAGACCGGCAGGTCGGTGTTCGGCACCGGCGCGATGGCGGCCGCGAACGGCGTGGCCGGGATGGCGACCAACTCGTACTCGCGCGGCGGCAGCACCTCGACCTCGTCGGTGAGCGCGGTCGGCGCGGGGGCGGGCGGCGCGACGCAGCAGCGGCGCAATGGAGCGGACTTCGTCGGCCGCTACCGGCTCGAGGGCTGGGCCATGCAGGTCGAACGCGAAAACGGCTCGACCGAGCGCGTGCTCTTCGCCTTCAGCAGCGACCAGCAACGGGCCGTGTTCATCAAGGACCAGGGCTACTCGAAGTAGGCCGCGGTGAACGACGACGTCTTCGCGGGACTGCCGCCGACTGGATCGGATCGATGGCTGGTGTCGCTGGCGCCGTTCGAGGACGTGCCCGGCCGGCATCTGCGGCTGGCGATCGAGTGCCGTCTGGCCGAAACGAACTGGCGCGCGCGGGCCAGACGGGCGTTGACGGCGATCGGGATGGGCAGGGCAGCGCAGCGGGTGCCGATGCGTGTTCGGATCGACATCGAGCTCTTCGCGGTGCAGTCCATCTCGGGCGACCTGGTCAATCACGCGGGGGAGCCTGCGGACGGGCTCTTCGCGCCGCGGCCGCCGCGAGTGCTGCTGCTGGAGCTGGAGTCCACGCCAGCACAGGGCGCCGTGTATTACCTGCTGCGTTTGCGAACGGACAAGGGGGCGGCGGAGTTTCCGTCGTTGGAGGCCATCGTGCGGTGGCAGCTCCTGCCGGCGTGAGGGCTCCAGGCATCGGGTGACCCTGCGCCGGATGTCGGTCGCCGTTGCCGGAGCGTCTTCGCCATGGCATGCAGGGGTTCGCTTCTCGCGGGAGGCTTTCATGCGTCGGCCACACACTGGCCGACCATTCACATCGACGGAGCCCGCCGTGAAGCTTACTGGTCTGTCATGTTGGGGTCGCCCATCGACTCAATGCATCGATGACGCCCAAACCTCGACGGGACCCAAGAGACAAGCGCAGCCGCAGAGCAACGCAAGCCTGCAGTCGCGCTCATCCAAGGCGCCGGACGCCACGTCACCCGACATGGACGAGGCTGCGGCCGGATTGGCCCTCAGAAGAGGAACAACCATCAAAGGGCTCGCGCGCTTCCTGGATGGCGGGGGTGTCATCGGCAACGACGACGGGCAGGTCAGGAAGGGCATGGAAGGCAGCTACACGGCGCATGGCAGCACAGTCACGTTCTTCGCCGACGATCGCGGCAATCAACCGGTGAATGTGCTGCCGTACGTTGCGGGCGCGATCAGCTACACGCCGATGAATGGTCTCCAAACCATCAGTGGCCCATTCACGGGATGCACCATGGCGGTCTACAACCATTCAGGAGAGACGCGCGTCGGCCATGTCGATACCGCCGAGCCCAGTACCGGAGAAGCCCCGAGCAAGCAGCGCTGGGCCAGCATGAAACGCTCGGGAAACCTGGAGCTTGCAGACGAATTGGCGACCAAGGGGATGATCGGAGAGTTCCTGGACAGGAACGAGCCTGATCCCAGCTTGGCGAGCCTCAGCGTCCTTTGTGTCGCGACGCCCGTCGTGGGCATATCCAGCCACTACGTGGTGAAGAAGGATGGCGACTATCTGGTGGTCGGCTAGCGTTTGCTACACGGCGCCGCGGTGATCGACGCGTGATGAAGGCCGCGCAGAAAGCGGATGGCAAGGTCGATTTGTCAAAGCTGGGACTGCCATCCAACTCTCCCGAATTGTTGAACACGCGGCCGCCACTGAGCCGACAGAACGCCAGCGCCACAGCGCCTGCGAATCGCCAATCACCTCGCGTGGCGACCTACGCGATCTCCACAATCAACCCTGTCCGCTGTGCACGTGCTGTCGATACGGCTGCCCGCGCTGCAGCGACAGCATCGCGATCAACATCACCCGCCACGGCATTTGCGGAAAACGCATCGTCCAGAACGGCCACTTCGCCCAAGGTCCAGTAAGCCAGCCGATAGACGCCGTCGCCGGAACGATATGGGAACGCATCCGAGTCACGCCCTACGCCACGCCCCGTGAGCGTGAAACGCCACAGGTCGAATGCGGCAGGGCATTGGCTCGTCTCCCTTGAGCTTCCAAACATCCCCTGAAAATTGCGAGCTCGGAGCAGGGAAGGGTGCGCGGCGCGTTTCAGGTCGCGACGATCTGAATCGCAGAACAGGCCGAAATAGGCGTCCACGAGGCGATCAATGGCAGTGGCTTCATCGCTGGTCGTCGCCTTGAACGCGGCCACGCTTCGGGCTCGAATCGCGTTCAAAAGAGAGAGCGACGAAGGCTCGATGTCGTCAGGGAGGTCAGCAACGGTCTGTTGGCACCACGCTGAGAATTCTTCAAGTGGCCCAGATAGCAGTTCCTGCGCCAGTCCCTCTGGATGGCAATGCCAGAACGTCGCGTAGATGCCCATGGGAGGACTACCGTTGACCCGGCGACGTGCGTTGCCGCGGTCCAGGACGAAAAGCCAGCAGCGCTGACAGGATCGCAATCGGAACTGCGGCGATGGACAGCCCCAGTGCGTACGGCGCCAAGTCGAAGACCGACGGCCGATGAAGCTGCGAGCCGTCCGCAGACACCCAGAGCGGCACCTCATTGCCCGGCCGTTGGGTATCCAGAAATGCGCGGGCCCGCTCCGTGTCTCCGATCTCCACGTTCAGCCGCTGTCCACGGTCAAGCAGCCCAACGGAGAGAACCGTGAAACGCCTGGGCGTGCTCCGGTGCGTGATCGTCTTTTCTGCCCAGTGGCTCTCTACGAGTTGAACCTGGCGCAGTTCAAACGAGCCGGAGCGAGCCAGATGGAGGTAGAGGACCAAAGCCGCCATGCCGCCCGCGAGGCAAGTCAAGAAGCAGAGCAGTCGGCGAGGAGACAAGTGAGTGTATTCGGCCGTGGCGACCATAGGGAAGGAATGGGAGTGGCCCTTTGAGACCTGTTCTACGCCGCCTGCCTGTGTGGCACGTCAATTGACGCTCGGCTATGCGCGATGGCGATCCGCCGGGTGATTGACGCCGTCTTCCACCGGGACATCCGGGATGGCAAACGGGTTCACACCTTCCAGGCAGCCGACGTTGAAGCCGTATTGCTCCGGGTTGGATCTGCGCTGGTGATGCGTGTAGATGCCGCAGATGCCGCAGAAGTAGTGGCGGGCCGTGTGCGTGTTGAACTGGTAGAGCTTCAGATACTCTTCGCCCTTGACAATGCGCAGCCCTGCCAGCGGCACGGAGGCCACCACGGCGCCCTTGCGCCGGCAGATGGAGCAGTCGCAGCGACGCGGTTTCTCGATGCCGTTGGGAAGGGATAACTCCAACTCGACAGCGCCACAATGACAGGTCGCCCGATGCTTCGGGAGTATGGCAACTCCCCCCACTTCCTTGAGCATGCGCAATCCTTTATGACAATGCTTGGCAAACCGAGCGGCGGGTGCGAGTTGATCGCAGCCCCGAGAAGGAAAACTGACTATAGCGCTGGCGGCGGTGGCGCAACGCCGCGTTCTGTCCGGCTACCGCTGCTCCGAAATTCCCACCTTCGTCATGGATAAATTCCTGCTGCAGCAGCAAGTGCTGGAACGGCTCGCCGAAGACCTGCTGCATGTCGAACAGGCGGCGCGCGCGGCGCATGAAACGGCGACTCACGAAGAGAACATCGCCGAAAACAAGTACGACACCTTGGGCCTGGAGGCCGCCTATCTGGCCACCGGCCAAGCCCGCCGCGCCGAAGCCATCCGCCAGGCGATGGCTGCTTGGCGTCAGTTCCGCCCAGGCGTCTACGACGCCGCGAAAGGCATTCAGCTCGGCGCGCTAGTCTGCCTGGTCGATGCCGACAACCGGCAGCAACATCTCTTTCTCGGCCCCGATGGAGGCAGCATGACGTTGATGAGCGACGCTCAAACCGTTCAGGTCCTCAGCACCGATGCCCCATTGGCCCAGGCCATGCTGGGCAAATGCGAAGGCGACGAGGTTTTGATCCAGGTCGCTGGCATCCGGCGGCAGTTCGAGGTCCTGTGGGTTCAATGAGCCGCTCAACGGGCCTCATCTGCGATGTCCGCCGCGCTCAACGCACCTGCGTGAACACGGAAGTCCTGGACGCGGCCATTGAAGGACGGGTGCGCCGTTCCGGCCCCGGTGCAGTCGCGCCCGAGGAAGATCACCTGATCGCCCACTTGGCGGGGTGAAAGCAGCATGTCGTCCGATCTCGCCACCTCCTTGCCATCCAGGTACAGCCGCCCGGTGCCCGCCTGAAGCGTGACCGCCACGTGGACCCAGCGCCGGATGGGCATGGCACTCCCGGCCTCCACAACCTGCGCGTCGTTGTGACCGGCGCCGGCGATCGAGAAACGCATTCCGCCCGCGCCCCCCTGGGGCACGATGCTCATGAAAGAGAAGCCATCGCGTCCGGCGAAGAACAGGCCGGTGTCCCAGTGCAGCGAATTTGCATAGGCCCACAGGGACACGGTGAAATCTTCCAGGCCGCTGAACACCCCAGGGGGCAGCTGCAACGCCGCCGCTTTGCCGTCGAACACGATGGCCTTGTCGTTGCGGCGCCCAGGGCCCCACGCAGCGCCGTCCAGCAACACGCCGTTCACCGTGGCCGAACTTCCGTCTGGCCGCATCAGCGTGCCGATGGTGCCCGTGCGACTGGCATCGTTCAGCGGCATCGCCAGGCGCACCTCGCCAGGCATGGCGGCCCGCACCACGTTCGAGCCGCCGCCCGCGCTACCCGCACCCTGGGCGGTGACCTGGTAGAACCAGATGCCACCGGGCGGCGTATCGGTGTAGGTCAGCACCTCGTCGGCCGATACCGTGCCCAGGAGCGTGAACGGCCCCGCAGCCCGGGTGCCACGCTTGACGGCATAAGCGGTGGCGCCGACGCTGCCCCACCAGGACAGCACGACCTGGTCGCCGCGCACATGGGCCGTGAGGCCCGACGCCGGCTTGATCGGCCCGGCATAGCCCGGGCGGCGATGGATCAGCGTCGGCCACCAGACGTCGTCGCTGCTGCCGCCGTACTTCGGCTCGCACAACTTCACCATGCGCGCGACATTGGGTGCAGCCAGTCCCATGCGGTTCACATAGTGGTTGTAGATCGGCTCCCACGCATTGCGGCCGTGCTGGCCATAGTTGACGCTGGTCCACAGCCGCGTGTGGGGTTGCGATGGGTCCTGTTCGCGCGCATAGGGCATCGGATAGTTCTTGCCGTTCTCGTCCAGCAGATTGGAGCGCGCCACGTACTCGGCCGCCGCGAGGAAACGGTTGTTATGCAGACCGTAGAGATCGTCGCCCTGATTCCAGGCCATCTCCAGCAAGTCACCGCCCAGCGACATGCCCAGTGTCGCGTGGCCCTGGTCGCGGCCGCTCTCTTCCCACTGCCCGAAGTGGCCCGGGTGCATGAAATACACGCCATGCACGATGGAGCCATTGCCGAACATCGCCAGCTTGCCGCGGCCGTCGCCCGCGAAGTAGTCGCAAGCCTGCCTGTACAGGTCAGGCCGGTCGCAGAAGACGCCGATGGCCAGGGCACCGCACATGGAGGCCATGTCCCAATTCGCGTGAGACCCCAGGTGAACGTCCTTCAGGAACCTCGACGAGATGGATGCGAACACATTGAGCAGCATCTCTTGGAAGCGCTTGAAGTTCTCCGGCGCCCAGCCGGGGTAGGTGCGCAGGATCTCGCCGATCTGCGCCAACTGGTGACCTTGAATGCCAGCCAGGATGATGAAGGTGTGGTCATCGTGGGCAGTAGATCCCGGCGGCACGGTACCGATTTCCTTCAGCGTGTTTGCCCAGGCGTCCAGGAACTCCACTGCTTTGTCGGCATAGCGATTGTCCTGAGGGTCGGACAGCTTCCAACGCAAGGCCAGGGTCCAGGCGCGCCAGATGTCGTTGTACAGGTTGTTCTTGCTGCCGTCGGCCCGGTAGACAGCCGGCAAAGGGGAGGGCCGGGTGTTCAGGGTGGCGAAGCGATCGGCGCAAAGCTTGTTCCACCAGCCGGCCCAAGGCTCTTGGCCGGCCTTGATGAGCGCTCGGATGCGGACGGCGTCGTCTTCGGTGACAAGCAACCCCGGGTGGCGGAACACGCCGCTCGCTGAGGCCGGGGCAGGTTCCGGCGGTGGGGCAGGCGCAGCGCCAGGCGCAGGCGCGGGCGCAGGCGCCGATGCGGGTGCCGGCGCCGGTGCAGGTACTGGGGCAGGTGCGGGTGCGGGTGCAGGTGCAGGTGCAGGTGCAGGTGCAGGAGAGGGTACGGGCGCGGGCGCCGATGGGGGCAATGGTGCTGGTGCCACCGGGACTGGAGAGGCTGCAGGAGCTGGCACCGGCGCAGGCACGGGCGACGGAGCGCCGGTCGACGCAGGCGGCATAACGAACTCCGGCGCGCCCTTCGTTTCTGATGCAGTGCCGAGCACCGGGGTCCCCGCTTCATTGTTCGGACCGCCGCTGCATCCGGGCAGCAGCGGCAGCATGGGAAACAGCCCCAGACCCAATGACAGCGTTCGACGTGCCGGATCCGGGACGTCATTCAGGTTGCTGGCGTGGTCCACAGATTTCTTCGACACCTTGATACTCCTCGTCGGCGTGCGAAGGTAGACCAGCGTTCCGAACGCTGTCCTCACCGAAGTGAAACGAACTGATTCAGATGTCGCGATGTCAGCCAGAGGATGTTCCGATGCAGATTGGGCGCTGGACCAATATCACGATTGGCGCAGGGGCTTGGCACGGAGCATCTGTCTTTGATCAGCGGCCGAGCTCTGCCCAGCCGGAACCTGGGCTTCCGGTCAATGTCACCGGGTCGCCTCGCTTGAGATAACTGATCCACCAAACCTCGTCGCGGCGGGGCAGGGGGGGCGAATCCCGCTTCGTAAGACATTGCAGCGCGCAGAACAGCGCGTCGGCGACTTCGACGCGGACGTAGGCGCGTGATGCACGCAACTCTCCAATGAGCGTTTCAATGCCCAACCGAACGCGTATCTCCGTCATGAACCGACCACGATTGCATGGCATCCGCCAGAACGTCCTCCCAGCACTCACTTCGCACCGCCTCGATGTGTCGTGCTGCGATGTGGTCGAGATATCTGGCGACCGCCATCCGTTGCTGAGAGCCGAGCAAGGAAAACTCCGTCGACGCCGGTCCGAGTTTTCTTGCAGCCGGATTCGAACCCTGAAGGCCACAACGTTGCTTTGATCAGCCATGCCTAGCGCTTCTCCGCGCGTCGCCATGACGAGCAGCCTCGTGGCAAAACGCAGGCGCACAACGGCGATGCCTGCGCAAGTCGGCGCGCCAAGCGAGGACGTTGAATGCGACGACCCTACCGCCGCCAAGTACAAGGTCGGAACGAAGATGCAGGCGGCGACCAGGCCAACTCCGAGATCGTCTGTACCGGGGTCGACCGCCGGAAGGAGCCATGCCAGCAAGGCTGAAGCCATGCCGACCCACGCCGCCCCACCGACGGCGCACGAAAGCAGCAAGCGCAAGACGACTCGTTTCACTGGATCCACTCATTCAGTAAAGGTGGTTGGCTTGCATTACTTCTGTGAGGTCAATGCGAAGCCCGTTACCTCGATTCAGACGTCCGACCGCTCCACCACCACCTCGCTGACCTGCAGCACCGGTTCTATGTCGGTGTAATTGGCGATGTCGTCCCTGATCTCCTGCGCGTGCGGGGCGCGGGCTGCCACGAAGGCTTCGAGGGAGGTGCAGATGAAGTCGCATCGGGCCACGTAGACCGGGTCGGCGCCTGGAGCGCCCCCAGCGATGCCCTTGTCCACCGTGTAGTACAGGCACGCCGCGCCGAGCCGCTGCTTCACCATGGGCATGTGCTTGTCGCGGTAGTACGCGTGGTCGAATCGCGCGCCTGCCGCGTACGGGTACATGACACTGACTTTGATCATCGGGTGCTCCTGTTGCTGAATGAATCGAGCGGGGGAATGAATGCGAGATCGGGTGCTGAAGCTGGACACGCTTGAGTCCAGACACCGCTCCATGAAGGAAGCCGACGACGTGGTCGGCCTGCCTGAAAGCGGAGCGACCTGACGACGTCCGGATTGAAGCCCGGCAGTGAGGGTAGTCGATGACTGCCCGGGCCTCCGCGATTCGCGACACTCGTCGCCGTTTCCTTGAAGTGCAGACCATGCCGCCCACACTCACCACACGCAAACCAGTCGACGAACTCACGGCCTCGGATCTCGAGGCGTTTCCTGTATGGCAGTTTGTCATGGACGAGCCGGAGGTCCGCCGCAGTCGAGCCGCCAGGAATCCATGACGCTCGCTCGTGAGCGATCGCTGAGGACCGGCGCGGGTAATCCCGATGGTTGAACTAATTGTTGAGGGCTCGAATTAATTCGCCGATGGACACGCCGCCCGGATCGGATGGCTCGGCGCCTCTCAACAACAAGGACACGGAGACCATGAAATCAACCCACCGCCAGCTGCTCGCGGCAGGCTTCGTCACCCTGGCCTGCGCCGCCTCGGGCGCGCAGGCCGCCACCTGGGCCGCCTCGTCGCCAGCGACTTCGTCGTGCTCGGCGTCCAATCTCTTCGCCACCTGGAGCTACGGGAGCTACGGCTTCAACAACGACGTCTGGTCGCCCTGCAGCAACCTGGCCGCCGGCGCCCAGACCATCTGGGCCAACTCCAACGCTGATTGGGGCGTCTGGTCCGACCAGCCCAACACCGGCGGGATCAAGTCCTATCCGCACATCAGCTACACGGTCAACCGCACGATCAGCTCGCTCTCCACGCTGACCTCGACCGTCAGCGCGACCACGCCCTCCGGCGGCGCCTGGGAGTCCACCTACGACATCTGGGTCGGCAACAACGCCCACGAGATCATGCTCTGGCTGAACTACACCGGCACGCCTGGCGGCTGCGGCAACGTCAAGCCGATCTCCTACAACTGGACCTCCGCCGGCTGCGCCATTCCCGTCTACACCAACGTCTCCGTGGGCGGCTCCACCTGGAACGTCTACCGCGGCAACAACGGCAACAACATGGTGTATTCGTTCCTGCGCACGACGAAGACCAACAACACGACAGTCGACGTGCGCGCCATCCTCAACTATCTGAAGAACCTCGGCTGGATGGGTGACCTGGTCGTGGGCGACGTGCAGTACGGCTTCGAAATCACGTCCTCGGCCGGCGGCATGAACTTCGGCTCGAAGAACTTCTCGGTCACTGTGAAGTGAATCCGGGGCGGGGCCGTCGCGGCCTCGCCCGGGCATCCTCGATACGCCGCTCCGCCATCGACGGCGCGCGAACCGTCATGGGAGCAATTCGCCGGTGAGCCAGGCGCGGGACTGCCATGGGGTGGACGCGTCCGCATCCGCGGCGTTCCAACTCACGTCACTCACGTCCAGCCCGTGGGATTGCAGCCACGCCTTGGCGGCAGTGAATCTGACACGGTCCGAACCGAGTGAATACGGATGGAGGCGGAAGGCTTGCGCCGCGCCGCCGAGGTCGCCCAGTGCCAGGCGTGCCGCGAGCGGCCAGGCGCCGGCAATGCCGCTGCGCGGATAGCCCGTCGAGCGGGCGGCGTCCGCCAGGCGCTGAAGTGTCAGCCGCTGCTGCAGCGCCGGCAGCGACCATCGATGCACGAGTTCAACCATCGTTGAGACCAGCACCGGGGCGGGGACGCTTCGCGCGCGTTGAAGCCGGCCGTCGTGCCGCCAGTGGAGGCCGTCCGGCAGCGGCGACCGCTGAGCGCCATCGAGCTCGGACAGCCGGAGCATGCAGGCCACATGTCCGGCGTAATCGGGTACGCGCCACGCGTGGACCTCCTTGTAGGCGGACGAACGGACCTTCGCGAGCAAGGCCACCAGCGCCGGGATCTTCACGGTCGTGTGCATCCAGCAGGTGCGCAAGCCATAGGCGAAGCCAAATGTCACCGCTTCCACGCGCGGCAGCAGATCGCGGTCCGAGCGGCGGTGGAAGACGTTGTCGCATCGCGTGAAGCCCAGCGGGAGCAGGGCGTCCTCGATGGGGCCGAGGACCTCGTCGATCTGTTGGATGGCGTTGAAGCGGCGGGTGCGCATGATCAAAGATGGGGGCGTCGCTGCGGCTCGTCTTCGAGACGCGCCGATTGTCCACGCCGGCGGCGTGCCCGCATTTCCCCCGGGCGAGGGAAGCGTCACCCCTCATCAGTAGGCCGTCCTCAGGACGAATCAGTCGATGTCAAGACCCGGCACTGACCTTCACCGCAGCGATGCGTGGAGGTCGAAGTGGCGCGAGGATCGGTCAAGGAAAGCGTGGCGGCTATCGGACGTTCGTCGCGCGGCATGGGTCCGGCCACTGGCTTTTCATCTACGGTTTCGCGAAGAGCGATAGGGCCAACATCAGCGCTGCCGAGGACCTCGAATGCCGTCGGGCCGCGAAGGAGTTCCTGTCGCTGACGGAGCGCCAGCGTGCGCGACAGCTCGATGACGGAATCCTCTCCAAGGTGAATTGCGATGCACAAATCTCTTAGGCCTTTCGACCGAATGATCTTGATGACCTACTTCGACCTCAAGCGGGCGGGACTCGTCGATCGGGCGACCTACATGGCGGTCCAGGCCCGGCATCGTCCGCGGCTTCAGCCGAGGCTCCCCGCCGAAGCGAGCCGGCCCCGCAAGGCGAGGGCGCTCAGCGCTGCGGGCCGCCGCACATCGCGTCGCTGAAGGCTGCTGAGGACTGCGCCAACATCGATCGATGCCGTGGCCTGCAGTGATTCATGGGCTCACCGATCGTTGAGCGCTGTTCTCCGCAGGTGACTCACAGGCGGCTCTGCTTGAGCCGCCGGTCGTATTGCCAGGCGCGCAGTTTGGTCGCCGTGACGCTCTTGATGGCGGCGTGTGCCGGATTGATAAGGACGTTCGATTCTTCCGGCACGATCACCGAGGGCACCACCAGCAGCGGCGACTCGCCTCGCGACGCCAGACGGTGGAAGCGCGCAAGGCGGTTGCGAAGGAGCGGCAAAGGGAGAACGTCCGCTTATGGATGCGCCATCCCCTGGCAAGGCCCGGCACTGACCGCTCAGTCCGAGCCCGTCCTGCTGCCCAGCACGTCCTGAATCGTCCGCGTCAGCGCCCCGAGCTCGATCGGCTTGGCGACATACCCCTGGAATCCCGCCGCCAGACCCTCCTGACGGTCCGCCACCATCGCGAACGCCGTCAGCGCCACCGCCGGCAGCTCCTCGGCGCTGCCTCCCGGCAACTGCCGCACCGCGCGGATCAGCGAGCGTCCATCCATCTCCGGCATCCCGATGTCGGACACCAGCAGATCGAAACGCTCCTTCGTCAGCCGCTCCAGCGCCTGCGCCGCGCTCGCCGCGACATCCACCCGCGCCCCCAGCCGGCTCAGCGCCACCTGGCCCACCTCGCGCGCATCCTCCTCGTCATCGACGAGCAGCACCCGCACGCCGGCCAGCAGGTCCTCCGACAAGGCCACCGGCTCCGCCGCCGGCGGCGGGCGCAGCCCCTGGTCCTTGAGCAGCGGCAGCCTCAGCTCGAACACCGCGCCGCCGCCCGGCCCCGGGCTGTCGGCACTGATCCGTCCGTGATGCAGCTCCGCGATCGCGCGCGCGATCGCCAGCCCCAGACCCAGCCCGCCCACCTTGCGCGTCGACGAGCCGTCCTCCTGCCGCAGCCGCTCGAAGACATAGGGCAGGAACTCGCGCGAGATGCCGCGCCCGGTATCGCGCACACGCACGCGCGCCCAGCCCTCGTCCACGTCCACCTCGACGTCCACACGGCCGCCGCCGTCGGTGAACTTGATCGCATTGCCGATCAGGTTCGCCATCACCTGCGACAAGCGCTGCGCGTCCGCCGGGATCCACACCGGCGCCGGCGCGTGGCAGTTCAGCGCCACGCCCTTGCCCTGCGCCTCGTGCAGCGCGCCCAGCACCGCCTCCGACGCCAGCGCCGCCAGGTCCAGCGGCGCCGGCTGCAGCACCAGCTTGCCCGCCACCACGGCGCTCATGTCCAGCAGATCGTTGATCATCCGCGCCTGCAGCTGCGCGTTGCGCCGGATCACCGCCGCCGCCTTGCCCAGCAGCGGATGCGCGTCCGCGAAGTTCCCCAGGATGTCGGCCCAGCCCGTGATCGCGCTCAGCGGCGAACGCAGCTCGTGCGACAGCACCGCCAGGAACTGGTCCTTCAACTCGTTGGCCCGCTCCGCCTCCTCCTTGCCGAGCCGCAACGCCTGCTGCGCCTCGTAGGCCGGCGTCGTGTCGCGGATGATCTTCGAGAACCCCGTCGGCGCCCCCGATGCGCTGAACAGCGGCGTCACCACGCCCTCGGCGCGCAGCCGCGAGCCGTCCCGCCGCATCAGCCAGCGGTCGTCGCGCGCCTGGCCCAGCGTCAGCGCCACGGCCAGTTCGTTCTCGAGCACGCCGGCCGCCCGGTCCTCCGGCGTCAGCAGGATCTCCGCCGACAGGCCCCGCACATCGTCCAGCGCATGCCCGAAGATGGTCCCGGCCGCGCGGTTCCATTCCCGGATGAGGCCCTCGGCGTCCAGCAGGATCACCGCGTGGTCCTGCAGCGAATCCACCACCCGCGCGTACAGCGCGTCGGCCTCGCGCAGCTGCGCCTCGGCCTGATGCTGGGCGTCGCGCTGGCGCACCTCGCGCAGCGCCCGGTCGATCGCCACCGGCAGCCGCGCCAGCCGGCCCTTCATCACGTAGTCGGTGGCGCCGCGCTTGAGCAGCTCCACCGTGTTCTCCTCGCCGATCACGCCCGACACGAAGATGAATGGCGTTCCCGGCACCCGCTCCTGCGCCAGCGCCAGCGCCTCCGCGCCGGTGAAGCCCGGCAGCTGGTAGTCCGACAGGATCAGGTCGAAACGCTGCGTCTCCAGCGCCCCGAGCAGCCCCGCCTCGTCCTTCACCCAGGTCACCCGCGCCCGCGGATGCGTCGACTCGAGCGAGGCCAGCAGCAGCTCCGCATCGAAGGTCGAGTCCTCGAGCAGCAGGATCTCCAGCGGCGGCGCGCTGGCCGCCGTCTGCGCGGCGCGCGCCGTCGCGGTCGACGGTCCGGGGGGCGTCATCGGTTCAGCCATGGCTCATTCGTAGCGCCGCGCGGCGCGCAGCGATCCGGGCGGCGGCTCGTTCAGCACCGCCCAGAACACGCCCAGGTCCGCGATCGCCGCCACGAACTGCTTGAAGTCCACCGGCTTGACCACGTACGCGTTCACGCCCAGCTCATAGCTCTGCACCACGTCCGACTCCGTCTGCGACGAGGTCAGCATCACCACCGGCACGCTCTTGAGCGACTCGGTGGCGCGCACCGCCTTGAGCACCTCCAGCCCGTTCACCTTCGGCAGCTTCAGGTCCAGCAGGATCACCGCCGGGTTGCCTTCGGCGCGGCCGGCATGCGCGCCTTCGCGCAGCAGGTAGTCCAGCGCCTCGGCGCCGTCGCGCACCACGATCACCTCGTTGGCGAGCTGGCTGCGTTCGAGCGCGACCAGCGTCAGCTCAAGGTCGCGGGCATCGTCTTCGACAAGAAGGATGGGCTTCAACATGGCGTCGGTCGTCAGTCGTCGGTTCTCGGTGAGGGAAGGGACGGAGTGTCGCCGGAAGGCGCCTCCAGCATGGCGCGCGTGGGCACGGTGAAGCTGAAGCACGCACCGCCCTCGGGCTGGCCCCAGGCGTCGACGCGTCCGCCGTGGCGCTCGACGATGCGGCGCACGCTCGCCAGGCCGATGCCGGTGCCCTCGAAGGCCTCGTTCTGATGCAGGCGCTGGAACACGCCGAACAGCTTGCCGACGTACTTCATCTGGAAGCCCACGCCGTTGTCGCGCACGCTCAGCCCGGTGCCGGTCTCGTCCTCGATGCCGGTGATCTCGATGCGGGCCAGCTCGCGCGGCCGCGTGTACTTCACCGCGTTGGAGACCAGGTTGCGGATGGCCACCTGCAGCAGCAGCGGGTCGCCCCACAGCCGCGGCAGCGGGCGCTGCACCACCCACTCGATGGCGCGGCCCTTGGTCAGGGTGTTCTGCTCGGCGATCAGGTCCTCGATCAGGTGATCGGTGTGGATCGACCCATGCTTGATCGCCGAGCGGCCCATGCGCGAGAAGTCGAGCAGCGCGTCCACCAGCTGTCCCGCGTGCGCCGACGCCTCCTTCACATGCGCGAGGTAGCGCTGCGCGCGCGCGGAGAGCGCCTCGCCCTCCATCTCCAGCACCAGGTCCACGAAGCCCGCGATGTGGCGCATCGGCGCGCGCAGGTCGTGCGAGACGGTGTACGAGAAGGCCTCCAGCTCCTTGTTGACGCGGCCCAGCTCCATCGCCACCTCGGCCATCTCCTCGGCGCGCCGCAGCACGATGCCGATCAGCGCCTGCCGCAGCTCCCGCACCGCATGGATCTCGCCGGGCGTCCACGGCAACGACCGGCCGCTGACGTGCTCCTTCCAGCTCGCGAAGCTGCGGCGCGGGCTCAGCCGCGCGTGCGGCCCGGCCGCGGCCTCCTTGCGCGGATCGCCGGCCCAGACGATGGTCTGGGCGATCTCCGGCCGGAACCAGACGATGTGGTGCCGGTGCAGCCGCGAGATCGAGATCGCCAGCAAGCCCGTCATCGCGCCCATCGAGCCGCTCAGCGATGGCGCCTCCACCGGCAGCCGGTCGCTGTGCCAGACCTGATCGACGCGGTGGGCCAGCCACTGGCCGAGCTCGAGCAGCGTGTCGTGGTCCGGCGTCTCGCCCACCGACCAGCAGCGGTCATTGAGGATCACCGCCGCGCCAGCCGCGCGTCCCAGCCGCAGCAGCGGGCCGGGCTCGTCGACCAGGCGCTGCAGCGTCGCGTCGCTGTCGGCCAGCTGCGAGACGATCGCCAGCGTCAGCTGGCGCAGGCGCAATTGCTCGGACACCTGCTCGTTCTCTTCCTTCGCCTCGATCTGCAGCGACAGCAGCTGGCCCAGATGCTCGCAGGCCATGCGCGTCTGCCACGACAGCTGGCGCGGCGCGTGGTCGTGACAGGACACCAGTCCCCACAGCTGTCCGCGGACCACGATGGACACCGACATCGACGCCAGCGTGCGCATGTTGCGCATGTATTCGAGGTGCACCGGCGACACGCTGCGCAGCGCCGCCTGCGACAGGTCCAGCGTCGCGGCGTCGCGGCCATCGACGAAGCGCACCGGCACCGGCTCGTAGTTCGCGTCGCCGATCAGCCGGATGTGGTTGATGCGGTAGAGCTCGCGCGCCTGCGGCGGAATGTCCGAGCCCGGGAAGCGATGGCCCGCGTACAGGTCGTAGCCCGGATCGGCGGCCTCGGCCAGGACCTCGCCGTGGCCGTCGGCGTCGAAACGGTAGGCCAGGCAGCGGCCGAAGCCGGTCAGCCGCTTCATCTCGGTGACGACGACGCGGCACAGCTCGCCGACCGCGCCGGTGCGCTGCATCAGCGGCACGAGATGGCGCGCCAGGCTGTAGATCGGCGCGCGGGCGCCGGCGTCCTCGGCGTCGGGCTCGAGCTCGAAGTAGGCGAGCTCGCCCAGCCGGTGTCCCGACACATGCAGCCGGCGGCCGCCGATCGTCAACGCGCCGCAGGACACGGGGCCTTCGCCGTCGATCAGGGCGTGGCGTCCGGCGATCACCGGATCCAGCGCCCCCTGGATGCGCGCGGGAAGCAGGTCGCCGGGGGAGGGCAGCAGCGCCGTCCAGTTCACGCTGTAGGCGATCAGGCTGCCCTGGCGCACATCCACCGCGGCCAGCCAGCCGTGCGGCTGGATGGCCCCGGGCACGCGGATCGGCTCGCTGGCGCAATGGGCGAGCTGCAGCGCGGTCAGCGTCTTGTCGGCGGGCACGGGCGTCATGGCGCAGCCACCGGGTCGAAGGTGTCGATCAACGCCTTGAAGGTCTGGACCGCGGCGCGGCAGGCCGCGGAGCGGCTCGCGGCGTCCTGGCCGGCCTGGGCGTCGGCGAACTGGCGGAACTCGCGCCACATCGCGCCCGTGTGCGCGCCGAAGCCGTTGAAGTAGGCGGCGCCGCGCTCCGGGGTCAGGCCGTGCGCCGCGAGCAGGCGCGGTGTCAACACCTGGCCCCCCAGCGCCGAGCCCTCGATCACGTAAAGCGAGCCCATCGCCGCGGCCGGCGAGTCCAGCCGGATGCGCTGCTGGGCGGTCCGGGCGGCGGCGCGCAGCGGCGCGTCCTCGGGGACGGACAGGGCGGTGATGTCCCGCGCGGCCAGGCTGGCGCGGCCGCGGCCGTCGAACCACGGCCGCAGCGCCGGCGGCAGCGCGTGGCGCACGCGCGGTTCCCAGAGCTGGAGGAACTCGTGGAAGCCGCGCAGGATGCGGCCGTAGCGCGCGATCGGCATCGGCGCCTCCAGGCCGAGCAGGGCCTCGATGTCGTCATGCAGCGGGCGGGTGCAGCGCCGCAGGCGGGGAAGGAGGTCGGTGTCGATCGGGGCGTCGGTCGTCATGGGCGCTGGGGCATTCGGCGGCAGGTCCTGGCGGGCAGGGCGGTGACGTCCTGGCGCCCGCGGCTCCGGGTGTGGAAATGACAGGGAGGAGTCGCGGGGGCAATTTCCCGTCCCGCCCCCTCGAAGAAGGGGGAAGCCGGCAGGCGGCTTTGCGGCGGGCGAGGGCACGGAAATTGCCGTATCGGGAGATCGCTTGCCTGCGAGGTGTGGATGGGGTCTGGTGTTGCGGCCGGATTGTCGCGCGCGCGGGTGATTCTTCTGGACGTCTTGCCGCAGGGTTTGCCATGCCACTCCATGCCGTCATCGTCGACGACAACCTTGAGTCCAGCGAGACGCTGGGCATTCTTCTCGAACTGGAGGGCTACACGGTGGCGACGGCTGCGAGCCTGCGCGACGCGCGGCTGCGCCTGTCCGAACATCGCCCCGACGTCCTGATCCTGGACCGTGCGCTTCCGGATGGTCAGGGGATGGATTTCCTGTCCGAGGCCTTGCGCGAGGGCCCCATGACGATCGTCATGCTGACGGGCACCTCCAATGCTGGCGATGCGGCGGAGGCGATCCTCCGCGGTGCGACGGCGTATCTGGTCAAGCCCGCCACGATCGATCAACTGACCGAAGTCCTCGGTACGCGGCCGCCGCAGGGCGCAAAGGTTTCGCGGTATGGGGGAGGGGTTTTCGCGGCCTGACCGCGAAAATTTCTCCCCCATGCCGGTGCGCCTGCCTCCGCAGGCCTGCCACTTGGCGCCCCAGAACCCTCAGCGGAAATCGTCGAGCTGGATCCCGTGCCGGTGCAGCTTGTCGTAGAGCGTCTTGCGCGGTGTCCCGAGCAACTCCATCGCCGCGGGCACCTTCCCGCCGGAGCGCCGCAGCGCCTGTTCGATGAGCGCCTTCTCGACCATTTCCATCTGCCGCGCCAGCGCCAGATTCGGCACTGCCTGGAGGGCGGCCGAGCTGTCCAGGTCGTCGAGCGCCAGCACGAACCGGTCGGCCGCGTTGCGGATTTCGCGCACGTTGCCGGGCCAGTCGTGGGCCATCAGTTCGCGCAGCTTGTCGGGCGTGAGTTCCGGCGCGGGGCGCTCGTAGCGCTTGCAGGCCTGCGCCACGAAGTGCTCGAACAGCAGCGGGATGTCCTCGCGGCGTTCACGCAGCGGCGGCAGCACCAGCGTGGCGATGTTGAGCCGGTAGTACAGGTCGCTGCGGAACTGCCCGCGTTCGCCCATTTCCTTCAGGTCGGCCTTGCTGGCCGCGATGAAGCGCACGTTGATCGGCTGTTCCTCGTTCGAGCCCAGCCGCTCCACGCGTCTTTCCTGCAGCACCCGCAGCAGCTTGATCTGCAGCGGCACGGGCATGGTCTCGATCTCGTCGAGCAGCAGCGTGCCGCCGTTGGCGTGTTCGATCTTGCCGATGCGGCGCTTGCCGGCCGAGGTGAACGCGCCGGACTCGTGGCCGAAGAGTTCGCTCTCGAACAGCGCCTCGGGCAGGCCGCCGCAATTGATGGCGACGAAATGCCGATCGCGGCGCGGGCTCTGGTCGTGCAGGCAGCGCGCGACCAGTTCCTTGCCGGTGCCGGTCTCGCCCAGGATCATCACGTCGGCCGAGGTCGACGCCAGGTTGAGCACCTGGCGCCGCAGCTGCTGCATCGCCGCCGACTTGCCCAGCAGCGCCGCCTCGATGCCGCTGGCCGCGGAGAGCTGCGCCCGCAGCTCGTCCGCCGAATGGCGCAGCAGCCGCAGGTCCAGCGCGCGCCGCGCGGTGTCCAGCAGCCGCTCGGGGGCGAATGGCTTCTCGATGAAGTCGTAGGCGCCGTTGCGCATCGCCTGCACCGCCATGTTCACGTCGCCATGCGCGGTGATCAGGATCACCGGGATCTGCGGATCGGTCGCCTGCACGTGCGCCAGCAGCGCGCGCCCGTCCATGCCGGGCAGCCGCACGTCGGTGATGACGACGACCGGCGCGCCGGGCTGCACGTGCGGCAGCGCCTCCTCGGCGGAGCGGCATGGCACCACGCTCAACCCCTCGAGCTCCAGCGTCTGGGTCAGGCTGACCCGCACCGGCAGGTCGTCCTCGACGAACACGACCTTGTAGCCCTCAAACATACTGACCCTCCTCGGCCTGCCAGGTATCGACCTCCAGGTCGAATTCGAAACTCATGCCCTGTTCGAGACGGTGCGCCTTCAGCGCGCCGCCGAACTCGTGGACGATCTTGGACGAGATCACCAGCCCCAGCCCCAGGCCTTCGCCCGCGGGCTTGGTGGTGAAGAACGGCTCGAACAGCCGCGGCAGCAGCGATTCGCTCAGCCCCGGTCCGCTGTCCTGCACCTGCACGCGCACGCGCCGGCCCTCGTCGGCCGGCACGGCCGCCACGCGCAGGCGGCGCTCGTGGCCGTCGTGCGCGGGCTCGGACGCGATCGCATCGATGCCGTTGGCCAGCAGGTTCACCAGCACCTGCTCGAGCCGGTTGGACTCGGCGCTGACGCGCAGCCCCGGCGGCACCTCGACCTCGATCCGCAGGTCCAGCGCGCGGGTGCGGTGCTCCAGCAGCAGCCGCGCGTTGTCGACGCAGGCCAGCAGCGACACGGACGCGCGCGCCGGCTCCGCCTTGCGGGCGAAGCTCTTGAGCTGGCGGGTGATCCGTCCCATGCGCTCGACCATGTCGTCCATCGTCTGCAGGTTGTCCGCGACCGCTTGCGTGCGGCCGGCCTCCAGCAGCCGTTGCGAATTCCGTGCCAGCGCGCGCAGCGCCGTCAGCGGCTGGTTGACCTCGTGCGACAGGCCGGCCGACATCTGGCCCAGCACCGCCAGCTTGCTGGTCTGCAGCAGTTCGCCCTCGGCCTGGCGGCGCTGGGCGATCTGCTCGAGCAGCTCTTCGTTGATCTGGCGGAGTTCCGCCGTGCGCTCGTCGACGATCCGCTCCAGCTGCGCATGCGCGTTCTGCAGCTCGGTCTTGGCGTGGAACAGCTGCCGCAGCGCGCGCCGCCGCGACGCGAGGTAGAGCAGCAGCATGCCGATCGCCGCGCCGAAGGCCGCGCCGCTCCACGCCGCCAGGCGCGCCTGGCGGCGCACCTCGGACAGGTCGGACAGCGCCAGCAGCCGCAGCCCCAGCGGCAGCAGCTGACGCTCCTGCGCCAGCAGCGTCGTGCTGGCCGGGGCGGGCGCCCGCACCAGCTGGCTGTTGTAGGCCTCCAGCGCCGGCGGCAGGTTCAGGTCGGGCCCCACGCGCGGATAGCGCGCGCTGGCCTGCAGGCGGTCGCGGCGCTCGACGTCGGCGCGGTTGAGCACCGCGTAGCGCCAGTCCTCCACCGAACTCATGATGACCACGCCCTGGTCGTCCGAGACCAGGATGCGCTCGCCCTGCGATCTCAGGCCCAGGTCGACCCAGGTCGATTCCAGCGGCGCGAGGTTGAGCTTCACCACGATCACGCCCAGCAGCTGCTGGTTGCGGCGCAGCGGGTGCAGCAGGAAGAAGTTGGTCGAGCCGCTCAGCCCCGCCTGACCGGCGTCCGACGCGAAGAAGTGGTGGCGGTCCTGCTCGATGGCCTGCTGCAGCCGCGCCGGCGGGGTCAGCGGTTCGCTGGCGGCGAGCACCCGGCCGCCCGGATCGGCCACGAAGATCTGCGTCGTGCCCGCGCGCACGTTCACGCGCGCCAGCATCAGGCTGGCGGCCTTGCGCTGCGCCTCGTCATCGGGATGGTCGACCAGCCGCACCACCGCGTCGTCGATGGCCAGCAGGCTGGGCAGATACGCGTGGCGGCCCAGCTCGGTCTGCAGGTTGGAGGCGTAGAGCTCGAGCCGCTCGGTGGCCAGCGCGCTGAGCTGGTCCAGGCTGGCGCGCTCGCTGAGCCGGTGGCCCAGCAGCAGCCCCGCCAGCATCAGCATGCCGGTCAGGTACAGGTAGAAGCTGGGCCGGCTCAGGAAGACGCCCAGCCGCTGGCTCAGCGAGGACGAGGCGAAGGAGGACGTGACCACCGGTTCCATGAGAGACGACATGCGCCGCCCAGTGTGCCCAAGTTGGCGCGCGCCACGCACCCGCCGGGGCGGCTTTTTTGTGACTGGCGAGGATTCGCCCGGCTGTCGAGGCGGTTTGTGCGGATTTCCGCACCGCGCGGCGTGGCCGAGACTGGGAACACAAGCTCGGCGGGTGCGCACGTATCGCACTTCGTCGGTGATTACCCTTGAAATCGACGGACTGGCACGGGGGTTGCACCCCGATCCTCGTCACGCGGCGCGAGCCGTGGCCAAACAACACGCTGGGGCCTTATGGAGATACTTTTTCAGCAGATCATCAACGGCCTGGTGCTCGGGAGCATGTATGCCCTCGTCGCACTGGGTTACACGATGGTGTACGGGATCATCAACCTCATCAACTTCGCCCACGGCGAGGTGCTGATGGCCGGCGCGCTGGTGAGCTGGACCGTCGTCACGGCGCTGGCCGGCGCGGGCCTGCCGGGCTGGCTGCTGATGATCATCGCGCTGGTGTGCGCGATCGTCGTCTGCACGCTGCTCAACTTCGCGATCGAGAAGATCGCCTACCGGCCGCTGCGCAATGCGCCCAGACTGGCCCCGCTGATCACCGCCATGGGCATGTCGCTGCTGCTGCAGACGCTGGCCATGATCATCTGGAAGCCCAACCCCAAGCCCTTCCCGCAACTGCTGCCCACCGACCCGATCCAGATCGGCGGCGCGGTGATCACCGTGACGCAGGTGCTGATCCTGGTGTCCACCGTCGTGATCCTGGGCGGCCTGCTGTTCCTGGTGAACCACACCAAGATGGGCCGCGCGATGCGCGCCACCGCCGAGAACCCGCGCGTGGCCGCGCTGATGGGCGTCAAGCCTGACGCGGTGATCTCGCTGACCTTCATCATCGGCGCCGCGCTGGCCGCGGTGGCCGGCCTGATGTGGGCCGCCAACTACGGCACCGTGCAGCACTCGATGGGCTTCATGCCCGGCCTGAAGGCCTTCACCGCCGCGGTGCTGGGCGGCATCGGCAACCTCGCCGGCGCGATGGTCGGCGGCGTGCTGCTGGGCCTGATCGAGGCCATCGGCGCCGGTTACCTCGGCGACCTGACCGGCGGCGTGCTGGGCAGCCATTACGCCGACATCTTCGCCTTCATCGCGCTGATCCTGGTGCTGACGCTGCGTCCGTCGGGCCTGCTGGGCGAACGCGTCGCCGATCGCGCCTGAGGAGCCTCACATGCACAACAAATCCAAGCTGATCACCTTCCTGATCGCCGGCGTGCTGCTGCTGGTGCTGCCGCTGTTCGCGCAGTCCTTCGGCAACGGCCCGGTGCGCATCATTGACCTGGCGCTGCTGTACGTGCTGCTGGCGCTGGGCCTGAACATCGTCGTCGGCTACGCCGGCCTGCTGGACCTGGGCTACGTCGCGTTCTACGCGGTGGGCGCGTATCTCTTCGCGCTGCTCAACAGCCCGCACCTGGCGGAGAACTTCGAGCACATCGCCGCCGCCTTCCCCAACGGGCTGCACCTGCCGCTGCTGCTGGCCATCGCGCTGGCGGCGCTGCTGGCGGGGCTGTTCGGCGTGCTGCTGGGCGCGCCGACGCTGAAGCTGCGCGGCGACTACCTGGCCATCGTGACGCTGGGCTTCGGCGAGATCATCCGCGTGTTCCTGAACAACATGGAATACCCGCTGAACATCACCAACGGCCCGCGCGGCATCGGCCAGATCGACGGCGTCCACTTCCTGGGCTTCCAGTTCAGCCAGAACCACACCTTCTTCGGGATCGAGGTCAACTCGGTGTCGATGTACTACTACCTGTTCCTGGCGCTGGTGATCGCGTCGGTGGTGATCTGCTACCGGCTCGAGAACTCCCGCATCGGCCGCGCCTGGATGGCCATCCGCGAGGACGAGATCGCCGCCAAGGCCATGGGCATCAACACCCGCAACATGAAGCTGCTGGCCTTCGGCATGGGCGCGACCTTCGGCGGCGTGGCCGGCTCGATGTTCGGCGCCTTCCAGGGCTTCGTCTCGCCGGAGTCGTTCAGCCTGCAGGAGTCGGTGATGATCGTGGCCATGGTCGTGCTGGGCGGCATCGGCCACATCCCGGGCGTGATCCTGGGCGCGCTGCTGCTGGCGGCGCTGCCGGAAGTGCTGCGCTACGTCGCCGGTCCGCTGCAGGAGATGACCGACGGCCGCCTGGACGCGGCCATCCTGCGCCAGCTGCTGATCGCGCTGGCGATGATCGTGATCATGCTCATGCGTCCGCGCGGCCTGTGGCCGTCGCCCGAGCACGGCAAGTCGCGGCCGCTGCCGCCCGGGGCGCAGCCGCCCGCGAACGCCGGCAGCGCCATCAACGCCTGATCCGTGCCAGGAGCCAGAAAGAATGACTGAAACCGTACTGAAAGTGGCCGGCGCGTCCAAGCGCTTCGGCGGCCTGCAGGCGCTGTCGGATGTGGGCATCGAGATCAAGAAGGGCCAGGTCTATGGCCTGATCGGTCCCAACGGCGCCGGCAAGACGACCTTCTTCAATGTGATCACCGGCCTGTACGTGCCCGATGGCGGCACCTTCGAGCTGGGCGGCCAGGCCTACAAGCCGCAGGCCGTGCACCAGGTGGCCAAGACCGGCATCGCGCGCACCTTCCAGAACATCCGGCTGTTCGCCGAGATGACCGCGCTGGAGAACGTGATGGTGGGCCGCCACGTGCGCACCCATTCGGGCCTGATGGGCGCCGTGTTCCGCACGCCCGGCTTCAAGAAGGAAGAGGCCGAGATCACCGCCCGCGCCCGCGAGCTGCTGGCCTATGTCGGCATCGAGCGGCATGCCGACTTCAAGGCTCGCACGCTGTCCTACGGCGACCAGCGCCGGCTGGAGATCGCGCGCGCGCTGGCGACCGATCCCAAGCTGATCGCGCTGGACGAGCCCGCCGCCGGCATGAACGCGACCGAGAAGGTGGTGCTGCGCGAGCTGATCGACCGCATTCGCAACGACGGCCGCACCATCCTGCTGATCGAGCACGACGTGAAGCTGGTGATGGGCCTGTGCGACCACGTGTCGGTGCTGGACTACGGCAAGCTCATCGCCTCCGGCACGCCGGCGGAAGTGCAGCGCAACCCCAAGGTGATCGAGGCCTACCTCGGCGCCCACGCGGCGCAGGAAGCGCACGCGGCCCCCTGATCCCGACCTACGGAAATCGAAAAGATGGCAGACAACATCCTCCTCCAGGTCGAGGGCCTCAAGGTGGCCTACGGCGGCATCCAGGCAGTCAAGGGCGTGGACTTCGACGTGCGCGAGGGCGAGCTCGTCTCGCTGATCGGCGCCAACGGCGCAGGCAAGACCACCACGCTCAAGGCGGTCACCGGGCTGCAGCCGGTGGCCGTGGGCGACATCAAGTTCCTGGGGCGCTCGATCAAGGGCCAGGGCGCCTGGAACCTGGCCAAGCAGGGCCTGGTGATGGTGCCGGAAGGTCGTGGCACGTTCACGCGCATGACCATCACCGAGAACCTGCAGATGGGCGCGTTCATTCGCAACGACAACGAGATCCAGGCCGACATCGAGAAAGTGTTCGGCCTGTTCCCTCGCTTGAAGGAGCGCCGCGCGCAGCTTGCCGGCACGATGTCCGGCGGCGAGCAGCAGATGCTGGCGATGGGCCGCGCGCTGATGGCGCGCCCCAAGCTGCTGCTACTGGACGAGCCGTCGATGGGCCTGTCGCCGATCATGGTCGACAAGATCTTCGAGGTCGTGAACGACATCCACCAGCAGGGCGTGACCGTGCTGCTGGTCGAGCAGAACGCCAGCCGCGCGCTGGAACTGGCCACCCGTGGCTACGTGATGGAGTCGGGCGCGATCACGATGAAGGGCGACGGCAAGGCGCTGTTGAACGATCCGAAGGTGCGCGCGGCCTACCTCGGCGAGTGAGCGACCTCGCGACGGGACCTTCCCGTCGCCGCCAACGACACAGGGCCCCACTGGGGCCCTGATTCATTGGTGGTCAGCGCGCCGCTGTCAGCGCCGTCGGCGGCGCCGCACCTCAGGCCTCGCCCGGGCGGTCGCGCGGCACCATCTCGAGGTAGTCGGCGATGCGGCCGCCATCCAGCGGCTTGACCATCACCCGCAGCGAGTTGACGCGCTGGCCCATGCTGATGCCATCGCGCCGGCGCACCTCGGCAAAGCCCTGGCGCTCCCAGAAACGTTCCGCGCGGTCGTTGCCGACGACCACCCCCAGCCGCACCCACGCGGCGCCGCGGCGCCGCATCCAGCGTTCGAGTTCGGCGTAGATCTCGCGCGCGGCCGGCGAGCCATGCAATTCGGTGGCGACGATGAACAGTCCCACCAGCCAGACCCGCGGCGCCATCAGGTCGGACACCAGCGAGGCCATCGCGACCAGTTCGCCCTGGTCGTCCGCATAACCCAGCAAGCGCTTGGCGCTGAAGCTCCATCCTTCGGGGGGAAGGTCGCGGATTTCCTCGCGGGCCTCGTCCGGACGGGGTGGGGCGCCGTTGACCTGCTCGAAGTAGAGGGGGTTCCGTTCATAGAACCGCTGCAGCAGGTCCTCGTCGCTGGCCTGGAGTTCGAGCACGTGAACGCGGGGCAGCGACAAGGAGGGGGGAAGGGGGATCGGCATCGGCGAGGTCCACGAGCCGGCGCCTCGCGGCGCCGTCCATCGGAAAGATCACCGAGCGTACCAAACGTCACGCCAGCCGAAATCCCGCGTGGCCCTTCCCCCGAAGGTGGGGGAAGGGCAGCGGCGGGTCACGCCGCGTCGAGGATCACTGGCGGATGAAGGCCAGCAGGTCGGCGTTGACGCGCTCCTTGTGCGTGTCGGTCAGGCCATGCGGCGCGCCGGGGTAGACGATCAGCTTCGCGCCCTTGATCAGCTTGGCCGACGCGCGGCCGGAGATGTCGATCGGCACGATCTGGTCGTCGTCGCCATGGATGACCAGCGTGGGCTTGTCGAACTTCTTCAGGTCCTCGGTGAAGTCGGTCTCGGAGAACGCCTTGATCGAGTCATAGGTGTTCTTGTGGCCGCCTTGCATGCCCTGGAACCACCAGTTGTCGATCAGGCCCTGCGAGACCTTGGCGCCGGGGCGGTTGAAGCCGTAGAACGGGCCGCTGGGGATGTCCTTGTAGAGCTGCGAGCGGTTGGCCAGCTGCGCGGCGCGGATGCCGTCGAAGACCTCCTTGGGCACGCCGTTGAGGTTCTTGTCGGACTTGACCATGATCGGCGGCACGGCCGACACCAGCACGGCCTTGGCCACGCGCGCCGTGCCGTGGCGGCCGATGTAGCGGGCGACCTCGCCGCCGCCGGTGGAGAAGCCGACCAGCACCGCGTTCTTCAGGTCCAGCGTCTCGATCACGGCGGCCAGGTCGTCGGCGTAGTGATCCATGTCGTTGCCGTCCCAGGGCTGGCTGGAGCGGCCGTGGCCACGGCGGTCATGGGCGATCACGCGATAGCCCTGGTCGGCCAGGAAGATCATCTGCGACTCCCAGCTGTCCGAGTTCAGCGGCCAGCCGTGGCTGAAGACGACGGGCTGGCCGTTCTTCGGACCCCAGTCCTTGTAATAGAGCTGCACGCCGTCCTTGGTCGTGATGAAACTGCCGGATGGCTGCGCGCTGGCCACCGGCGCGGGCGCGGCCTTGGCGCCGGCGGCCAGCGCGGGCGTGCCGACCGCGCCGGCGGCGGCGATGGCCAGGGTCGAGAGCGCCAGCAACTGGCGGCGCGATTGACGGGCGAGGGTGGAGAGGGCGTTCATGGTGGTGGCTCCTTCAGGGGGGCGCGACAAGGCGCGGTGGTGGAATGCGGGGGGGGGGGGGGGAAGGGGGGGGATGTTGGTGTTGTTTCTAATATTTTGTTTGGGAAAAAAAAGTGGGGTATGGGAAGGTTGTTGGGGGGGGGGGGGGGGGGGGGGGGGGGGGGGGGGGGGGGGGGGGGGGGGGGGGGGGGGGGGGGGGGGGGGGGGGGGGGGGGGGGGGGGGGGGGGGGGGGGGGGGGGGGGGGGGGGGGGGGCAAGCGGAGGAATGTCTGGTTGCTTGCTAATAGTTTGTGTGCGAACTAAATGGTGGCATACGGACAGTTGTTGGCGGTGAGAGGAGGGTGAGAGGAGGACGGCCTCAGCCGGATTTGCGGGCCATCCGCTCGCGCAGGGCGAGCAGGCGGTCGCGCAGGTCGATGAGCTCGGCCAGTTCGGTGTCCGAGGCATCGACGATGCATTGGGGCAGGTGGCTCGCGCGCTGGCGCAGGCCGCGGCCGGCAGGGGTCAGCGTGATCAGCACCTGGCGCTCGTCCTGCGGCGAACGATCGCGGCTGACCAGGCCGGCGGCCTCCAGGCGCTTGAGGAGCGGCGTCACCGTCGGGGAGTCGAGGAAGACCCGCTCCGCGATCTCGCCGACGGTCAGGCCGTCGCGCTCCCACAGCACCAGCATCACGAGGTATTGCGGGTAGGTGATCTCGAGGTCCTTCAGCAGCTCGCGGTAGACCTTGTTCAGTCCCAGCATCGTCGAGTAGATCGCGAAGCAAAGCTGTTCGTCGATCTGCTGCGGGACACAGACGGCGGACGTGCCGGTCGTGGTCTGCTGCTTGGTGGAGGTGGTGCGTGCCATGGAGACGAAATTTACTTTGCATGCGAATGAATGGCAAGCGAAAAGATTTGCCGGGGTTAGAGGGAGGGGCTTCGGCTGGGCAGAATGCGCCGCGGGAGGAAATGAACGATGCAGGACCAACAGAATGAGCCGGCGCCCGGCGCCGGCGCGACAGCACTGGATGCGATCACGCGTCATCCCCACACCTGGGGGCGCCGTGGCTGGGTGGCGGTGCTGGTGGGGGCGTTGTACGGGCTGCTGATGCGCGTGCTGTTCGGGAAGGTCCAGGTCTGGGCGCCATGGCTGGGGCTTTCCCGGGACGACGGCTACGTGATGAGCCTGGGCTTCGTGCACCTGACGCCGATGGTGGTGGGCGCGATCACGATCTACGGCATGCGCGCGTCGCGGCCCACCTGGACACAGGCGGCCTTCGCGCCCTGGGCGGCCACGGCGCTGATGATGATCGGCGCGATGGTGACGCTGCTGGAGGGCGCGATCTGCGTGGTGCTGATGACGCCGCTCTTTCTCGCGATGGCGTCGATCGGTGGCGTGGTGATGAACCTGGTCCTGCGCAACACGCGCCTGGGAACGCTGCAACTGGGCGTGCTGGCGGTCCTGCCCTTGCTGGTCGCCGCGTTCGACGGCCCCTTGACCGCGGAGCGCTGGCAGCGCATCGACCGGTCGGTGGTCGTCGAGGCGCCGCCGGAGCGTCTCTGGGCGGAGATCGTCGCCGCGCGGGACATCCGACGCGATGAGTTTCCCCGCACCTGGATCCATCTGATCGGTGTGCCGCGGCCCGTCGAGGGCACCCAGCAGATGACCCCGCACGGCGAGGTCCGCGTGTCGCGCTGGGAGCGCGGCGTGCATTTCCTCGGCCATGTGACCGAGCGCGTCGAGGGACGGCGGCTGGCGTGGCGCTACGAGTTCTCACCGGACTCGTTCCCGCCGGGCACGATGGACGAGCATGTCGTCATCGGCGGACGTTACTTCGACCTCGGCGAGACACGCTTCACCCTGACGCCGCTGCCGGCCGGCCGCACGCGGCTGGACATCGAGTCCCACTTCCGCGTCACCTCCAGCTTCAACGGTTATGCGGTGGCCGTGGCGGAGTTCCTCGGGCGGGACTTCGTGGACGGCTTGCTCGCGCTCTACAAGCGCCGCGCCGAGATCCCGGCCTGAGCGCGGTCGCAGGGGCAGCCCGAGGTGCGGTCCGGCGCGCGGTCCGGGCGTGGCGAGCGGGCCTTGCTTGAACCGCGCTCAGCCCCCCTCGCTTGCCCGATGGCGCGACGGTCCCGACGGGAGCAAGATCGCGCCCCGAGGAGACCTATCGATGAACGTCCGCCGCCCTGCCGGGTTGCGCCGCCGCACCCTGTCGGTCGCGGTGGTGGCCGGTCTCGCACTGGCCGCCGCGGCGCAGGCCTCGTCCGGCCCGACCGCCTCGCCGGGGGCGAGCAAGGAAGCGCCGCGCCGGGTGACCTTCATCGCGCAGGATTTCCGCAACGGCGGCATCGCCGCCGTCTTCCGCGGTTTCGAGGAGGCCTGCCGCGAACTGGGCTGGACGCTCACCGTCAGCAACGGCAACGGTGAACGCGCCAAGGTGCGCGCGCATTTCGAGCGCGCGGTCGCCAGCAGCGCCGAGGGCATCGTGCTGGGCGGCTTCAACGAGACCGACATCGCCGACCTGATGCCGACCGAGGCCGGCGCCGCCAAGCCCATGCTGGTGGGCTGGCACGCAGCCGCCCGCCCGGGCGCCACGCCGCTGCTGCAGGCCAACGTCACGACGGAACCGGCCGCCGTCGCGGAGAAGGCGGTGGAACTGGTGGTCCAGTCCGAGCGGGCGCGCGTGGGGGTGGTGATCTTCAGCGACAGCCGCTTCGAGATCGCCAACGTCAAGACGCGGCGCATGGTCGAGGTGCTGCAGCGCTGCGCGCGCTGCGAGGTGCTTGGCGTCGAGGACATGCCGATCTCCGACGCCTCGCGCGCGATGCCGGCGGCGCTGACGCGGCTGCAGCAGCGCCACGGCGTGCGCTGGACCCATGTGCTGGCGATCAACGACGTCTACATGGATTCGCTGAGTTTTCCGCTGCGCGCGATGGGGCGGTCGGACATCGTCGGCATCGCGGCCGGGGACGGCTCGCGCACCGCGCTCAGCCGCATCCGGTCGGGCCGCTCGATGCAGTTCGCCACGATCGCCGAACCGACCGGGTTGCAAGGCTGGCAGCTGGCGGACGAGCTGCGGCGGGGCTTCGCCGGTCAGCCGCCGAGCGGTCGCGTCGCGCAGCCGGTCGCGGTGACGACCGCGCTGCTGCAGGGGCTGTCGGCGACGGCCGGCATCGACGACGCGTTGTCGTACCGCGAAACCTATCGGCTGGAGTGGTTCGGCGCGCCGGGGGGCTCACCGCGTCCCTGAGCGGCCACGCGCTCATGCATCGAGCGCGGGCGAGGGCAGCGCATCCATCTCGCCGTGATCACGCTTTCGGCGGCAGAAGAACTCCCACACCGACTTCGGCCTGCCGTAGCGGCTCAGCGTGCGCTTGTCCAGGTGCTCGATCTCAAAGCAGGCCGTGAGCACCTCCTCGAGTTTCGCGCGAGTGAAGAACTGCTTGGCGACACCATCGACCGGCGTCAGCGCCCAGCTCGAGGCATCGTCCGGCGCGCCGTAGTGCCAGTCATCCTCCGCGTTCACGCAGCCAATGAGCTTGCCCTCCGGCGCCAGCACGCGCGCAATCTCGCACAGCGCGCGGCGGGTGTCCTCGCGGTCGAAGTAATGCAGCGACAGCTGTGCAACGGCCAGGTCAAACTCACCGTCACGCAGCATCGGCATCGCCCTCACATCCGCCAGCAGGTGGCGCGCCCGCGGCGAATGCCGCCGGCAACGCGCCAGCGCCTCGGCGGAAATGTCGATGCCAGTGACGTCGACGCCCAGCTCCAACAAGGCAGCCGTCTCCCAACCATCGCCACAGCCGATGTCCAGCGCGCGTCGCACGCCCGGCAACCGATGCTGCCAGCCAGTGAGCCACGCCTCCTGACGACTCAGCGGGTGGGCGGCGTAGCGGCGGTCCCAGACGGCGGAAGGAGGATCGTCGCTCGTCGGCTCGTCGGCTTCGGTTGGGGGCGGCTCCAAGGCCTCCTGCGGCGACCGAGCACCAGCGGAAGGCGCCGGGGCCCCTTTCCGCTCAATCGCCTCCTCACGCTCGGCATTCGCTTCAAGGGGCCCCGGCGCCTTCCGCTTCGAGACACCCAGCATGTCGTCGTGAGGGCGGGGGGAGGGCGCGGTGGCTGTCGCGCTGGCGGCGGTGCGGTCGGGCGGCGGTGCAGTCATGCACCGCAGCCTACCAAGACCACGACCGCTTCGCCGTGCGCCAAACCACCTTCGCCCGATCCAGGCGACAGGGGCCGCGCCCGGCGGCGCGGGCGCGGCCCGTGGGCTCAGAACTCCTTTGTCAGGCTGACGTAGACGGTGCGGCGCTGGCCGTACTGCGGCGCGCCGACGCCGATGCCGGAGCCGTCACGCAACTGGTAGACCTTGTCGAACAGGTTCACCACCGACAGCCGCGCCTCCACCGGACCGCCGCCGCCCAGGTCCAGGCGCTTGCTGAGGTCGGCATTGACCGTGGTGTAGGACGGCAGGTGCGTGGTGTTGGCGAAACCGTTACGCAGGCCCGACCCGAACAACGCGCTGGCGCCGACCGCATAACCGTCGCCGACCCGCACATTGACCCCGGCCGAAGCGCTCAGCTTCTGCTCGTGGTCCAGGTGCACCCAGTTGCTGGCGATGAAGTCGAGCTCGTCCTGCTCGAAGTTGAACTGGCCCGTCTCGACCTGCTTCGCCCGCGCGTGCGTGGTGCCCAGGTTGGCGTAGGCGGACCAGTCCTTCTCCTTGTAGTTCGCCGTCAGGTCCACGCCGTAGATGCGGCCATGCGCGTAGTTGAAGGCGGAATAGATCAACGCGTTGCCGAACTGGCCCTCGTCCTGCAGGTGCTGCACCGCGCGGTAGTAGCCGTCCACGCCGAGGGTGAGCTTGGGCGTGACCTGCCAGACCGCGCCGGCATCGTAGTAGTTCGAGCGCTCGGAGCGCACCGCGGTGTTGGCGTCCGACGGCAACGCGTTGGTCGTGCCGGCGAAGGCGCTGACCGAGGTGGTGTCGATCTTCTCCGTCGGCGGCGGCGTGAAGTAGCGCGCGTAGCCGGCATGCAGGCGCAGCGCGGGCGTGGCGTCCCAGACCAGGCCCACGCGCGGGCTCAGCTGGTGTTCCTTGGTGACGGTGTCGACCTGGTCGTAGCGCGCGCCGTAGTTCAGCGTCAGCGTGCGGTCCAGCTTCCATTCGTCCTGCAGGTAGGCGCCCCAGAGGTGGCCGCCCAGGCGGCCGCTGTCGGCGATGCTGATCGGCGTGGCGCTGGTGGCGTTGCCGTCGTCGTCGGCGGGGAAGACCAGCGCGTCGTTGCGCGTGCTGGCGTGCTCGCGCTGGGCGAAGAGGCCGCTGCGCAGCGTGTGCGCGCTGTCCAGGCGCCAGCTCATGTCGGCCTGCACGCCGTTGGCCTCGTTGCGGCGCAGGATGTCCGCCGCGACGCCCAGGTACTGCAGGTCGCCGACGGCGTCGGGCGAGTAATGCACGTCGGTGTAGCGGTGGAAGAGCGAGACCTGGTAGTCGACCGTGTCGCCGATCGCGGCCTGGTAGCTCACGACGGCGAAGCGGTTGCGCTCGCGCTGGTGCGCGTCGAGCGTGCTCGAGTCCTTGTCCGGCGTGCCGTCCAAAGCGAACGCGGTCGGCTGCCCCGGCGAGTTGGGGATCTGGAACCGGTTGTTGGTGATGCCGGCCATGGCGGTGATGCGGCTGTCGTCGCCCAGCAGGTAGGACACGAGGCCGAAGGCCTTGCCTTGGTGCGTGCGGTCGTGGAGCGCGTCGCGCGAGGCCGTCGGGTTCTCGATGCCCAGGTCGTTGCCGAGGAAGGAGCCGCTGAACTCGTAGCTGAGCCGGCCCTGCGTGCCGTGGACCGAGAGATCGAGCTCCCGCGAGCGCTGCGTGCCCAGCGTGATGCCGGCGCTGCCGGCGAAGGGCTTGTCGTCGTCGCCGACGCCCTGGGTGGTGATGTCGACGATGCCGGCGGTCCGGTAGCCGTATTGCGCCGGCAAGGCGCCGGTGAGCAGGCTGATGCGGTCGGCGAAGCGGGTCTCCAGCGTCTGGCCGAAGCCGCTGATCGCCTCCGGAATGACGACGCCGTTGATGCGGTACTGCAGGTTGGCATGGTCGCCGCGCACGTGCAGGCCGCCATAGGAGTCCTGCACCACCCCCGGGGCCTGCAGCAGGACCTGGTTCAGCGGCGTGTCGTCGCCTTGCGGGAGGCGGCCGATGTCGGCCTTGCTGAACTTGTAGATCGTGCTGCCGGTGTCGGGCGACAGGCCGTTGCGCGCGGCATCCAGGCGACTGCGCGCGCCCTGGACCTGGACCGTGGGCAGCGCCTGGTCGGCGGCGGGCGTCGCGTCGGCGCTGGCGGACGAGGAGGAGGGCGAGGGCGAGGCGGGGGCAGCGTCGTCGGCGCGCGCGGGCAGGGCGAGCAGCAGCGGATAGGCGAGCGACAGGGACAGCGCGAGGACGCGCAGCGGAGGTTGAGTCATGGTGTTTCTCTGGAAATCTGGAATCGGTCGAGCGCGCGCCGGGCGCCCCGCCTGCGCTTCAAGAAGGCGTTCAGGCGCGGGCGGCAGGCGTCGCGGTCAGGCGGGGATTCAGATCGCCAGGGGCGGGCCGCGGCTGCGCGGCGGCGGCGCGGGGAGCGCGCGCGGGGCGAGCTCGGCGGGCGCCGTCTGGACGTGGGCGGCCTCGGCGAGCGCGAACACGGGCGCCTCGGCGCGTGCCGAAGCGGCCAGGTCGTCGAAGGCCAGGCAGGTTTCGCACAGCGGGTCGACGGGCAGCGGATCCGCGTCGGCATGGGACTGGCCGTCCTGCGCGTCGGTGCCATGCGCGACCGTCGCGGCGGTGGCGCCGGCCGGCGCATGCCCCCGCGCATCGGTCAGGTGACCGATGCCGTGCCACACCGCGCCCTGCTGCGACAGCAGCATGAGCAGCGGGAGCAACCAGTGCAGGAGGTGCTTGCGCATGGGGCGCGATTATGGGGCCGCCGCGATCCGCGCAATTCGTCACGCGCGCTGTCGCCTTGTCCCGTCAACCCCCCGCGAGGGCGATGGGGCGTCGCCTGGCCGGTGGATAGTGTGGCGCGTCGCTCGCGGACCACCGCGCGCACGGCGGCATGGCCGCACCGATTTCCCCCTTGTCTCGTCCTCGATCCATGACCGCCTCTGCGTTCGTCCCCGACCTCGTCGGCATTGACCTCGGTACCACCCACTCGCTGGTCGCCTACTGGCGCGACGGCGCCTCCCACCTGATCCCCAACGCGCTGGGCCAGACGCTCACGCCGTCGGTGGTGAGCCTGGACGAGGACGGCAGCGTGCTGGTCGGCGTCGCGGCGCGCGAGCGGCTGCAATCGCATCCGGACCGCACGGTGGCGAGCTTCAAGCGAGGCATGGGCACGGCGACCAGCTACGCATTGGGCGACCGGAAGTTCCGCGCCGAGGAGCTCTCGGCGATGGTGCTGCGCGCGTTGCGCGCCGACGTGCGGGCCTGCTTCGGACAGGACGTCGACCGCGCCGTGATCACCGTGCCGGCCTACTTCTCCGACGCGCAGCGGGCGGCGACGCGCAACGCCGGCCTGATCGCCGGCTTCGTCGAGGTCAGCCTGCTCAACGAGCCGACCGCCGCCGCGCTGGCCTACGGCCTCAACGAGCAGGAAGACAGCCAGTTCCTCGTGTTCGACTTCGGCGGCGGCACCTTCGACGTGTCCATCCTCGAGCTGTTCTCCGGCGTGATGGAGGTGCGCGCCACGGCGGGCGACAACCAGCTCGGCGGCGACGACGTGGACGCCTGCCTCGAGCGCTGGGTGATGAGCGCGGCCGGCCTGCCCGATGCGCTGCTGCGCGATGAGCGCTTCGTCTCCAGGCTCAAGGCGCGCTGCGAAGCGGCCAAGCGCGCGCTGGGGCCGTCCGGCGCGGTGCCGATCGCGTTCCAGCACGAGTCGCACACCGTCGACCTGATGCTGCACGCCGAGGAGTTCGAACGGCTGATCCAGCCCGTGCTGGAGCGCCTGCGCCAGCCGGTGGAGACCGCGATCCGCGACGCCCGCATCGGCACCGCCGACCTGTCGGCGATCGTGCTGGCCGGCGGCAGCTCGCGGCTGCACGCAGTGCGGCAGCTGGTGACGCGGATGTTCGGCAAGTTCCCGAACGCCAGCATCAACCCGGACGAGGTCGTCGCGCTGGGCGCGGCGGTGCAAGCCGGGCTGAAGGCCAATGCGGCGGAACTGGCCGAGCGGGTGATGACCGACGTCTGTCCGTATTCGCTGGGCATCGAGAGCGCCAGGCAGGTGAGCGCCGACCGGCTGACGGCCGGCTTCATGTCGCCGATCCTGCCGCGCAACACCGTCGTGCCGGCCAGCCGCGTCGAGTCGTTCTCGCCCATCCATCCGCAGCAGAAGTCCATCCAGGTCCGCGTGTACCAGGGCGAGGCGCGGCTGGTGAAGGACAACATCCTGCTCGGCCAGTTCGACGTGGACCTGCCGCGCTTCAGCGCCGAGCACCGGCCCCACATCGACGTGCGCTTCACCTACGACATCGACGGTCTGCTCGAGGTCGAGGCCACGCCGATGCTGGCCGATCGCTCCGCGGGCGAGCCGCAGCGCCTGGTGATCCAGAACTCCGACGAGCGGCTGTCGCCGCAGGAGGTGGCGCAGCGGCTGAAGGCCCTGTCCGAGCTGAAGCTGCATCCGCGCGAGCGCATGGAGGTGCGCGCGCTCGTCGCCCGCGCCGAGCGCCTGTTCATGCAGGTCGGCCGCGAGGACCGTGAGCAGCTGGGCACGGCGATCACGCGCTTCGAGCTCGACCTCGACTCGCAGGAGCCGCGTCGCATCGAGCAGGGCGGCGAGATGCTGCAGCGCCTGGTGCGCGCGATCGAGGCGGACTCGCCGCTGGGGGTCTGATGCCGGTCGTCCTGCCCAGCTACTTCGTCGCGCTCGGCCTGGACGAGCGGGCCACGGAGGCGGACGTCAAGGCCGCCTACGCCGCCCGGCTCAAGCGCCTGGACCGCGCGCGCGACCCCCAGGGGTTCCAGGCCTTGCGGGGTCACTACGAGGCGGCCATCGCGCACCTGCGCGAAGGGCGCGGGTTCCACGAGATCGAGCCACCCCAACCCGACCTGGAGGTGGATCCGGAGCGGGTCGCCGGGGGCGCCTATGAGGACTTCCTTGCGGCGTTCTGGCGCGTCGACGCCCGCGCGCTGGCCGCCGCGGTCAGCTTGCTGCGGAATGCGCTGGCATCGCCGGCGCTGGCCTCGCTGGCGGTGCGCGAGGCGTTTGAACGCCGTGTCGTCGGCGCGCTGTTTAGCCGCAGCCTGCGCCGCCGCTCCGGCCTGCTGCTCTTCGCCGCCATCGAGGCCTTCCGCTGGTCGGAACGCCAGCCGCTGCTGCCGGCGGGCGGTGATGAAGTCGGCCTGCATCGATGGATCGACGCGGCCTTGCTGCTCGACGAGCGCACCCGCACGATCTGGCTGTGGCTGGCGGAGGAGCCGCGCCCGGCGCTGATCGACGCGGTGCCGCTGCATCGCGAGTTCGACTGGAACAGCGCCGTGCGCGAGATCTGCTGCCAGCCGGGCGAGCTCGGACGCTGGCACGCGTTGGCGGTCGGCGAGCCGGCCGCGCCGGCGCCGCGGGAAGCGCCGCCGCCCCGGCTCGGCGATCCGCCGCCGCCGTCGCGCACCACCTGGCGCGAGTGGCTGCAGTGGTTGAGGTCGCCAGCCTTCCTGCTGCTGATCGCGCCGCTGCTGACGGCGGGCCTGGTCATGTCCCTGCTGTGGATGCGCGGCGAGGATCCCAACGCGCCCAAGCCGCTGAGCTGCGCCGACCGTTTCGCCGCCGCGTCGCAGGCGCACTGGAAGGCGCTGAGCATCGGGCAGGTCGAGCTGCTGAACCGCTGCGCCCACGAGGTGCCGCCACCGAAGTGCCAGGACCGCGAGCACCTGAAGCGCCTGACCCGACTGGCGGTGCTGATCGTCAGCTCGCGTGACGGCGGCTCCGCCGACATGACGTATTTCTTCGGCAAGGACGAGGTGCTGCTCGACCCGGAGGATGGGCTGCTGGTCGCGACGCGCGGGGAGCCCTGCGACCGGGCGGCCTGGGAGCTCTATCGACAGGGCAGCTGGCTGCGGATGGGGCATGGGCCGACGGCGGAGGCGATCGTGCGCCGGGCTGCTGTCTGCACGCAGATGGCCGGGCCGACGCGGGGCGACGCCGCGCCGTCGATGCTCAGCCTGGCGAGCGAGTGGTCGGCCGACGACTGGGCCTTCAAGCTGCTGAGCCGGACCGATGCCTGGCAGGTGGCCACGCACCCGAACGGCTTGGCGGGCCTCCCACCGGCGCCGATCAAGCTGGATTCGCTGGTCACCACCGACCCCAAGCTCACCGAGGCGAGGGTCGAAAGCTGGGAAGAGAAGGCACCGGCCTGCGTGGCCGGCGGCCGCTGACGCTGGCGGTCGAGCGCGTGCTGTCGATCGCGTGCTGTCGATCGCGCGCCCACCGCCATCCGCCCGCGATTTCCCGCCATCCACCGCAGCGCGGGCGATGGCGGCGATCGGCGCGACCCACACTGGGCGCTCATCCACCCAGACCCGGAGCGTGCCGCATGTCGTCCCCGAAGCATCCCCCGATCGCCCGTCTGCGCGAGCTGCTGCGCGAGAACCGTGGCTTCCTGCTGTTCCTGGTCGGCTTCCTGTTCTTCCGCACCGCGATCGCGGACTGGAACCCGGTGCCCAGCGGCTCGATGCGGCCGACCATCCTCGAAGGCGACGTCGTCTTCGTCGAGCGCGTGGCCTACGACTGGAAGCTGCCGCTGACCGACATCTCGCTGCGGCGCACCGGCGAGCCGCGGCGCGGCGACGTGGTCACCTTCGGCTCGCCGCGCGACGGCACCCGGCTGATCAAGCGCATCGTCGCCGTGCCCGGCGACACGGTCGAGCTGCGCGGCGACCGGTTGATCCTCAACGGTCAGCCCGCGACCTACGCGCCGGTCGAGGAAGTGGACGAGACGCTGGTGCCCGGCGTGGCGGTGCGCGGCCTGCGCGAGATCGAGCAATGGGGCGACCAGCGCCGCGTCGTGCAGTTCCTGCCGGAGGTCCGCGCGCGGCGCGACTTCGGCCCGGTGGTCGTGCCCGCCGACCAGTTCTTCATGATGGGCGACAACCGCGACAACAGCGAGGACTCGCGCTTCATCGGCTTCGTGCCGCGCCGGCTCATCATCGGGCAGGCGCACCGCGTGCTGGTCTCGGCCGACATCACCGGCCGCTGGGCGCCGCGCTGGGACCGGTTCGCCGCGCCGCTGCGCTGAGGCGCGTCAACCACGTCGGCCCTGCAGCACGGTCCGCATTGACCTGTGTCGCGCAGGGTCTCTGAGGCCGCGCCGAGAATCGCCCGTCCCCTTCATCCAACGATCGACGGAACCCTCATGACGGACCTCTCCCGCTTTCCCATCACGAAGAAGTGGCCCGCGCAGCATCCCGAGCGGCTGCAGCTCTACTCGCTGCCCACGCCCAATGGCGTGAAGGTCTCGATCGCGCTCGAGGAACTGGGCCTGCCGTACGAGCCGCACCTGGTCAGCTTCCAGACCGACGACCAGCTCACGCCCGAGTTCCTGTCGCTCAACCCGAACAACAAGATCCCCGCGATCATCGATCCGGACGGCCCCGGCGGCGCGCCGCTGCCGCTGTTCGAGTCGGGCGCGATCCTGGTCTACCTGGCCGAGAAGACCGGCCGGCTGATCCCGCAGGACCCGGCACGCCGCTACGAGACGCTGCAGTGGGTGATGTTCCAGATGGGCGGAATCGGGCCGATGTTCGGCCAGGTCGGCTTCTTCCACAAATTCGCCGGCAAGGACTACGAGGACAAGCGCCCGCGCGATCGCTACCTCAACGAATCGAAGCGCCTGCTGGGCGTGCTCGAGCAGCGCGTGACCGGCCGCGACTGGATCATGGGCGACGAGTACACGATCGCCGACATCGCGATCTGGCCCTGGGTCAACAACCTGGTGGGCTTCTACGGCGCCGGCGACCTGGTGGGGTTCAGCGAGTTCAAGGAAGTCCAGCGCGTGCTCGCGGCCTTCCTGGCGCGCGACGCGGTCAAGCGCGGGCTCAACATCCCCGCGCGCCCGACCGCCTGAGCACGCTCTTCGACTCCCTCTCCCGCTTGCGGGAGAGGGCAGGGGTGAGGGCCAGCGGCCGTCGAAGGACTTCAGTAGTGCGGCGGCAACTCATCGCGCAGCGAGCCCGCGCCGTCGCCTCGTCCCTCGGGCACCTGCTTGCGCAGCTGCGCGATCTCGCGCACCAGCGCGTCGATCTGCTCCTGCTGCCGCGCGACCTGCGCGTTCAGGTGGTCGACCAGGTCCTCGGCGAAGCTGGCCTTGATCTCAAGCTCGGTGACCCGCGCCTCCAGGACCCGGACCTCCGCGGCCGCATCCGCTCCGCTCGCGCTCATGGCTGTGCCTTGGGCGCCGCGGCGGCCGGCTGCGACATCAGTTCCGCGATCACCGACACCGGCGCGCTGCCGTAGCTCAGGAACTGCTCGTTGAAAGCCTTGACGCTGAAGTCCTTGCCCAGCGCCTGTCGGCGCCGCTCGCGCAGTTCCATGATGTCGCTGTAGCCGCTGAAGTAGCTCGTCAGCTGCACCGAGGTCAGCTGCACGCGACGCCACTTCTCGCGCGCCTCGCGCTCGGTCTGGAAGGCCTGGCGCTGCAGCAGGTCCAGCGCCTGCGCCTCGCTCATGCCCAGCACATGGACGCTGTAGTCCAGGATCGTGTTGGTCACGCTGCGCAGGTTCCACTTGCCCCACATCAGCCACATCTCCGGCGCGTTCCCGCCGTAGCCGGACTCCAGCATCATCCGCTCGCCGAAGACGGCCCAGCCCTCGACCATCGCGCCGTTGCCGAACAGCGTCTTGACCAGCGACGGCGACTTGTTGGCGTAGACCAGCTGCGTGTAATGGCCGGGCACGGCCTCGTGGATGTTGAGGATCTGCAGGATCCAGTGGTTGTATTCCCGCAGCGAGCTCTCGGCCTGCTCGGGCGTGAGGTCGTCCAGCGGCGTGACGTTGTAGTAGGTGCGGTCCTGCGGGCGATAGGGCCCGGGCGCCTCGATGCCGGCGCCGGCGACACCGCGCTGGTACACCGGCGTCTCGCGCACGATCAGCGGCTTGCTCGCGTCCTGCGTCAACAGGTCGTGGTCGTTGATCCAGCGCTCGAGCTGCGGGATCTGCGCGCGGATCTCCTTGACGAAGTCCTCGCGCTTGACGTGCCGCTCGCTGAGCTTGCCGATCACCGCGCCGATGCGCGCGAAGCGGTCCTCGGGCTTGGGCGCGTCGCCCATCGTCTGCGTCCAGAGCTGGTCCGACAGCTGCGCCATCTGCGTCAGCAGCGCCTCGCGCGCCTGCAGCGCCCGCTGGTACATCTGCTCGGCCGAATGCGTGGACTGGATGTCGTAGCCGAACTTCTTCTCGTACAGCGCCTGGCCGAGCCGGAAGCTGCGCGCCTTGCCGCTGGCCTTGCCCTCGGCCAGCCATTGCTTCAGCCGCGCGGTATAGCCGTTGACGGCCGCCTTCGCCGCGGCGATGCGGACGGTGAGTTGCTGGCGCTCGGCCGCGGTCAGCGACGCGGCGTCCGGGCCTTGCGCGGCCTTGGCCACTTCGTCCAGCACGCTCAGCACGCCCGGCGCCTGGTCGATCGCCAGCTGCGTGTGCTCCAGCGTCGGTTGCTTCAGCAGCGCCGCGCCGGCCCGGTAATAGGCCGGCACCTGCGTCAGTCGCGCCGAGATCGTCTTCAGGCGCGCCGGCAGCGGCGCGTAGTCGGTGGCGAGGATGTAGTCGATCGGCCCGGCGATGTTGAGGAAGGACGGGTTCCACTCGTACTCGCGCAGCTCGGTCAGCTGGAAGCGGTCGCTGCGCAGCTTGTTGAGCAGCTGGCCCAGGTCGGTGCGCGAGGCCGCGCTCAGCGTCGCCGCGTCGACGGCCTCGAAGCGCCGGAGCCAGTCCGACGCGAAGGCCAGCGTGCGCGCGCGCATCGCGCGGTCCGGCGCGGGCAGGCGGTCGGCGTATTCATAACGGCCCGCGGCGATGGCGGCGTCCGGATCCAGGCGCCACAGCGCCTCGATGTAGTCGTTGGCCAGGCGCTGGAAGCGCGCGTCGGCGGTAGCCGACGCGTCGGGTTCGGGGCGCAGGACGTTGCGGGTCGGCTGGGCGGCGGGATCGGCCGCGAGCGCGGGCAGGGCGTTCCAGGCGCCAACGGTGGTCAGCGCGGCCACGGCCAGCGCGCGAAGGGTGGGGCGGTGCGTCATGGGGCGCGAGCATAGCCCGCCCGGGCCCGCAGGGCGCGCGCCGGCCGCCCTCAGGCCAGCAGCCAGCGGCTGATGTGGAAGGTCAGCCAGGACGCCAGGTAGGCCAAGCCGAACAGGTAGGCCAGCATGACGGCCGGGATCTTGTAGCCGCCGGTCTCGCGCTTGACCGCGGCCAGCGTCGAGATGCACTGCGGCGCGAAGATGAACCAGGCCAGCAGCGAGAACGCGGTCGGCAGGCCCCAGGTCGACGAGATCAGCGGCGTCAGCGCCTGCGCGGTGGCGTCGTCGCCGGTGGCCGACAGCGCGTACACCGTGCCCAGCGCGCTGACCGCGATCTCGCGCGCCGCCATGCCCGGCACCAGCGCCAGGCTGATCTGCCAGTTGAAGCCGATCGGCTCGAAGATCGTCGCCAGGCCGCGGCCCAGGTAGCCGGCGAAGCTGTACTCGATCGCCGGGCCGGTGGCGCCCTCGGGCGCGCCGGGGAAGGTCGACAGCACCCACAGCAGCAGCGTCAGCGCCAGGATGATGCCGCCCACGCGCTTGATGAAGATCTCCGCGCGCTGCCACAGTCCGATCGCGACGTTGCGCGCATGCGGCCAGTGGTAGCTGGGCAGTTCCATCATCAGCGGACGCACCTGGCGGCCCGCGTCGGTGAAGCGCTTGAGCACCCAGGCCACCGCCATCGCCGCGAGGATGCCGGCGAAGTACAGGACGAAGAGCACCAGCCCCTGCAGCTCGATGCCGCCCCACAGCTCGCGCTGTGGGATGAAGGCGCCGATCAGCAGCGCATACACCGGCAGCCGCGCCGAGCAGGTCATCAGCGGCGCGATCAGGATGGTCACCAGCCGGTCGCGCGGATTGGCGATCGAGCGGGTGGCCATGATCCCGGGGATCGCGCAGGCGAAGCTCGACAGCAGCGGGATGAAGCTGCGGCCCGACAGCCCCACCGATCCCATCAGCCGGTCCAGCAGGAAGGCCGCGCGCGGCAGGTAGCCGGACTCCTCCAGGATGAGGATGAAGAAGAACAGGATCAGGATCTGCGGCAGGAACACCAGCACGCCGCCGACGCCCGCGATCAGGCCGTCCACGACCAGGCTGCGCAGGTGGCCTTCGGGCAGCAGCGCGCCGGCCTGCCCGCCGAGCCAGCCGGTGGCGGCCTCGATCCAGCCCATCGGCGCTTCCGCCCACGCGAACACCGCCTGGAACAGGAAGAACAGCAGCACCGCCAGCAGGATCGGCCCGAAGACCGGATGCAGCACGACGCGGTCGACCTTGTCGCTGGGCAGCTCGCCCTGCAGCGTGTCCAGGCCGAGTTCCTTGAGGATGTGGCCGATGCGGGCGTTGTCCTCGCCCTCGGGCACGGGGCTGGCGGTCTTCCAGAGCTCGGGCTGGTCCAGCACTGCGCGCAGGTCGTCCAGGCCGTGGCCGTCGGTGGCGACCGTGCGGATCACCGGCACGCCCAGCAGCGCGGACAGCCTGGCCGTGTCGATCTCGATGCCGCGGCGCTGGGCCAGGTCGGCCATGTTCAGCGCGACCACGCAGGGCAGGCCCTGGCGCTGCACCGACAGGAACAGGCGCAGGTTGCGGCGCAGGTTGGTCGCGTCCAGCACGCAGACGATCAGGTCGGGCCGCTTCTCGCCCTGCGCGCGGCCGGCGAGGACGTCGACGGTGACGCGCTCGTCCGGCGAGCGCGGGTACAGCGAGTAGGTGCCTGGCAGGTCCAGTACCCGCAGCAGCTTGCCGGCGGCCGTCTTGAGCCGGCCTTCCTTGCGCTCGACCGTCACGCCGGCGTAGTTGGCGACCTTCTGGCGGCTGCCCGTCAGGCGGTTGAAGAGGGCGGTCTTGCCGCAGTTCGGATTGCCCACCAGCGCCAGCAGCGGCCCGGCCGGATGAATGTGGACGACGGCCTCACGCATGGGCGGCCCCCGCCTGGCCGGTCGCGGCATCGGTCGCTGCGTCGATGGGCGCGGTGAGCCCGCCGCTCGTGCCGCCCTCGAGCAGCACGCAGTCCGCCTCCGCCCGGCGCAGCGCGAAGGTCGACTGGCCGATGCGCACCACCAGCGGGTCGGCGCCGGGCATCGCGCGGGCCAGCACGGCGACGTGCTCGCCGGCGACGAAGCCGAGCTCCTCCAGCATCTGCTTCCATTCCGGCGCATGGGCCGGCGCCTGCAGCGACTTGACGCGGTGCGCCTGGCCGAGGACGGCCTGCGCGAGGGTGGGGACGGGAAGGACAGCGCTCATGTCGTGGGGATCTCGGGAGGAGCCTGCGGGCTTGCGAAGCGAAACATTCTAAATGATAGTAATTCTCAACTTGCTCGACCGAGCCGGGGTGATGTTTCGGTCAATCCGAGGGCGTTTGGCGATCCGCGCGAGCCGGCACGGGAACTGCTAGCCACTAGCCCGCGTTTCAGCTGGACGCAATGGCCTGACTTAGTGAGGCGGCCCCTGATTTGATGAGCCCGCAAACGTTTAGCGTTTTCCTTGACGTGGCTTACACTCGCGCCTTCTTAGAATGCCCGGCTGCTCCTCACCCCTTCGCATCGAGATCGCAATGATGAAGCCCTTCCTGTCGTTCGCCCCGACCGTCACCTCGATCGCCGCCGGCCTGGCGCTGGCCCTGGCGACCGGCGCCGCGGCCGCGCAGACCACCCCGGCGGTGATCTTCGACATGGGCGGCAAGTTCGACAAGTCGTTCAACGAGGCCGCCTACCGCGGCGTCGAGCAGTGGAAGAAGGACACCGGCGGCAAGTACCTCGAGT
>Ga0102591_1000692_pt1 | contig 58387 bp, 50 predicted proteins | sample AraplaCol_mCL_r2_2_FD_76860 | JGI IMG/M metagenome (GOLD analysis project Ga0102591, IMG submission 76860) | Arabidopsis root microbial communities from North Carolina, USA - plate scrape MF_Col_mCL_r2 (SPADES assembly) (version 2) | ecosystem: Host-associated > Plants > Roots > Endosphere... | reverse complement strand
CGCACCTCTGAGAGAATGCAGGCTTGCCAATCCATTCGACCGGCAAGCCTCTAGCTGTCCTGCACACAAAAAAACTGACAGGCCCCTCAGCGTCCCCGCCTCCCCCACCACTCCCCCAGCAACCAGCACCCCAACCCCGCCATCGCACCCGCCGCGTGCGCGCCGCGCACGACGCCGAACCCCCATGAGGGATCGAACACGATGGCGGCCAGCCACGATTGTTCCAGCCAGACTTTGCCGAGCACGATGACACAGGTCACCACGCCGATCACGCGCGACCAGCCGGCTTCTTGCAGCAGCCTCAGCGCCACCCAGAGCGCCAGCCCATGCGTGGCGCCCGAGAGTCCGCCATACCAGCCCACGGCCGGCATGCGCAGCAGCGCCACCTGGGCGACCAGTCCGCAGATCACCAGCACGGCCAGCATCTCGCGCACGCGTGCAACACGGCCCGCCAGCAGCAGCAAGCCTGCGGTTGCGGCCACATCGGACAGATAGTGCTGCCACCCCAGATGGACCCACATCGCGGTCAGCATGCGCCACCACTGACCTTCGATGCGCACCGCATCGCGCAGGTACAGCCCATGCGCGTGCAGCCAGGGGACAAAGGTGAATGCCGCCGCCAGCGCGGCCACACCCGCTACCGTCGCAAGCATGGCCGGCCAGCCGGGCAGGCGAACGGACCTCCGCGTCGATTCCTCCGTCGACACCTCAGCCTTCACCAAACACGGCGTGCCAGAGCGCCCGCACTGGCGCGACCTGCTCGCTGACGCTGTCAGGCGGCACGCGCGCCTGATCGTGGCCGTCGAGCCGCAGCTTGTGCTGGCGGGCGCGGAACAGCCGGTAAGCGTCGCCCACGGCCAGCGCCAGGCCGGCATCGATCAGGTTCAGTACCCCGGCCATGCGCAGCAGCGCGATATTGCCCGCGTTACGCGTCAGTTCTGGATGTGCGCCGCTGTGCAGCAGCACCAGGTATTGCACCGTGAACTCGATATCGACCATGCCGCCGCGATCGTGCTTCAGGTCGAACAAGTCGGTCGGATTCGGATGGCCCTCGGCCACCTTGGCGCGCATCTGCACGATTTCCTCGCGCAGCGCGGCGGCATCGCGCGGCTGGCGCAGGATCTCGTCGCGCAGGTCTTCGAAGCGATTGCCGATCTCGCGGTCGCCGGCGCCGAAGCGCGCGCGCGTCAGTGCCTGATGTTCCCAGACCCACGCGGTGTTGTCGCCCTCGCGCAATTGGTAACGGCGGAACGCATCGAAACTCGTCACCAGCAACCCCGCTGCACCATTGGGCCGCAGGCGCGTATCCACATCGAACAGCATCCCCGCAGCCGTATGGCTGGTGAGCCAGGTGATCAGGCGCCGCGCGTAGGCCGCGTAGACATCGGGGGCGCGCTCGTGGTCGTCGTCGTAGAGGAAGATGATGTCGAGGTCGGATGCATAGCCCAGTTCCTTGCCACCCAACCGGCCATAGGCGATCACTGCGAAGCGCGGAGTGTCGAGATGGCGCGTGGCCAGTTGCCGCCACACAGCCTGCATGGTGACTTCCAGCATCGCATCGGCAAGGTCGGATAGCCGGTCGGCCACCTGCTCCACCGTGAGCATGCCGCGCAGGTCCTGCAGCAGGATGCGGAACGTCTCGGCATGGTGTTCACGGCGCAGGATGTCCATCTGCGTCTCGACCTGTCCGTCCGAGGCATGCAGCCGCTCGGCCAGCCGCTCGCGGAAAGCCGCCCAGTCCGGCGCGGCGGCGAGCGCGTCGCTGTCCAGCAGTTCGTCGAGCAATTGCGGATGGCGCGTCAGGTAGGCGGCCGCCCAGCGCGACGCGTGAAGTGTCTGCGCCACGCGGTCCATCGCCTGGGGGTACTCGGACAGCAGCGACAGATACGATGCGCGCCGGCTGATCGCATCGAGAAAGTCCAGAAAACGGGTAATCGTGCTGTCGGCATCGTCCTGCCTGGCCGCGAGGTCCAGCGCGCGGTTCACCAGTTGGTCGAAGCGGTTGCGGCTCGATTCCGACAACGCGCGATACCGCATCGACGATCCAATGGCACGCAGCCGGTCGTACAGCCCCGTGCAATCGCTGAAGCCTGCGGCCTGCAACGCCTGGCATGGCGACGATTGCGGATCGGTCTCGTCGTCCGGGCTGGCCTGCGCCGCGCGCGATGCCATTTCCTCGCGCACCAGTGCCGGCCACAGCGGCTCGCTCTGGGCCGCGCCGTCTTCCGCGAACGGATCGGCGAAGGTGGCTTCGAACTGCTGGGCCACCGGCGCCATCAGCGTGTTCATCAGCGCCACCAGCGCGTCCCAGTTCTCGCAGCCCATCATCAGGGCTACGGCCTGGCGTTCCTCGTCGGACGTGGGCAGGTGGTGCGTCTGCGCATCGTCACGATACTGGAGCCGGTGTTCGAGCTGGCGCAGGAAACGGTAGGCATCGGCCAGCTCGCCGGCCTGACCCGTGGGCAGCAGGTTGCGCGCCACGGCTACATCCAGCACTTCCAGCGTCGGACGCACGCGCAGCGCCGGGTCCTGTCCGCCGCGGATCAACTGGAACACCTGCGCCATGAACTCGATCTCGCGGATGCCGCCACGGCCCAGCTTGATGTTGAAGGATTTCTGGTTCACGCCATGGCCGGCCAGCCCACCGCTGCGCTTGGCGGCCTCCGAACGGATCTGCCCGTGCAGCGCGCGGATGGCGGCGATCACGCCGTAGTCCAGGTAGCGACGGAACACGAACGGCGTGGTCAGGCGCCCCAGCAGCGCGGCGGCCCGTTCCGCGTGCGGAGTGTCGATGGCCGAGACCACCCGACCCTTGATCCACGCGTAGCGCTCCCACTCGCGGCCCTGTACGACCAGGTATTCCTCCAGCATGCCAAAGCTGCAGACCAGCGGCCCGGCGTCGCCGTTGGGGCGCAGCCGCATGTCCACGCGGAACACGTAGCCGTCGCCGGTCACCTCGGACAGCAGCGTGATCAGCCGCCGTCCCAGCCGGATGAAGTATTCGTGGTTCGACAGGCTGCGCTTGCCGCCCTGGGTGTCGCCGTCCTCGTCGTAGAGAAAGATCAGATCGATGTCCGACGACACGTTGAGTTCGCGCCCGCCGAGCTTGCCCATGCCCACCACCACCAGCTCCTGCACTTCTCCGCTCTGCGCGCCGGTGGGCTGGCCATAAGTCGCCGCCAGATCGTCGCCGAGTATGCGCAAGCCATGCTGCACGGATAGTTCGGCCAGGTCCGTCATCGCCCCGGTGATCTCCCCCAGCGTGGCCAGGCCGCGCAGGTCGCGCTCGATCAGCGTGCACATCACCTCGGCCCGCAGGCGGCGCAGTGCCTGTGCGGCAACGGCCTCCGCATCGGCGGAAGGGACTTGCAGGGCGTGGAGGCGCTCCACCATCCAGTCGCGCGAAACCGGGCCAATCGCCGCTTCGGCCACCACGCCGGACATGCCGGCGCGCGCGGACATCACGCGGCGCGCGTAATGGGAGTACGCCGCCGAGTACAATACGTGGCCTTCGGATTCGACCGGGGCCAAGCCCTGCGCCGAAACGGTGGCGAAGGCCCCCTGGGCCATGCTGCCGATCGGGCCGGCGGCCCCTTCGAGGGTGGGATTCGATGTGGTGCCGGCGCCATCCTGCATGCGCTGCGGGTCGGTCGGTGCCAGCGGATGGCCCGCGGCGGAACTCGTCGGATCAGGGACAGTCATTCCAGTAACTTTTGCATGTTGGGCAGGCGCCGCGAACAAAGTGGCGACGCTTGCCTGCACCACTTTGGAGAGCGGCTAGTATTGTCGGATAATCTGCGCATGTCCAGCCGCCCCACCGCCCCTCACGACGGTTCCGCGCCCCCTGGCGCGGCTGCCGACGGAGCCGCCGCGGGCGCCGCCGCTTCTTCTGCTTCCCCAGCATCCGCCTTGCGTCCCGCATCAAGCCGTGGCCGACGCGCGGCGGCACTCGTCCGTGCCCTGCTCGGCGGCAGTTGGCGCAACCTCGTGGCAGCCATGCGGCATCCAGCCTGGAGCCGGCTCTGGCGCGTGCTGGTCCGCACCGTCCTGGCCCTGGTAGCGCTGGCCGTGGTCGCCGTGCTGCTGATCCGCTTCGTACTCTGGCCGCAGGCCCATACGGCCCGCCAGTGGCTGGAGCGCGAGGGCTCCTCGGCGCTGTCGGCCCAGCTCACCATCGGCCAGCTCGACACCTATTGGGACGGCTGGCACCCAGCCTTCCGCGCCAGCGACGTGCGCGCCGTGGATCGCCAGCAACGCACGCTGCTGGCCGCCGGCTCGCTGCAGGGCAAGCTGTCCTGGCAGTCGGTGCCCACCATGGCGCTGCAGTTCGCCAGCCTGACCGCCGACCGCACCGATGTGCTGATCCGCCGTACGCGCGAGGGCCACCTGCTTGTGGCCGGCGTGCAAGTGGATGCCAACAAGCGCAGCGACGACAACGATCCGTTCCTGAACTGGCTGCTCTCGCAGGGCCATATCGATCTGGTCAGCGGCAACCTGCGCTGGCTTGACGAGAAAGCCGGGCTGCCACAGCTCGACGTGGCCGACATCCACTTCACGTCCCAGCGCCGGGGTGCCCAGCACACGCTGAGGCTGGAGGCGCGCAGCGAATCGCTGGCACCCCAACCGCTGACGGTGCAGACAACGCTGCGGCACGACTACCTCTATGGCGCCGGCAACTGGCAGCACTGGACCGGCCAGGCCAACTGGCAGTTCAACCAGGTACAGCTTCCGGTGGTGCAGCGCTATCTGGCGATCTTCGACAACGTGCGCAGCGGCGTCTTCAGCACCGACGGCACGGTCGATTTCCGGGGGGGCCATGTATTGCGCAGCCAGACACGGATGCGCGCCTCGGGCGTGGACCTGCATCTGTCCGGCGCACCTGAGCCGCTGCGTCTGTCCAACGCCCAGGCGCTGCTGCTACATGGCGGCGACCGCAACGGCAACAACACGCTGACCATCGACACCCTGCTCTGGCAGACCGAGCCGCTGGCAGGCCCGCCGTCCAACGCAGACGCCTCGTGGCGCGAGGGCATGCGCAAGGTCACGATCTCGTGGACGCGCGACGACGCTGGCCAGCTGCGCAAGTTCGGGCTGAAGGCGCCGACTTTCGACCTGAACACGCTCCGGGCGATGGCCGCGTCCATGCCGCTGGACATGGCCGTGCTGCGACAGTTGCGCGCACTGCAGCCCGCTGGCCACATCGATAATCTCGACGTGGCATGGTCACGCGAGCGCGCCGGCATGCTGACACGCGCCCCCGGCACGCCGCATTACACGGTGCAAGGCACGCTGCGCAACGTGTCGGTCAACAGCCAGCCGGCCGTCCCGGCCGTGGGACCCGACGGCAAACCGCATACGGGTACGCCGGGGTTCACGCAGTTGTCGGGCACCTTCAGCTTCGACGATCGCCAAGGCACGGCCCGGGTGGACAGTAGCGGCGCCTCGATCAGCTTCCCGGGCGTATTCGACGATCCGCGCGTACCGTTCGACACCCTGCGCGGCGAGGTGCGCTGGACGCACGAGAACAATCAACTGGTGGTGCGCACGCCGGGCATCCAGTTCGCCAATGCCGATACGGCCGGCAGCGTGCGCGGCAGTTGGCAGACCGGCGGCGACGGCAAGAGCGGCATCGCGGACCTGAGCGGGCAGCTGGACCGCGCAATGGCCAATCGCATTCCGCGCTACCTCCCCACGACGATGCCCGCCACGCGGCACTACCTGGAAGGCGCGCTCGTGGGCGGCGAAGCCCACGACGTGAAATTCCTGGTCAAGGGCGACCTGCATCACTTTCCGTTCCACCCGCCATTTGCGCGCGCTGGCGACTTCCGCGTGGAAGTGCCGGTGCGCAACGTGAGCTACCAGATCGCCCCGCACGAGACGGGCCCGAACGTCGGCGGCGCCGCGCCCGGCACGGCCGCCACGGGTAACGGTGGCACGGCGTGGCCCGACTTCACGGACATCACGGGCAACCTGCTGTTCGAGCGCAGCAAGATGTCGTTCGTGGCCAGGCAAGCCACGGTACGCGGTATTCCCGGGGTCACGCTGCGCGACGTCAACGGCCAGATCGACGACCTGAGCGATCACGGCCACCTGCAACTCGACGGCGCGGCCACCGGCCTGGTGCAGTCGTTCCTGCGCTACGTAGCCGTCACGCCCGTCAAGGGCTGGACCGGCAACATCACGGAAAATGCGCGCGCGCCTGGCCACGGTGAACTGAAGCTCAAGCTCGACCTGCCGCTGAGCCACGCGGCCGGCTCGAAGGTCAACGGCGAATTCCGCTTCCCCGGCAACGATGTCACGCTGATCCCGGAACTGCCCCCGCTCTACGGCGCCACGGGCGCTGTTGCGTTCGACGAACACGGTTTCCAGCTCAACGGTGTGCGCGGCCGGTTCCTGGGCGGCGAGACGCGCATCGCGGGCGGCACGCAGCCGGACGGCACCACGCACGTGACCGTCGGCGGTACCGCCACGGCACAGGGGCTGCGCGAGGTGCTGGGCGCGGGACTGGGCGCTCGCGTCGAAGGCACCACGCCCTACTCCGCCGTGATCGGCGTGCGCGAGAAGCATCTGCAAGTGCAGGTATCGTCCGAACTGAATGGACTCGCGCTCAACCTGCCAGCGCCGCTTGGCAAGACCGCCGGACACGACTTGCCGCTGCGCATGGAACTGCGACCGGTGGCGGCGCGCGCGGGACTCGACGAACTATCGATCCAGCTGGGCAGCGCCAACAGCGCCCGCTACCTGCTGCGCCGGGGCGAGAGCACCGACGTCATTTCCGGGGGTATCGGCCTGGGACAGGCGGCGCCCCAACCGACCAATGGCGTGGCGATGGCGGTCAGCGCCGAACGGCTCGACGTGGATGCCTGGCGCAGTCTTCTCGACACGTCCGGTGAAGAGCGCAAGCCCGGTAGCGAAGTGGACCGCTCCTCGCCGTTCCTGCCCGAGCGGATCAATGTCCGGACGAAGACGCTCGATGCCTTCGGCCGCAGCATCGATGACGTATCGATCGAGGCCAACCGGCAGGCCGGCGGCTGGAACCTGCAGATGGGTTCGCGCCAGATCACCGGCAACGGCCAGTGGCGCCGCGATGCCAGCAGCCCGGCGGGCCAGCTCACGGTACGGCTGTCGCACCTGGACGTTCCGGATTCAACCGACGACGGCCACATGACCGACGCCATCACGCGCAGCGTCGAGGAAATGCCGGCATTGGACCTCGCCGTGGAGAAGTTCGTGCTGCACGGCCGCGATTTCGGCAAGCTCGAGGTCAAGGCCCATACCAGCCACACCGAGAATCAGCCCGTCTGGACGCTGGACAGCCTGACCATCGAACAACCCGGTGCCACACTGACCGGCAACGGTAGCTGGCGCCTGCCGCGCCGGCTGCGCGAGGCGGCCGCCCAGGGGGCGGCATCGCCTACCGAGGGCCGCCGCACGCTGCTGAACTTCAAGCTGGATATCCGCAATGCCGGAGATGTGCTGGACCGCATGGGCATGGCCCACACGGTGCGCGACGGCAAGGGCTCGCTCGAAGGGCGGATCGCATGGCGCGGCTCGCCCATGTCGATCGACTATCCGACGCTGACCGGCAAGCTGAACCTGCAACTCGAGAACGGCCAGATCCTGAGCGTGGACCCGGGCGCGGCGCGGCTGCTGGGTGTGTTGAGCCTGCAGAGCCTGCTGCGCTTTGCCACACTGGACTTCCGCTCGGTGACCAGCAAGGGCATCGTTTTCGACGATATCAGCGGCTCCGGGACCATCGAGAACGGGGTGGGACGGACCGACGACTTCCGCTTCAAGGGCAGCCAGGTCATGGCGTCGATGCGCGGCACGGCCGACCTGCTGCACGAGACCCAAGACCTGAACGTGGACGTGACGCCGCGCATCAACGCCACCACCACGTCGGTGGCCGCCGCTTTCATCAATCCGGTGCTCGGCATCGGCACGCTGGCCGCGCAACTGCTGTTTGCGGACGAGTTCTCCAAAGTGTTCACGCAGCACTACCACGTGAGCGGCTCGTGGGCCGACCCCAAGGTGACGAAAACGGAGGACAATGAGCCGCGCCGCGCACCGATCCTGGATCGCTCGGGGGTCTATCCCCGCTAGGCCACCCCGGACAGCCTTCCCACACTCTGCCGCCACCTCCGACGCCACAGGAAACACGATGACCGCCAGTTCGCCGAGTGCATCCACGCAACCGTTTCACGTGGCCGCCATCCAGACCGTGACGGGCACCTCGCTCGACGACAACCTCGCCCGCGCCGACGCGCTGATCGCCGAGGCCGCGCGAGGTGGCGCCCAGTTGGTGCTGCTGCCGGAATACTTCTGCATGATGGGACGTCACGAATCGGACAAGGTCGCGATTCGCGAGCAGGATGGCGACGGCCCGGTGCAGAGGTTCCTGGCGGATGCGGCACGCTGCCATCGCCTGTGGATCGTCGGCGGCACCCTGCCGATGTGGTGCGGCGACGACAAGCGCGTCTACAACACGTCTCTGGCCTTCGACCCGCACGGCAAGCGCGTGGCGCGCTACGACAAGATCCACCTGTTCGGCTTCAAGAAAGGCACCGAAGACTACGACGAATCGCGCACGATCCTGGCCGGCAAGACGCCGGTGTCATTCGATGCACCGTGCGGCCGTGTGGCGATGTCGGTCTGCTATGACCTGCGCTTCCCCGAGCTGTATCGCGGTTTGGCTGCAGGCAAGGGAGGGCCGGGCCTGAGCTTGATTCTGATGCCTGCCGCCTTCACCTACACCACAGGGCAGGCGCATTGGGAAATCCTGCTGCGCGCCCGCGCCATCGAGAACCAGTGTTATGTGCTTGCGGCAGCACAAGGCGGCAAGCACGAGAACGGCCGGCGCACCTGGGGCCACTCGATGCTGGTGGACCCGTGGGGCGAGTTGATGGGGGTGTTGCCGGAGGGTGAAGGCGTGGTGTCGGGCGTCATCGATCCGGCCCGGCTGGCCGAGGTGCGCCAGAACCTGCCGGCGCTGCGCCATCGCGTGCTGTAGGATTGACGACATTAACGATTGCATGCCGCCGTGGCCTGGGTGCCACGGGGTGAAAGACCAAGGAAAATCATGAACGCCGGAGATCTCGGAATCCGCAACCTGGCCACCGCGCAACAACTGCTGCTGGCACCGTACGGTCTCGACGAGGCCAAGCTCCAGCGCGTGCTGGCCGATATCTTCACGCACAAGGTGGATTACGCCGACCTGTACTTCCAGCACACGCGCAACGAGGCGTGGAGCCTGGAGGAAGGCATCGTCAAGTCGGGCAGCTTCAGCATCGACCAGGGCGTGGGCGTGCGTGCCGTGTCGGGTGACCGCACGGCATTCGCCTACTCGGACGACATCAGCCTGGCTGCGCTGTCGCAGGCTGCGGCAGCCACGCGCACCATCGGCAAGAGCGGCAGCGGCCGCATCAAGGTGGCCGGTTCGCTGGCCTCGCAAACGGGCCGCAACCTCTATACCCCGAACGATCCGCTCGATTCCATGACGGCCACCGAAAAGGTAGCGCTGCTGGAAAAGATCGAGAAGATGGCGCGCGCCAAGGACCCGCGCGTCGTGCAGGTCATGGCCGGTCTGGCGGGCGAATACGACGTGGTGCTGGTGGCGCGCAGCGACGGCGTGATCGCCGCCGACGTGCGTCCGCTGGTGCGCGTGAGCGTGACGGTCATCGCCGAGCAGAATGGCCGTCGCGAGGTGGGTTCGTCGGGCGGCGGCGGCCGATACGCCTACGGCTATTTCACCGACGATCTGCTGCGCCAGTACGTGGATGAAGCCGTGTCGTCGGCCCTGGTCAACCTGGAAGCACGCCCGGCCCCGGCCGGCGCGATGACCGTGGTGCTCGGCCCGGGCTGGCCCGGCGTGCTGCTGCACGAAGCCGTGGGCCACGGCCTGGAAGGCGACTTCAACCGCAAGGGCTCGTCGGCCTTCGCGGGCCGCATGGGCGAGCGTGTGGCGGCCAAGGGCGTGACGGTGGTGGACGACGGTACGATCGCCAACCGCCGGGGTTCGCTGAACCTCGACGACGAAGGCAATCCGACGCAGTGCACCACGCTGATCGAGGACGGCATCCTGACCGGCTTCATCCAGGACACGCTCAACGCGCGCCTGATGAAGATGCCCGTCACCGGCAACGCGCGCCGCGAAAGCTACGCCGCCCTGCCGATGCCGCGCATGACCAACACCTACATGCTGAACGGCGACAAGGACCCGGCGGAAATCCTCGCCAGCGTGAAGCACGGCCTCTACGCCGTGAACTTCGGCGGCGGCCAGGTCGATATCACCAACGGCAAGTTCGTGTTCTCGGCCAGCGAGGCCTACATGATCGAAGACGGCAAGATCACGTACCCGGTCAAGGGCGCCACGCTGGTCGGCAACGGCCCGGAATCACTCAAGGACGTGACGATGATCGGCAACGACATGCGCCTGGACTCGGGTGTGGGCGTGTGCGGCAAGGAAGGCCAGAGCGTGCCGGTGGGCGTGGGGCAACCGACGCTGCGGATTGAAAACATGACGGTGGGCGGGACGGCTTAAGGCCTCTCTCTTCCCAATCGCTCTGTTTGCTCCCCTCTCCCGCGCGCGGGAGAGGGGTCGGGGGTGAGGGCCAGCAGTGCAATTTGCGACTGAACGGCAAGCAGAGCCTCGTTTCCCTCACCCCCAGCCCCTCTCCCGCCTTGCGGGAGAGGGGAGAAAACCTCCCCTACGCCTTCACCTCATAAACCAGATTGAACGGCGTCTGCGCCGCCCGTCTGAACTTCCCGAATCCCCCCTGCTCCGTGACGCCGCGCATGCGCGCTTCCCCTGCCTGCGCGCCGAGGCACATCGCACCTTCCTGCGCGCGCGAACCCGGCGTGCAGATAAACGTCGAGGCGGAATAGAACACGCGTCCCACGGGGTTGAGATTGTCCTGAAGGCTGTCGTTCGCAAACGGCTCGACGATCATCCAGCAGCCATCCGGTTTCAGTGACTGACGGATATGGCGCGCGGCGCCCACCGGATCACCCATGTCGTGGAGGCAGTCGAACACGGCAACCAGGTCGTAGTCGGTCCCCGGGAAATCCTTGGCGGAGGCCACCTCGAACGAAACGCGGTCACCCACCCCAGCGCGGCGCGCGGCATCGGTCGCGTAGCGGATCGACGGCTCGTGATAGTCGAAGCCCCGGAAGGTCGCGTTCGGAAACGCCTGCGCCATGATGATCGTCGATGCGCCGTGCCCGCACCCGACATCTGCCACCTTGGCGCCAGCTTTGAGCCGCGCTGCCATGCCTTCGAGCGCCGGAATCCATTCGCCGACCAGATGCGCCGCGTAGCCGGGCCGGAAGAATCGCTCCGTGCCATGGAACAGCGAAGGGTCGTGCTCGTGCCAGCCGAGACCACGACCATTGCGGAAGATATCAAGCATGCGCGGAATCGCGCGGAATTGCGCCACCGCGATCTGGAACGCGCCGGGGATGAACGCCGGACTTCCTTCCTGCGCCAGCGCGAACGCCTGCTCTTCCGTCAACGAGAAGGTATCGCGAGCGGCGTCGTATTCCACGTAGCCACTCGCGGCCTGTGCGGATAGCCATTCTCGTAGATAGCGTGGATCGGTTTTCGTTTTCTCGGCGAGGGTATCGGCCGTCATCGGCTTTTCGGCCAGCGCCTTGTACAAACCCAGTTCGTCGCCCACCACTACCGTTGCCGCGTGCATCACCGCGCCCAGATCCTGGACGAACTGTCCCATGAAGGCATCGAGCCTCGCTTCATCGATTGGCATGATCGCTCCCCACTGCTGAATTCTTGTTCGGCACTCGGGCAAACCCGGTACACGATTCCAATATAGGCAGGCGAAACGCTCTGCATTCGCTTAAATGCGATGCAGTTGCCGCTTGCAAGCACTCTGGAAAAGCGATATAAAGATGCTTCGTTGCGACGCGCGTGGCGATTGCACCCCCTCCTTTCCCGGATCGTGGCGCAATAAAATGCCTTTCGATTACGCGCCGCAGCATAAATGTCACGCATCCGCGTAAAACCGACACAAGCTGACCCTAGCCGCTCCGATTTCCGCCATGACCGCCAAGTTTTACTTTTACTTCTTTTGGCATCTCACACCGCTGGCGGATAGAGAGGGACGGCTGTAAGCAGACCCCGAATGCAAAAGAAACCGCCAGCAACCCTGGCGGTTTTTTTATGTCCGCCACGATTGCGAAGCACCATTCCAACAGAATCCATACCTCACAAAAACCCGGAGCCATCATGCTGAAGAACACCGACGACCTGCGTATTCGAGAACTCAAGGAACTGCTGCCGCCGGCACACCTGATCCGCGAGTTCGCCTGCTCGGAAGCCGCGTCCGACGTGATCTACGGCGCGCGCCAGGCGATGCATCGCATCCTGCACGGCATGGATGACCGGTTGATCGTCATCATCGGCCCGTGCTCCATCCACGACACCAAGGCTGCACTGGAGTACGCCAGGCTGCTCAAGGTGCAGCGCGACCGCTTTGCCGGCGAGCTGGAAGTCGTGATGCGCGTCTACTTCGAAAAGCCGCGTACCACGGTGGGCTGGAAGGGTCTGATCAACGATCCGCACATGGACGGCAGCTTCAAGATCAACGACGGCCTGCGCACCGCCCGTGAACTGCTGCTGAACATCAGTGAAATGGGCGTGCCGACGGGGACGGAATATCTGGACATGATCAGCCCGCAATACATTGCCGATCTGGTGAGCTGGGGCGCCATCGGTGCACGCACCACGGAGTCGCAGGTCCACCGTGAACTGGCATCCGGGCTCTCCTGCCCGGTCGGGTTCAAGAACGGCACCGACGGCAACGTCAAGATCGCCGTCGACGCGATCAAGGCCGCTTCACAGCCGCACCATTTCCTGTCGGTGACCAAGGGCGGCCACTCGGCCATCGTGTCGACGGCCGGCAATGAGGACTGCCACATCATCCTGCGCGGTGGCAAGGCCCCCAACTACGACGCCGCCAGCGTGCAGGAAGCCTGCGACGCCATCGCCAAGTCCGGCCTGGCCGCGCGCCTGATGATCGACGCCTCGCACGCGAACAGCAGCAAGAAGCACGAGAACCAGATGCCGGTCTGCGAGGACATCGCCCGGCAGATGGCCGGCGGCGACCAGCGCATCGTCGGCGTGATGGTGGAATCCCACCTCGTGGCCGGCCGCCAGGACCACGTGCAGGGCACCCCTGTGGAAGACCTGACCTACGGTCAATCCGTCACCGATGCCTGTATCGGCTGGAATGACTCGATCGGCATCCTGGAAACCCTGTCCAACGCCGTGAAGCAGCGTCGCCTGGTGTCGGGCAGCGGCAACTGATTCGGACGCGCTGCTTCGGATACAACAACGCCGGCTTCGAGCCGGCGTTTTTTTTCAGCGTCTGGCAGCTTATTTCTTCAGCACCAGATCGCCCTTCAGCGAGCCGATATAAGCGGCCATGTTCTGGATTTCCGCCTTGGTGAAGGGACGCGGCTTGCCGTTCTTGTCGGCGACTGCCGGGTTGCTGTTCATCTGGCCGGCCATGATGGCGTTGGTGCGGCCCACCATGCGGTTGCCGCTGACCTGGTAGGCCGACATCGCGTGAAACAGGTAGTCCGGATGTTGGCCCGCCAGTTTGGGGTAATCCGGAGAGATCGGTGCGTTCAGGTCCTTGCCGTGGCAGGCCACGCAGCCGCCCTTGTCCACCAGCGCCTTGCCCGCGGCGATATCGGCCGCCAGTGCCGGCAGCGCGGCGCCCAGTACCACCGCGCCCAGCGCGTACGAAACTGCTTTCAGCATCTTCATGTTGGCGAGTCCTACTTGAGCGAGTTGTTCTTGGTATCGGACTTCTGCTGCGAGTAGTACGCAGCCACGTCGGCGATGTCCTTGTCCGTCAGGCTCGCGGCAATCGCATGCATGGTCGGATGCTTGCGGTCGCCCTTCTGGTAGCCCTTGAGCGCATTCTCGATGTACTTGGCGCTCTGGCCGCCCAGCAGGGGTACCTGGTAGGTCTCGGGGAACGATGCACGGTAGCCGGGAATGCCATGGCAGCCGATGCACATTGCAACCTTGTCGCGGGCGGTGTCGACATTGCCCTTGTCCTGGGCATGCGCTGCCGTTGCGGCCGCGCCCAACACAACCATCGTGAGGAGCTTTTTCATTGTCGTAGCTGAATGGGAAGTGTTAAACCGCGTGTGACCTGCCCCTTGCCGGGACGCCAGACGGAATGCGGGATTGGGGACGTGAAGCGGATCGCCGCAGATCCGCCGAGTTCATCGGTGGACAGGGCGCAGCCGGGCGTGATGCTGATGTGCCGCGGTGCTTAGACACCATTCTTGCAACCATCTCGCGCTGTTGCCGCCTCCCGATGCTCCGCCATGTCTCTGGTGGCGGAACTGCCGGGCTTGAGGAGGATATTGACTTGGGGGGCGCGTCAAACCGGCGCATTGTACCGCAGCGGGCACGCGCCGGTCCACGCCACACACTTGGGGTGTGCCCCACTGAACACGAACGGCGATCTGCTCTTATACTGGCCCATTCCGGCCGAATTTCCGATTGTTTCGAAGGTTTGTCGGCCCGCTCAGATTGCTGTTACCGAAGTACCGTTCCCCATTGTCAGCCGACCGGCCTGCCTGGCAGACCTGTCGCGAAACACCAGGTTGCCTCATGTCCACCCACGCCAACGCCCAAGCCAATTCGCCCCAGCAGGTCAAGTTCGAAGGTAGTGCCCAGTACGTTGCCACCGACGACCTGAAGCTGGCCGTCAACGCCGCGCGCACGCTGCAGCGTCCGCTACTGATCAAGGGTGAACCCGGCACCGGCAAGACCATGCTGGCCGAGGAAGTGGCCGCCGCGCTGGGCATGCCGCTGATGCAGTGGCACATCAAGTCCACCACCAAGGCGCAGCAAGGCCTGTACGAGTACGACGCCGTGTCGCGCCTGCGCGATTCGCAACTGGGCGATGACCGCGTGCACGACATCCGCAACTACATCGTCAAGGGCGTGCTGTGGCAGGCGTTCGAAGCCGACGAGCCCGTGGTGCTGCTGATCGACGAGATCGACAAGGCCGACATCGAATTTCCGAACGACCTGCTGCGCGAACTGGACCGCATGGAGTTCTACGTCTACGAGACGCGCGAACTGGTCAAGGCACGCCATCGTCCGTTGGTGATCATTACGTCGAACAACGAGAAGGAATTGCCGGACGCCTTCCTGCGCCGCTGCTTCTTCCACTACATCAAGTTCCCCGATGCCGAGACGATGCAGCGCATCGTCGACGTGCACTACCCCGGCATCAAGCGCGAGCTGGTGGCCGCCGCGATGGAATCGTTCTACGAGATGCGCAACCTGCCGGGCCTGAAGAAGAAGCCGAGCACGTCGGAACTGATCGATTGGCTCAAGCTGCTGATGGCCGAGGACATCCCCGCCGAGGCGCTGCGCAGCCCCGACCGCAAGGCCGCGATCCCACCGCTGCATGGCGCGCTGCTCAAGAACGAACAGGACGTGCATCTGTTCGAACGTCTGGTGTTCATGAACCGCGCCAACCGTTGAGCGAATCGCCATGACGAAGTTTGTTCAGCCCATCACGCTGACCGGGAAACACGCCACGCTGGCGCCGCTCGCCATGGCGCACGCCGAGGGCCTGCGCGAGGCCGCCGCCGATGGCGAACTGCACAGGCTCTGGTACACGAGCGTGCCCGCACCGGCCGCCGTGGAAGCCGAGATCGAACGTCGCCTGGGCCTGCAGGCGCAGGATTCGATGCAGCCTTTTACGGTGCTCGATGCCGAAGGCCGCGTGGCCGGCATGACCACCTACATGAATATTGACGGGAAGAACCGGCGCGTCGAGATTGGCTCCACGTGGTACGCCAAGCGCGTGCAACGCACGGCGCTGAACACCGAGTGCAAACTGATGCTGCTGCGCCATGCGTTCGAGACACTCGACTGCATCGCCGTGGAATTCCGCACGCACTGGATGAATCACCAGAGCCGCGAGGCCATTGCGCGGCTGGGCGCCAAGCAGGACGGTGTGCTGCGCAGCCACCTGCGCATGCCCGACGGTTCCCTGCGCGATACGGTGGTCTTCTCGATCATCGCCAGCGAATGGCCTACGGTGCGCGCGCACCTGCAATACCAGCTCGAGCGTCCGCGTTAAACACGTACGAGCCGGGAGACACACCCATGCTGATCGACTTCTTTTTTTCGCTGCGCCACGCCAAGCTGCCGGTATCGGTCAAGGAATACCTGACGATGCTCGAAGCGCTGCGCGCGCAGGTCATCGCGCCATCGATCGACGAGTTCTACTACTTGTCGCGCATGACGCTGGTCAAGGACGAAAAGCACTTCGACAAGTTCGACCAGACCTTTGCCGCCTACTTCAAGGGCGTGGAAAGTCTGGTGGACTGGAAGAGCGACATCCCGCTGGACTGGTTGCAGAAGACGCTGGAGCGCGAACTCTCCCCCGAGGACAAGGCCAAGATCGAGGCCATGGGTGGCCTCGACAAGCTCATGGAGCGCCTCAAACAACTGCTCGACGAGCAGAAGGAAAAGCACGAGGGCGGCAACAAGTGGATCGGCACGGGCGGCACCTCGCCGTTCGGGCATGGCGGCTATAACCCGGAAGGCATCCGTATCGGCGGGCCGTCGAAGGGCAACCGCACCGCGATCAAGGTGTGGGAAACGCGCGCCTACAAGGATTACGACGATCAGGTGGAGCTTGGCACGCGCAACATCAAGGTGGCGCTGCGCCGCCTGCGCCGGTTTGCACGCGAAGGGGCCGAGACCGAACTCGATCTCGACGACACCATCCACTCCACGGCGGCCAACGCCGGCATGCTCGACATCAAGCTGCGGCCCGAGCGCCACAACAAGGTCAAGGTGCTGATGTTGATGGACGTGGGCGGCTCGATGGACGACCACATCAAGCGCGTGGAAGAGTTGTTCTCGGCCACCAAGACCGAGTTCAAGCATCTGGAGTACTACTACTTCCACAACTGCCTGTACGACTACGTGTGGAAGAACAACCGCCGCCGCCACGCCGAGAAAATCGCCACGTGGGACTTGATGCACAAGTACACGCCGGACTACAAGGTGATCTTCGTTGGGGATGCGACGATGAGCCCGTACGAGATCCTGCAGCCCGGTGGCTCGGTGGAGTACAACAACCCGGAAGCGGGCGCGGTCTGGCTCAATCGCATGATCGAGCAGTTCCCGCGCTTCGTCTGGCTCAACCCCGAGCCAGAGGGTCTGTGGCAATACCGGCAGTCGATCACCGTGATCAATCAGATCATGAAGAACCGCATGTATCCCGTGACGTTGGCGGGGCTGGAAGACGCGATGAAGGTGTTGTCGAAGTAAGCCTCCGACGCAAACTCACGCCACCACGTCGACGCCTTCCATCACCCACTGCCGGAATGTCTGCAGCGCCGGCAGATGGGCTTTCTGCTCCGGATAGCACAGGTAATAGCCCTTCCTGGCGAGCACCCGCGCCGCGTGTGCCACGATCAGCGTGCCCGTTGCCAGTTCCTCCTCGATCAGGCAACGCGGGATCAGTGCGATACCCAGCCCCGACACAGCCGCCTGCGTGAGCAGCGTGAACTGGTCGAAGCGCGCGCCGGCCCAGGCTTCGCGCGTGGAAATACCGAGCGCCGCGAGCCAGTCCGGCCATGCCTCGGGCACCGTCGTGTGGTGCAGCAGCGGATACCGCAGCAGCGCGCCCGGTGTCTTGGCCACGCCGCCCGCTTCATGCACGAGCAGGCCGGGACGGCAGACCGGCAACACTTCCCTTCCTGTCATGTAGTCGGCCTGGGTGCCGGGCCAGACGCCATCGCCAAAACGGATGGCTGCATCCAGATCGGGCTGCGAGAAATCGTAGCCCTGCGCATGGGGCACGAACTCCAGCGTGACCTCGGGATAGCGGGCAAAGAACTGCGGCAGCCGGGGAATCAGCCATTTGGCGCCGAGCGTCGGCATGCTGGCGATATGCAGGATGCCGCCCCGCCCTTGCCGCGCAATCAATTCCACGCTGGCCGATTCGATGGTGTCGAGGCTCGGCCCGATGCGTTCCAGATAGCGCGCACCGGCCTGCGTCAGCAGCAGGCGCTGACGCACCCGCTCGAACAGCTCGACCCCAAGGAATGCCTCCAGGCTGCGTACCTGCTTGCTGACGGCGCCCTGCGTGACGTGCAACTCGCGCGCAGCGACCGTAAAACTGCTATGCCGTGCGGCGGCCTCGAAGGCCACCAACTCGGTCATCGACGGGCATAAGCGTCGCATGAACCACCTCACTTCTCACACTTCAATACCAAACGGAATGATCGAGGGATTTTATTTCGTTTGCAAGCGACTTCGTTCGGCGCGCAGAATCGGGAAGCCCAGGAAACATAGATTTCCTACTATCTCCGCAGGTCTCCAGCCTTCAGAAGCCCCCTTTCTCTCTTCTTAACGGAATCCCTTCGATGCAACGCCGTCCCCTGCTGAAAGTCCTCGCCGCCGCCACTGCCTTCGCGGCCGCTGGCATGACCCTGCCCGCCTTTGCCCAAGGCACCTATCCGACCAAGCCGATCACCCTCGTCGTGCCCTTCCCCGCAGGCGGCACCACCGACATCGTGGCGCGCATCGTGGCTGACAAGCTCGGCCAGCAACTGGGCCAGGCTGTGGTCGTGGACAACCGTGGCGGCGCTGGCGGCAGCATCGGCACCGGCTTCCTGGCCAAGGCGGCGCCGGACGGCTACACGCTCGGCATCGCCACCGCATCGACGCACGGCATCAACCCGGCCGTGTACCCGCGCCTGCAATACGATGCCACCAAGGATTTCACGACGATCACGAACCTGGCTTCGGTGCCCAACGTGATGAGCATCAACCCGGCGGTCAAGGCCACGGACATGAAGTCGTTCATCGCGCTGGCCAAGTCGGAGCCGAACAAGCTGGCCTATGGCTCGGCTGGCAACGGCAGCGTGTCGCATATGATGGGCGAACTGTTCAAGATGAGCAGCAAGACCGAACTGCTGCACGTACCGTACAAGGGCGTGGGTCCGGCGCTGAACGATGCGCTGGCCGGTCAGGTGCAGATCCTGTTCGACAACCTGCCGTCGTCGCTGCCGTTCATCGAAGGCGGCAAGCTGCGCGCGCTGGCTGTGGCTTCGCCGAAGCGCGTGGCGGCCCTGCCGAACGTGCCGACCTTTGCCGAACTGGGCCTGCCCGAAGTCAACGATGCCGCGTGGTTTGGCCTGATCGCACCGGCCAAGCTGCCCGCCGATATCCAGGCGAAGCTGAACGCCGCCGCCATCAAGGTGCTGGCCATGCCGGAAGTGAAGGCCAAGTTCGAAAAGCTGGGCGCCTCGACCGTGGGCGACACGCCGCAGCACTTCGCGCAACAGATCGCCGCCGAAGTGGCCAAGAACAAGAAGGTGGCCGCCGCCGCCAAGATCTCGCTGGACTAATCCGATTCACCACTGGCAGCACGTATGACTGAAGCAGAACGAAAGACCGCGGAAAGCCCGTACTTCCTGCGCATGCCGGAAGGCGAGAGCGGACCGCTCTTTCTGGATTCACCGCATAGCTGCACCACGTATCCGGCGGACTTCCGTTACGCCGCCGGACTGCCCCTGCCGCTGCTGCGGCAGGCGGAAGACACGTTCGTGGATGCGCTCTACGCCGATGCGCCCGCGCGCGGCATCCCGCTGCTGGAAGCAGGTTGCCCGCGCAGCTACCTCGACGCCAACCGTGGCCTGCAGGAAATCGACGAGAGCCTGCTCGATGCTTCGTGGCCCGGTCCGAAGCAGGAAACGTCCAAAACCCGTCTCGGCAAAGGGCTGGCCTGGCGTGTACTGGACACCGGCGAGGCCATCTACGACCGCAAGCTGACCGTGGCGGAACTGCAGGCGCGTATCGACACGTACTACGTGCCGTACTACGCGCAGTTGCAGCGCCTGTCGGACCTGGCCGTGGCGAAGCATGGCACGGCCTTCCACATCAACTGCCACTCGATGCCGAGCGAGGCCGCGAAGTTTGCGACCGAGCACCCGGGCCTGCAGCATCCGGATTTCGTCGTGGGCGACCGCGACGGCACCACGTGCGACACGCGATTCACGGACCGCGTGGAAGGCGTACTCAAGGAGATGGGCTACGACGTGTGGCGCAACCACCCTTACAAGGGCGTGGAAATCGTGCGTGTGGTGGGCCAGCCGCAAGCCAATCGGCACAGCCTGCAGCTCGAAATCAATCGCAAGCTGTATATGGACGAGGTGGGCCTGACCCGCACGGCCGGCTTCGGCAAGCTTCAGCGCGATCTCAATGCGCTGATGGACGAACTGCTTCGCTTCGCGCGCACATTCTGAGTCCGCTCTCAGGGACGCCGCAACGGCGTCCGCTTCCCGGGACACGCCTGATGGGTGTCTCGGGGATCGCCTAGTTGCGCTAGATCATCGTCTTCTGTATTGCATGCGTGAACTTCGTCGCTGATCGCTACCGGATGTAAGCAATTAGAACGAAGAGTAACAAGATTAGGGAACTCTGCCGGAAGGCTTTCCTCTATCATGGCACTCCTTCACCACCTTCCTTGCTTCGACAAGCAACGACGATCCCGTGATTCGACGAATTTCCGAACTGTTGGGCAGCCCGCTCCGCATGCTGACTGCCGCAGTGGCTGGTGCCATCGCCCTGACCGGCTGCGCAACCGCGCCGACCGATGAGGCAACACCCGCCACCCCTGCACCCGCCGCAGCACCTGCTGCCGCCGCACCCGCTCCGGCCGTTGCCAAGCCGCCGCCGGTCATCAACAAGAACCCGCCTACGACCACCGTCACGCTGCCTGACAAGGGTCGCGTCAGCCTGGCCGAATACCGCAGCCGCATGCGCGAGCAATTGATGAAGTCGGAAAACGCCACCGCACCGGTGGCTGACTGCGCGGCTCATGCAAGCTGGGTCGTGCCACGCTCGGCAAACTACGATGCGTTGAAGATTCCGACCGGTGCGCTGTCCACAGGACAGGCCACCGAGGAAGGCTGGGAAGGCCGCTTCTCGCCCGGCAAGCAGGCTGTGCCGGTCAGCTCGGTGGTGACGTTCAGCGCCACGGCACACAAGCGGCGCGGTGAAGCGCAGTGGCAGCCGGTGAAGGTCCGCTGCGGCTATAACGACGGCATGATGCTGGCGTACGAGCTGCTCGACAGCAACGGCGACACGATCATCGAACCGCCAGCGGCTCCCGCCGTGGCCGTTCCGTCGCAAACGAAGAAGAAGGGCAAGAGCAGCGCGAAATCGACATCGTCCGCGAAGAAGTCTTCGACGAAGTCGACTTCGTCGGCGAAATCTTCTACTTCGAAGACGAAGAAGAAGCAGTAAGGCAGGCGCCTCGTCCCGCCTCTTGGTTCTGCTCCCCTCTCCCGCAACGCGGGAGAGGGGAGAAAACCCCAGAGGGCTTGTGTCAGCCCAAATACTCCCCAATCGCCTGCAGCATTGCCGTGCCCAGCAGCGCGCTCTTGGCACCATTCCAGCCGACCACCGCATCGGGCAAATCCGCGTTGTCCTTGAATGGCATTTCCAGCGTCAGCGCCAGGCAGCCGAACGTGTGGCCGATGTACTTCGACGCCAACTTGAGCGCGTCGGCGTTGTACTTGCTGGCCGCATAGCCGTGCACGTCCTGAAAGTCCGGCGTGGCGCGCTTGAAGGCGTCGATGAAGCGTGCCTGCTGTTCGCGTTGAGCCTCCGTGAAGCCGGGCAGCATCTCGCTGCCGGCAACGAAGTTGTACGGTAATGCCTCGTCGCCATGGATGTCGAAGAACAGGTCCACGCCTGTCTGCTCGATGGCACGGCGCACGTAGAACACCTCGGGGCTTGTTTCCTCGCTCGGTTGCATCCATTCCCGGTTCAGGTTCGCGCCAGCGGCGTTGGTACGCAGGTTGCCGCGTGCCGAGCCATCGGGATTCATGTTCGGCACGATGTGGAACACAGCTCGATCCAGCAGCGTGCGCGCCACCGGATCGCCATTCCAGATGCCAGTGCCCGTCAGCCGCTGCAGCGTCCCCTCGACAAACCATTCGGCCATGCTTTCGCCCGGATGCTGGCGCGCGATCATCCAGATGGTCTTCTTGCCCGGCCCAGGCTGACCCACGGTCACGCAGGTCAGGTCGCGGCCATCGACGGTGCTGCCGAGGTGCGACAGCTTGGCAAGCGGCGAGCGCTGGCACGTGGCCAGCAGCGACAGGTGGCGCTCCTCGGAGTACGGCTCGAAGTAGGCCAGCCACACACTGTCGTGCTCCGGCGTGAACTCAACCGTCATCGTGGCGCCGTCATAGCGCGTGGGCACGCGGAACCAGTGCGCGCGGTCGTACGAGGCCACCGCGTGGTAATCGCGCCATCCATCGGGGTACGTACACTCGCCCGCATTCAGGAACTTCATCGCGCAGGGCTGGCCCGCTGCACCCTGCAGGCGGAAGTGAAACCACTGGCGGAAATCGGCGTGCGAATCGGCGCGGATGCGCAGGCGGATATCATCGGCGCGCGCGGCGGATTCCACCTCGATGGCGCCGGAGTCGAACAGTGTGGAGATATGCAGTGCTGAGTTCATGCGTCTTATCCTCGGGTCTCAGTCTCTCGGTGTCGATGCGGGTCAGTCTTCCAGGCGGCGGCGGAATACCCAGCGCGCATCGTCGGAAGCTGCCTTGTCGAAAGCGTAGCCGTCCTCGCTGAAACGCTTCAGCTTTGTGGCGTCGGTCACGCGATGGGTCACGGCGTAGCGGGCCATCGTACCGCGCGCCCGCTTGGCGTGGAACGAAATGATCTTGTAGCGGCCGCCCTTCCAGTCCTCGAATACCGGCGTGATCACGCGCGCGTTCAGCACCTTGGGCCGGACGACCTTGAAATACTCCTCGGAAGCCAGGTTCACCAGCGTGGCCGGTCCTTCGTGTTTCAGGTCGGCCATGTCCTTGTTGACGAGCTTCGTCACATCGTCGCCCCAGAATGCGTAAAGGTCCTTCCCTGCCGCCGTGTCCAGACGCGTACCCATTTCAAGACGATACGGCTGCATCCAGTCCATCGGGCGCAGCACGCCATAGAGGCCTGACAGGATGCGGATGTGCTTCTGCGCGAAGGCTAGGTCCTCCGTGGACAGCGTTGTCGCGTCGAGCCCATCGTAGACATCGCCGTTGAACGCCAGCACGGCCTGCTTGCTGTTGGCAGCGGTGAACTCGGGCGACCAGTCGCCGTAGCGGGTCACATTCAGCACGGCGAGCTTGTCGGAGATATCCATCAGCGACCCCACATCCTGCGGCGCGAGCTTGCGCAAGCGCTCGATCAGCGTGGCGGAACGGTCGATAAAGCGCGGCAGCGTGTGAGTCTTGACGCGTGGCGGTGTCTCGTAGTCCAGGGACTTGGCGGGGGACAGGACGATGAGCATGGCAAAATCGAGGCTGAAAACAAAGCTGAGATTGTAGCGAATGCCCACCGAAGTCACCGCCGGCGATCTGCCGCGCACTTCCGCACCCCCTTCCCCCGCCCTCCCGGCACCCCGCGTGGTGCTCGACTCCAACGTCTGGGTGGACCTGCTGGTCTTCCGCGATCCCCATGTGGAGCCGATCCGCGCCGCGCTGGCGGCAGGGACGATCGCTCCCGTGATCCGCGCCGACTGCCGCGAGGAACTGCGCCGCGTGCTGGCCTATCCGCAGTTCGCGCACTTCAACGTCGATATTCCGGCCGCGCTGGCCGAGGTGGACCGACTGACCACGCTCGAACCCTTCCCGGAGCCGGAGCAGATTGACGCCATCCGCCTGCCCAAGTGTCGCGACACCGATGACCAGAAGTTCATCGAACTCGCGCACCACGCCCGCGCGGTGCTGCTGGTCTCGAAGGACAAGGCCGTGCTCAAGCTGAAGGGCCGCCTGCGTCGCACCAGTGGCGTGGAAGTGCTCACGCCGCCCGCGTTCGCCAACTGGCTGGCTGCGTGGACACCAGCACCGGCCACCGTGGACGCGCCTCGCTAGCCACTAGCCGCTAGAATGTCGCAGCCGTTTCTCTCACGTTTCCGCAACCGACCATGTCCGAATCGACGCTCGCTCCCCTGAATCCGCCCCCTTCTCGCCTGCCTAACGTCGGCACGACGATTTTCACCGTGATGTCGGCGCTGGCCGCCGAGAAGAACGCCGTGAACCTGGGGCAGGGTTTCCCGGATTTCGATTGCGATCCGCGCATTGTCGAGGCCGTGGCCGAGGCCATGCGCGCCGGCCACAACCAGTATCCGCCGATGGCGGGCGTGCCCGCGCTGCGACAAGCCATCGCCGCCAAGATCGCCAGGCTCTATGACCACCAGTACGACTGGAACACCGAGATCACGGTGACGGCGGGCGCCACGCAGGGGCTGCTGACCACGATCCTGAGCGTGGTGCATCCGGGCGACGAAGTCATCGTGCTGGAACCGTGCTACGACAGCTACCTGCCTTCGATCGAACTGGCCGGCGCCACCGCCGTGCCGGTGCGTCTGGAAGCGCCGCTGTTCCGCATCCCGTTCGACAAGCTGGCCGCCGCGATCACGCCGAAGACGCGCCTGATCATGATCAACACGCCGCACAACCCCACCGGCACGATCTGGCGCGAAGACGACATGCAGCAACTGGCCGACCTGCTGGCCGGCACGGACATCCTGCTGCTGTCGGACGAAGTCTACGAACACATGGTCTACGACGGCCAGCGCCATGAGTCGGTGGCGCGCCATCCCGAACTCGCGCGCCGCAGCTTTGTGGTGTCGAGCTTCGGCAAGACCTATCACGTCACGGGCTGGAAGGTGGGCTTCGTGGCCGCGCCCGTCGCGCTGATGAACGAGTTCCGCAAGGTCCACCAGTTCAACGTGTTCACCGTGAACACGCCGGTGCAATACGGTCTGGCGCAATACATGGCCGATCCCGCGCCGTACCTGAACCTCTCCGGCTTCTATCAGGCCAAGCGCGATTATTTCCGCGCAGGACTGGCCGGCTCCCGTTTCAAGCTGCTGCCGTCGGACGGCACGTACTTCCAGTGCGTGGACTATTCGGCCATCTCGGACATGAGCGAAGCCGACTTCTCGATGTGGCTGACGCGCGAGATCGGCGTGGCGGCGATTCCGGTCTCGGCGTTCTATTCCGAGCCGAGGGAATCGGGTGTGGTGCGGTTCTGCTTTGCGAAGAAGGAAGAGACGCTGAAGGTGGCGTTGGAGCGGTTGGGGAAGATCTGATCGCTCTCCCCGCGTGCCTTGCTCCCCTCTCCCGCTACGCGGGAGAGGGGTTGGGGGTGAGGGCGTGGAGGTTCAACGTGCGACTTGTCGTGAATTGAACCGCTGGCCCTCACCCCCGCCCCTCTCCCGCCGTGCGGGAGAGGGGAGAACACCATCATCGGGATCGGCGCTGCAAACCCTCACCGATTCCGGCTCATCATCAACTCCGTATTCGCCTTCCGTTCCGCGTTGACCTTCTGCACGGTCGGGCGCTCGGACATCGCTTTCAGATACGCCTTCACCGGAAGGCCCGCCAGCAGATCCTCGCCGTAGATGATCTTCGTGCACGACGAGACCAGCGGCAGGTGGCAGATGGCGGCGCAGTCGGCCAGAGTGAAGGTGTCGCCGGCGATGTATGGCGAGAACTTCGCCAGCTTGCCGAAGGCGGGAATGTACTTGTCGAGCAGCGCGCGCTGACGCTCTTTCACGCGGTCGCTGACCTTGCCGCCAAAGAATGCCTCGCCATACAACTCGCGGGCGGTCAGTTCCAGATACAGCTCCAGGAAGGTGACGAGTTCGCGCACCTTGGCGGCCTGATACGGGTCTTTCGGCAGCAGCGGAGACTGGATGTAAGTGGTTTCGATGTACTCGGCAATCGGTTCGGACTCGCACAGCGGGCCGGCATCGGTGATGATGTAGGGCACCTTGCCCAGCGGCGACGCGGCCAGGTCGGTCTCGCCGATCCAGGCCAGCACTTCCTCGAACGGCAGGTTCTTTTCCAGCAACGCCAACTTCACCTTGTTGTAGTAGTTGCTGGCGGCAAAACCGCAGAGCTTCAGCATGTCGTCTCTCTCCGAATGTGTGTGCGAAGGTTTGTCGTATGTCCGGTGTCGCCCCAAGGTCGCACCAGCGTCTTCCGCCCTGCCCCATCTGTCCGATCAGCGCACGCCGCATGCGCGGCCCCACTGTCGCGAAAGGTGCAGAAAACGTACGATCGTGCTAATTTAGCCACAACTTTTTTGGACCAACAATGAGCAATTCCACCATACAGTCGCTCGGCATCGTTGGCACGGGCGCCATGGGCCGGGGCATCGCCCAGATCGCCGCCCAGGCGGGCCTGACGGTCAGCCTGTTCGACGTCAATGCCCAGGCCGTGGCCGCCGCGCGCCAGTACCTGCAGGACACCTTTGCCAAGCTGGCCGACAAGGGCAAGATCAGCGCCGCCGACAGCGAAGCCGCGCTGGCCCGCGTGAAGGCCTGCACCGCGCTGGAAGACCTGGCCGGCTGCGACATGGTGCTGGAAGCCATTGTGGAACGCCTCGACGTCAAGCGCGACCTCGTGGCCAAGCTCGAAGCCATTCTGCGTGAAGACGCCGTGATTGCGTCGAATACCTCGTCGCTGTCGATCACGGCCATCGCCGTGGGATCGAAGAAGCCGGGCCGCGTGGTCGGCTATCACTTCTTCAATCCGGTGCCGCTGATGAAGGTCGTCGAAGTCATCGACGGTCTCTCGGGCGACCCCGCCATCGGCGACCGCCTGATGGAGCTGTCGCGCCGCATGGGTCACACGCCGGTGCGCTGCAAGGACATGCCGGGCTTTATCGTGAACCATGCCGGCCGCGGCATGAACATCGAGGGCCTGAAGGCTGCGCAGGAAGGCGTGGCCGAGTTCGTCGACATCGACAACATCATGCGCGAGCAGGCTGGCTTCCGCATGGGTCCGTTCGAGCTGATGGACCTGACCGGGCTGGACGTATCGCACCCGGTGATGGAATCGATCTACAACCAGTTCTATCAGGAACCGCGCTACCGTCCGTCGCCGATCACGGCACTGCGTTCGGTGGGTGGCCTGCTGGGCCGCAAGACCGGCGCGGGCTTCTACGCGTATCCGGAAGGCCAGAAGCAGATTCCCGCAACGAAGGCCGTGCCTGACAGCCGTCCGGCCAGCGTCTGGGTGAGCCGCGCCAACGAGCGTGGCCACGCGATGGCGGTGAAGCTGCTGGGCGCGCTGGGTGCCAACGTCGAAGGTGGCAATACGCCGTCCGCCGATGCACTGATCGTCGTGACGCCGCTGGGTCTGGATGCCACCACGGCGGCACTGCAGGAAGGTCTGGACGCCACGCGCGTGGTCGCCATCGACACGCTGCTGCCGTTCGAGGCCACCAAGCGCCGCACGCTGATGACCACGCCGGCCACGAGCGCTGCCGCACGCGACGCCGCACACGGCCTGTTCGCCAGCGATGGCGTGCCGGTGACCGTGATCCGCGACTCGGCCGGTTTCATCGCCCAGCGCATCATCGGCTGCATCGTGAACATCGCCAGCGACATCGCCCAGCAACGCATTGCCACGCCGACCGATATCGACCTGGCCGTGAACCTGGGCCTGGGGTATCCGAAGGGTCCGCTGGCACTGGGCGATACGATCGGCGCCAACGTGATCCTGGAAGTGCTGCGCAACATGAACCAACTGACCGGTGACATGCGTTATCGCCCGAGCCCTTGGCTGTGGCGTCGTGCGGGCCTTGGCCTGTCGCTGCTGACCGAAGAAGCCTGATTTTTGAAGCGGGCGCCCCGAGGAGACACGGGGCGCCTTTTTGTTTCCCCCAGACAATGAGGCTGCAATGACTGCCCAGCTGCTGTCCGAACGCGTCGGCTCGACGCTCGTGCTGACCATCTCCAACCCGGAAGCCCGCAACGCGCTGCATCCGGACATCTACGCTGCCTCGCGCAAGGCGCTCGACGCGGCCACCACCGATGATTCGATCCGCGCCGTGGTGCTGACCGGCGCCGATGGCGTGTTCTGTGCCGGCGGCAACCTGAACCGTCTGCTCGGCAACCGCTCGCAGCCGCCTTCGGTGCAAGCGGAAAGCATCGGCGTGCTGAACGCGTGGATCGAATCGTTCCACGCCTTCCCGAAGCCGATCATCGCCGCCGTGGAAGGCCCAGCCGCCGGCGCCGGTTTCTCGATCGTACTGGCCTGCGACTTCGTCGTGGCGGCCAGCGATGCCAAGTTCGTGATGGCCTACGTCAAGGTGGGCCTGACGCCCGATGGCGGCGGCTCGTACGAGCTCGCACGCATGCTGCCGCGCCAGTTGGCCAGCGAAATGATGATGGAAGGCAAACCGGTGGACCCGGCCCGTCTGGCACACTTCGGCATCGTCAATCGCGTGGTCGCGCCGGGACAGGCACTGACCGAGGCGCTGGCCATCGGCGCGAGCATCGGCCGCGAGTCGCCGAACGCCGTGAGCGGCATCAAGGCACTGATCCATCACGCGGGCACTGCCTCGCTGAGCGAACATCTGCTTGCCGAGCGCGACAGCTTCGTGGCGGCGCTGCATCACAAGGACGGCGGCGAAGGCATCAGCGCCTTCCTCGAGAAGCGCAAGCCCGACTACCGCTAGGCATCCACTGCCCGGTTCCGACAACGATCACAAAACAAAGACATTGCGGAGAGAGACAACGATGAGCACCAACGTTTCGCACTTTGAAGGCACACGCCCCGTGGCGGACCAGCAGCGCTTCGACATGGACGCGCTCGAAGCCTGGATGCACGAGCATGTGGAAGGTTTCGCCGGCCCGCTCACCATCGAGCAGTTCAAGGGCGGCCAGTCGAACCCCACCTTCAAGCTGATCACGCCGGGCCAGACCTATGTGATGCGCGCCAAGCCGGGTCCGAAGTCCAAGCTGCTGCCGTCGGCGCATGCCATCGAGCGCGAGTACCGCGTGATGAAGGCGCTGGCCGGCACCGACGTGCCCGTGGCGCATATGTACGCGCTGTGCGAGGACGAGGATGTGATCGGCCGCGCTTTCTACATCATGGAGTTCGTCAGCGGCCGCGTGCTGTGGGACCAGTCGCTGCCGGACATGACCACCAGCGAGCGCGCCGCCATCTATGACGAGATGAACCGCGTCATCGCCGCGCTGCATTCGGTGGATTACAAGGCTATCGGGCTGGCTGATTACGGCAAACCCGGCAACTACTTCCAGCGCCAGATCGAGCGCTGGAGCAAGCAATACAAGCTGTCCGAAACCGAGTCGATCCCGGCCATGGACCAGTTGATCGCCTGGCTGCCCGAACATATTCCGCAGGAATCCTCCGAGCTGACCAGCATCGTCCACGGCGACTACCGCCTCGACAATCTGATGTTCCACCCCACCGAGCCGAAGGTGCTGGCCGTGCTGGACTGGGAACTGTCGACGCTGGGCCACCCGATGGCCGATTTCGGCTACCACTGCATGAGCTGGCACATCCAGCCGGGCCAGTTCCGCGGCATCGCGGGACTCGACCATGCGGCGCTGGGCATTCCCGACGAGGCGACGTATCGCCGCCTGTACGAGCAGCGCACGGGTCGCCCCATCACCGGCGACTGGAATTTCTACCTCGCCTTCAGCATGTTCCGCATTGCCGGGATTCTGCAAGGGATCATGAAGCGCGTGGTGGACGGCACGGCATCGTCGGCGCAGGCGCTGGACGCCGGCAAACGGGCCCGACCGATGGCGGAGATGGGGTGGGAGTATGCGAAGAAGGCGGGGGCTTGAGGCTTAGGCATCCCCTCTCCCCAAGGTTTGCTCCCCTCTCCCGCAAAGTGCGAGAGGGGAGCAGACCGGCGGGGGAGCAAAACATACAGTCGTCAGACAACTGATGAACCACCCGAGGCCGTGCTCTTGCCTCCATGTCCCTACATTAGACGCGCGCTCTACGTGTTTTCCCGATAGACCCGGACCGCGCGCCAGCCTACACTTCCCTCCATTCGTTGTACGACAACTGATGATAAGTGTTGACTGGAGACACAGCATGACCTCTTCTCGCCGCCAATTTCTCGGCCAGCTTCCCGGCCTGGCCGCTTTGGGTGCCGTTGGCACGTCTGGCATTCTGGCGCCGGCGTCCGCCTGGGCGCAGGACAAGTGGCCGACCAAGCCGATTCGCCTGGTGGTGCCCTACCCCGCCGGCGGCTCGTCCGACATCATCGCCCGCCTGATCAGCAAGCCGCTGGGCGAAGCGCTGGGCCAGGCCGTCGTGGTCGATAACAAGCCGGGCGCGAACGGCAACATCGGCGCGGCGATCGTGGCGCAATCGGGTACGGACAACCACACGCTTCTGCTCTGCGACGTGGGCGCGCTGGCCATCAGCCCATCGGTCTATACCAAGCTCACGTTCAATCCGGACAAGGACCTGAAGGCTGTGGGCATGCTGGCCTACTCGCCGCACCTGCTGGTCGTGCATCCGTCCGTGCCGGCCAACAACCTCAAGGAACTGGTGGCGCTGTCGCACAAGCAGCCGCTGAACTTCGCCGTGACCGCCATCGGCAGCGCGCCGCACCTGGCCGGCGTGGCCGTGCAGCAAGCAACGCAGGCAGCGTGGCAGTACGTGCCCTACAAGGGCGGTGCACAGGCGATTGCCGACACCGTTGGCGGCACCGCACAAGTGCTGATGAACGGCATGCTCGCCACGCTGCCGCATGTGCAGTCGGGCAAGCTCAAGCTGCTGGCCGTGTCCAAGCGCTCGCGCATGGCGCTCGTCAGCCAGACGCCGACCATCGCCGAAAGCGGCGTGCCGAACTTCGAGTCGGGCACGTGGCAAGGCGTGATGGCGCCATCCGGCATGCCCGACGCGCTGGTGCAACGCATCAACACCGAACTGGTCCGCATCATCCGCACGCCGGAAATCCGCGCCAACCTGGCTGGCCAGGGTGCGGAAGTCGTGACGATGAACCCGGCCGATACCGGCAAATGGTTCAGCGCCGAAGAAAAGCGCTGGGCGCAGGTAGTGAAAGCCGCCGGAGTAAAACTGGACGCATAACAGGCTGGTTCAGGACAATTCTGGCGGCCTAGCCAGAACCGCTTCGCCCTGAACCATCCTGCCACACCGTCAGCAGAGCCATCGAAAACGGGCGCGAACTTCGCGCCCGTTTTTCTTTAGCGGCGAGCCCTCAATCCCCCAGCGCCACACCCTCGCGGCGCGGATCGGCGCCACCGGCCCAGACCTGCTTGCCGTCGACGGTCTTGCGCATCACGGCCTGCGTGCCGCTGGTCATTTCGATCTCGGCCACCTGATGGCCCTGTTGTTTCAGCGCCTCCACCAGTTGCGGTGTCACCAGGCCCCGCTCCACTTCGGTCGGACCATTGCGGCTGCCGAAGTTGGCCATGCCCACGGCCTGCTGCACGTCCATGTTCCAGTCCAGCAGCCCGACCAGCGTCTTCGACACGTACTCGATGATCTGGGACCCACCCGGCGAGCCGAGCGCCGCCACGAACTTGCCGCTCTGGCGATCGAACACCAGCGTCGGTGCCATGGAGGAGCGGGGACGCTTGCCAGGTTCCACGCGGTTGGCCACAGGCTTGCCGTTCTCGGTCGGCGTGAACGAGAAATCCGTCATCTCGTTGTTGAGCATGAAGCCGCGCACCATGATGTGGGAGCCGAAGTACGACTCGATCGTGGTCGTCATCGACAGCGCCCCGCCCCGGTTGTCCACGGCCACGATCTGTGACGTGGAGATGCGCGGCGGCGAACGGTCCGGTGCAAACGACACCTTCACGCCCGGCGGCGTCCCCGGCTGGGCCTTGCCCATGCTCTTGTCGCCGATCAAGGCCGCGCGCTCGGCCAGATAGTTCGGGCTGACCATCGCCGCCACGTCGACTGGCACGAAATCGGCATCGGCCACGTAGAGGCCACGGTCGGCATAGGCCAGCCGGTCGGCTTCGGCAATGGCGTGCACGGCCAGCGGGTTCGGCTCCACCTTCGATGGCAGGTTGACGGCCGTGGGTTTCAGGCTGGCCAGGGCATAGCGCGGATCACGTTTCTCCAGCGCCTCCAGCGTGCCGAGGATCTGCGCAATGGCGATACCACCCGACGACGGCGGCGGCATGCCGCAGATCTTCCATTGCCGATAGTCGGTACAGACCGGCACACGCACCTTGGCCTTGTAGCCTTTCAGATCCGCCAGCGAGAGGCTGCCGGGATTGGCGTGGCCGTTGACCTTGGTAACGATCTCGCGCGCAATTGGCCCGTTGTAGAACACGTTCGGACCATGCCGTGCAATATCGCGTAGCGTCTGTGCCAGTTGCGGGTTCTTGACCATCGTCCCCACGGCTTTCGCCTTGCCCTGCCCGTCGAGAAAGTACGCGGTCATCTCGGGCGAGCCGCCCATGAACTTGTCAGCCGCCACCTGCGTGTACAGCCGCTGCGACATCGGGAAGCCGTTCTCGGCCAGCTTGATGGCCGGCTGGAACAGCCGTGCCCACGGCAGGCGGCCATGATCGCGATGCGCCATTTCCAGCGCGCGCAGCACGCCGGGCACACCCACCGAGCGACCGCCGATCTGCCCTTCCGAAAACTCCATCGGCTTGCCGTCAGCGCGCATGAACAGGTTCTCGGTGGCGCCAGCCGGTGCGGTTTCGCGGCCATCGTAAGCCTGCACGCGCTTGCCGTCCCAATACATGATGAAGGCGCCGCCGCCGATGCCCGTGGCCTGTGGCTCCACCAGCGTCAGCACGGCCTGCATTGCCACGGCGGCGTCGATGGCCGAGCCACCCGCGCGCAGGATCTCGCGCCCAGCCTCCGTCGCCAGCGGATTCGCCGCGGCGGCCATATGCTTCTGCGCGAAGGTGGTGGTCATGCCGGGCCGGTAGCCGGACGACACCTCGGGGGCCGGCGGCATCGCGGCCGGTGCAGGCTGGGCGCTGGGAGCAGGCGGTGCGGCAGGCGGTGCCGCCTTCTCCGCCGTGGTGCCGCACGCCGCCAGCAACGTGGCCAGCGCCGCAGCCAGTGCACCGCGCCAGCGCAGGGAATCGGAAGGGGTGGATCGAGTCACCCGGGAAGCCTGGGAAGGCGATGTTGCCGCTGCGTCCGTCATGCCGTCACTCCTTGGGGGAAGGTTCGGCGATTGTAGCGGCGATCCGGGCCCTGGGGACGGGCGAAAATTCTCAAAACTGCACTTGGCGATGAGCTCAGGCCGGGCTCCGGTGGACTTCCGAGGAAAGTTGCGCCGGTGCAAACCCCGCGCAGCCTCCTGCCTCGTTACAGCCTCCAGAACCGGCACGCATGCCGACAAGGAGGCCACACCATGCAACCCCAGATCACCCGCGCCGCTGCACGCATCCTGCTGCCGGCAACGCTCACGTTGCTCGCTGCCATGACGGCGGCCCTGACCGGCTGCGGCGGATCGGCCCGGCTTGGCGAGCCCGCGAATGTGCCAGCTTCCGCACCCTTGACACCGCCGCCGCCCCCCGCGCCCACGCCGCCGTACATCCTGCAGCCGCCCATATCGGAGCAGTCGGACAGCCGTGCACCGATGGCGGAATCTGCAATGCGCCACCCTGCCGCGCCGATGGCCGCGATGAAAAGGATGCCGTCGCCATCCTTCTCCCCGATGCCGGCGCCGCAGGATCGCGAGCGCTACGCCGCCATTGCCGAAAACGGCATCCAGCTCGTGGCGAGCCAGCCGGTCTCCACGTTCAGCATCGACGTCGATACGGGCAGCTACAGCAACGTCCGCCGCATGCTTAACGCGGGGCGCCTGCCACCCGCCGATGCGGTGCGCGTCGAGGAACTGGTCAACTACTTCCCCTACGACTACGCGCCACCCTCCGACGGTCGCCCGTTTGCAGTGCATACCGCGCTGGCCCCGTCGCCCTGGCAGCCGGGCAACGTGCTGCTGCGTATCGGCATCAAGGGGCAGGACATGGCGCGGGCGAGCATGCCCTCGGCCAACCTCGTGTTCCTGGTCGATGTCTCCGGTTCGATGGATACACCGGACAAGCTGCCGCTGCTCAAGGCATCGCTGAAGCTGCTGGTAGGCGCGCTGCGGCCGCAGGACCGGATCACGCTGGTGACCTACGCGGGTCGCACGCAGATTGCATTGCCGCCGACCTCGGGATCGGAGAAAGCCGCGATCGTCTCCGCCATCGATCAGTTGCAGGCAGGCGGCAGCACCGCAGGCGCAAGCGGCATCGCGCTGGCCTATCAGGCCGCGCAGCAGAGCTTTGTCACCGGAGGCATCAATCGCATCCTGCTGGCGACCGATGGCGATTTCAACGTGGGCGTGACCGACTTCCGCCAGTTGAAGAGCATGGTCGAGGAGAAGCGCAAATCCGGTGTCTCGCTGTCGACGCTCGGCTTCGGTGCGGGCAACTACAACGACCAGATGATGGAGCAGTTGGCCGATGCGGGCGACGGGGCGTACTCATACATCGACAACCTCATGGAAGGCAACAAGGTGCTGGTGGGCGAAATGCAATCCACGCTGGCGACCATCGCACGCGACGTGAAGATCCAGATCGAGTTCAACCCGTCGACGGTGCGCGAATATCGCCTGCTCGGCTACGAGAACCGCCTGCTGGCGCGCGAGGATTTTCACAACGACAAGGTCGATGCCGGCGACGTTGGCGCGGGACACACGGTCACCGCGCTCTACGAACTGACGCTGGCCGATGGCACGGGTCTGATCGATCCATTGCGCTACCAATCAACCACGCCCGCTACGGACGCACGCAACAACGAACTGGCCCATGTGAAGCTGCGTTTCAAGCGCCCCGATGTTTCGCGCAGCGAACTGACCGATCTCACGATCACGCGCCAGGCGATTCGACCGCTGGCACGCGCCGATGCCGACTTCCGATTCGCCGTGGCCGTCAGCGGTTTCGGGCAGGTGCTGCGCGGCGGCAAGTTCACCGGCAACTGGACGCTCGACGATGCCCGCGTACTCGCGGCCAGCGCGAGCGGCGCGGATCGTTTTGGCTATCGAGGCGAGTTCCTCAAGCTTGTATCGCTAGCGCAGTCGCTTTCCACGGCAGCGGTGCCGCAGCGACCCACGCAGCACTGATTGCGGAGACCGCCACGGCTTGCGCCTATACTCGTCGACATGACCGTTACTCCCTCTGCCGCCTCCGCAGGTATCGCCGCAGATATCACTGCGTTGCCCGATGCCGACCTGATGCTCCTGGTAGCCAGCGGCGTCATCGAAGCGCCCATCGCCGAGCTGTTCCGTCGCCATAACCCCGGCCTCTACAACTATGTGGCGTGGTTGTGCAGGGGCGATACGGGCGAGGCCGAGGACATCGCGCAGCGCACGTGGATACAGCTCATGACGCGCTGTGGCGATTACCTGCCCACCGCCGCGTTCCGCACGTTCCTGTTCCAGATCGCGCGCAATGCGTGGATGGATCAGGTACGCAGCGCGCATGCGCGGCTGCGCGAATCGCTCGACGATCACGAGGCCGCCATGCCGGCCGATGACCTCACGCCGGAGGCCGAAGCGCAACTGCGCCAGAACATGGCCGCCGTGCACGACGCGCTGTTGCAGTTGCCGGTGACGCAGCGCGAGGTGGTGGTGCTGCGCTATTTCAGCGATATGAGTGTCGAAGACATCGCCGCGATGCTGGGCGAGAAGTTCGAGACCGTCAAAAGCCGGCTGCGCTATGCGTTCACGCGCCTGCGGGTTGTGCTGGCGGAAGTCTCGCCAGGAGATGCGGGCCGGGAGTTGCGTCCATGATCGATACGCACCCCCGTCGCGACGCTGCCAACCACGACGCCGTGGACAACTTCATCGATGGTGAAGATCGGCTTGCCGCACTGTTGCGCGACCTGCCGCCGTTCGAAGCGCCGGCGACACTGGCCGTGTCAGTCGCCACAGCGGCACGCGCCGTGCAGGCCCGCATGGCTGCCGAAGCCGAGGCCAGCGTGGCACGCGTGACCGCACCGCCGCCCACGTTCACAGCGCCGCCGACGCTCTCCGGCAGCGTGCTGCGCGAGGCCGCACGTCTCCAGCAAGCGCAGACAACACGGCGCAATGCGGTGTTCGACCAGATCGATGCCGGCCAGTCTGCACAGGACGTGCTGGGCGCACCCATCAGCGATGCGGGACACGCATGGTTGCGTGAACAGGCTGCGCAACATCGCGACGCGGCGTCGTCGGCAGCCCCTACCCCGCTGCCGAGAAAGCCAAAGCTATCGCGCTGGTGGAAATCGCTCGGCATTGCGGCGAGCGCATTCGCGGTAGCGGGACTCGCCACGCAGATCGTGCTGCGGCAACTCGATGACGGTACGCCGATGACGGCCTCGCTGTCATCGAACGTCATGTTGTCCGATGCACCGCCGCCAGCAACGGTTGCATCGCCGGAACCGGCTGCGGAAATGGCCGCCAGGACCAACGCGACGGACGATGCGTCTTCGGTGCGATCAAAGTCGACCGAGGCGACTAAAGCGACTGAGTCGAGTGTGGCAACCAGGCCCGCCCAGCCGGTAGCGCGAAAGTCCGCACCGATGGCCACGCCACCATCGGACAGCGCCAGCGCTGCGCACGAGTCTGCACGGGAACCGGCAGCGGCGGCAGCACCCGCCGCGCCGCCCATCGCCTTCGCGGAACGGGCACCGTCAGAACCCGCACCGCCTCCGGCGCCTGCGCCCGCGTTCGTACAATCGGCGCCGCCCCCACCCGCCGCGTTGCGCGCACGACGCGCGCCGCAAGCCGCGCTCAATGCTGCGGCACCGGAGGATTCGGCAACGGCGGATTCCGCAGCATCGATTCCATCGGCCATCGCCACTAAATCGGCAACCGTCACCATCGAGGACGATCCCGCATCGGTGGCACTGCAATGGCGTCCGGGCAAGGCGCTGCGCATCTGGAGCGCGGAGCCCGATAACGCCGCCGTGCATGACTGGGTGGCACGTCTGTGGGCGGCGATGCCTGCGGAAGCGCGCCCCGCCGCACCATATGGCATCGAGCGCGATGAAACGCTGGGGCGCGGACAGTTGCGCATTGCGCAGCCTCCATCGTCGTCGCCATGAAAAAACGGGAGGCCGAAGCCTCCCGTTTTTTCATGTGCGACCCAACCGCTTACAGCGTCGTGAACGACCAGTTCAGGTTCACGCCCTGCCCGTTCAGCGTGCCGCCGACGGTGACGTTATAGCGCGTCTTGCTCGCCAGCGGCGTGCGCGGCGTGCAGATCGCCAGCCCGCGCGCGGCACTCGACATGCCCGACGTGTGCGCATCCACCTTTTCGCAAGGCACGTTGTTGCCCGAGGCGTCGGTAATCGAGAACGTATCCGCGTTGAACGTCAGCGAGGTATTCACAGATTGCACCGTGACCGGATAGCCCATGGTCTGACCCGCATACGATGGCGCCGGATTCGGGCTTTCGTTATTGACCCAGCTCGTCGGCACATCGGCCTGACCATTCCACGGATACGCCACCATCTGGTTGTCCGCGCCACCCACGCTGCGGTCGGCCAGGTCGATGGTCTGGTAGTAGTTCGCAGTCGTGCCGCCGCTGCTGCCAGCGCCGACGCTTTCAGCGAAACCACTGCCAGCCGATCCGTAGCTGCCGAGCAGTGCAGCGCGATGGAACGGCGCGTTGATCAGATCCACTACGAGCGCGTCCTTCGGGCTCATCGACAGGTTTGCGTTCGCTGCCGAAGTCCAGCGATTGGCGCCTGCCACCACTTCAGCGGTGGCGTTGCTCGCATACGCAGCCTGGATACGGTCGTTCGGCGCGGCGCCGGTGTAGCCGGTCTTGCCCGACTGCTCGTCGTGCGTCAGCGTCTGGTTGGCGAGCATGTAGGCCGTGTGGTTCTGCGCCACGGTGTTGAGCGCATCGCGCGCCGTCAGCGGCGCCAGACCCACCTGCTCGCGCCGGTAGTTGGCATAGCAGAGACCCGCCGCACGCGGTTCGTCGAGCACGCGATAGCCCGAGGCACCGGTGCCGCGCGCAGGCAGCAGGCTCACGGCGCCAGTCACTGGCGTGCCGGCTGTGCCGGTGACCGTGTAGCACGCGCGGTCCGCGCCCGCAGGCAACGACGTCGAAGGCGTGGTGCCAGCTTGCGTGCCGGCCTGCTGCGCGTTCGATGCATTGCCCGCGCTGGGCGTGGCCGAGCTGGCGGAGGATCCGCCGTCACCGCCGCCGCAAGCGGCCAGTGTCATCGCCGCGAGCGCGGCAGTCACGCTGGCAAGCGTGGATCGACGAGTGAATGCGTGGTGCAAGTGTTTCCCTGGCATGTGAAGCGGCTCGATATACAGGAATGGGGAGAACTGCCCGCATGCCCGATGTATGAACCGGGAAAACGCCAGGGCGCTGCAGCGCCGTGATGTGATGCGTACTGGAGCAGATGAACGGGGACGATGGTAGGGATGCCCATCATCACCGTCCAGCATCCGAACATTTTCTTACGGTGTGATCCGAGCGCGCCGCACGTGTGAGGGAATCAGGTTGGCGAGGGGCTCGCCACATCGGCCATACCCGACCCGAGCGACGCCATCACCGCCATCAACTGCTCGCGCAGCCAGCGGTTCGCGCCATCGTTCTCGCCACCCGCGTGCCAGTACAAATGCAACTCGAGCGATGGCACCTTGAAAGGCAGCGACAGCAGACGGTTGGCATAGGGTTCGTTGGCGATGCGTGCATAGCGCAGTGGCAGCGTGGCCAGCAAATCCGTGCAACTGACCACGCGGCACGCCGCCGCATAGTGCTGGCAGCGCAGCCGCACGCGTCGCGTCAGACCCATGCGATGCAATGCCTGGTCCTCCAGCCCGGCACCGCGCCGCCGCGACGATACGTGTACGTGTTCCGCCGCGAGATATCGTTCCAGCGTCAGTTCCTTTTTCACCAGCGGATGATCGCGCCGCGCCAGCACCACCATCGGATCAGACATGAATGCCGCGTGATGGATGGCCGGCGATACCGGCAGCAGGATATCGAGCGCGGCATCGAGCGTGCCGGCCAGCAGTTCGGATTCCATCTCGCGCCGGTCGAAGCGGATCGCGGCAATCTCCACGTGCGGCGCGATGGCCGTCACGCGCGCCATCAGCGGCGGCAACAGCGTGGACTCCAAGGCATCGCGCATGCCGATGGTGAAACGCCGCGTGGTGTTGGCAGGATCGAAGTGCGGCGTATCCTGCAGCGTGCGCGCAAACGATTGCAGCGCGCCGCGAATCTCGGCGGCCAGTGAACGCGCCAGCGGCGTGGGCGCCATGCCCTGCCCGCGTCGCTCGAACAGCGGATCGTCGAACAACGTGCGCAGCCGCCCAAGCGCGTGGCTCACGGCTGGCTGCGTCAGGTTCAACTGCCGCGCGGCGGCGGTGATGCTGCCCTCGCTATGGATGGCGTCGAACACCACGAAAAGGTTGAGATCGATCCGGCTGAGCTGCATGGCACCTTCCTGCGAGATGGCTTTGGCGCATTCTGGCACGGGATGCATCAAATTGATACTGACCAATCCAGAAAATTCATTTTTCTAATTTCACAGCTTGGATTAGAGTAGCCACAGTCGGCACGGCGCGCCCGTCACAAGCGTCATTACGTCACACCCCCAGTCACCAACCCAGCCGAATCCGGCAAGGGTTACCGAGGAGACCCCATGCAATTCGAGTACTCGCCGAAGGTCAAGGAGATGCAGGCCAGGCTGCTGGCGTTCTTTGACCAGCACATCTACCCGAACGAAAAGCGCTTCTATGCCGAAGTGCAGGCCAACCGCGAGGCCGGCAATGCGTGGATTCCGACCAAGGTGGTGGAAGAACTGAAGCCGCTGGCACGCGAAGCCGGTCTCTGGAACCTGTTCCTGCCGCGCTCCAAGCGTGCACCGGAAGGGCTCTCCAACCTCGAATACGCGCCGATGTGCGAGATCATGGGCCGGGTGCCCTGGTCCGCCGAAGTGTTCAACTGCGCCGCGCCGGACACCGGCAACATGGAAACGCTGGAGCGCTACGCTTCGGAAGCCCTCAAGGACCAATGGCTGGAACCGCTGCTGCGCGGCGAGATCCGCTCGGCCTTCCTGATGACCGAGCCGGCCGTGGCCTCGTCCGATGCCACCAACATCGAATGCCGCATCGAGCGTGACGGTGACCACTATGTGATCAACGGTACCAAGTGGTGGTCGTCGGGTGCAGGCGATCCGCGCTGCAAGGTCTACATCGTGATGGGCAAGACCGATCCCGAGGCAGGCCGCCACGAACAGCAATCGATGATCGTGGTGCCGGCCGACACGCCGGGCATCACCATCAAGCGCTTCCTGCCCGTGTTCGGCTACGACGACGCGCCGCACGGCCACATGGAAATCGAACTCAAGAACGTGCGCGTGCCGGTGGGCAACATCCTGCTGGGTGAAGGTCGCGGCTTCGAGATCGCACAAGGTCGCCTCGGCCCGGGCCGCATTCACCACTGCATGCGCAGCGTTGGCGTGGCCGAGCGTGCGCTGGAACTGATGTGCAAGCGCAGCCTGGAGCGCGTAGCGTTCGGCAAGCAGATCGCCCGTCATGGCGTGACGCAGGAACGCATCGCCGAAGCCCGGTGCGATATCGAAATGGCACGACTGCTGACGCTGAAAGCGGCGTACATGATGGATACCGTCGGCAACAAGGTAGCCAAGGCCGAGATCGCGATGATCAAGGTGGTGGCACCGAACGTGGCGCTGCGCGTCATCGACTGGGCCATTCAGGTGTACGGCGCGGCTGGCGTGTCGAACGACTTCCCGCTGGCAAACTGGTGGGCGCACCAGCGCACGCTGCGCCTGGCCGATGGTCCGGACGAAGTGCACCGCAACGCCATCGCCAAGCTCGAACTGGCCAAGCACATGAACCTGAATCCGGACAGCATCCAGATGCCGGTGACGCGCGGTTCGTGATGGCTTCTTGATGTAGCGATACGCGCAAGTCAAAGGCCCGACGGCACTTCCCGTCGGGCTTTTTTCATTGTGGCGTCGGCCTTGCCGCACGCGGCCTTCAGGGATCATGCACCGCCAGCAAGGTTATTCCTTCTGTGCTTAAATGCCTCGGCCCAAACCCCAACCATCCACGGAGCGCGTTGCAAATGATCGACGTCTATTCCTGGGCCACGCCCAACGGTCACAAGGTTCACATCATGCTCGAGGAATGTGGTCTCGAGTACCGGGTGCATCCGATCAACATCGGCGCCGGCGACCAGTTCGGCGAGGACTTCCTTCGCATCAGCCCGAACAACAAGATTCCTGCCATTGTCGATAGCGACGGCCCCGACGGCGAGCCGATCTCCCTGTTCGAATCCGGCGCGATCCTGCTATACCTCGCCAGCAAGACCGGAAAGTTCCTGCCCGAAGATGTGCGCGGCAAATATGACGCGCTGCAGTGGCTGATGTTCCAGATGGGCGGTGTGGGTCCGATGCTGGGCCAGGCGCATCATTTCCGCATCTACGCGCCCGAAAAAATCGAGTACGCCGTGAATCGCTACACCAACGAGGCGAAGCGTCTCTATGGCGTGATCGACAAGCAGTTGTCCAATCATGCATGGCTGGCCGGCGACAGCTATTCGATCGCGGACATCGCAACGTTCCCATGGCTGCGCAGCTGGCAGAACCAGGGCGTGGAACTCTCCGACTATCCGCATCTGAAGCGCTGGTTCGACGAGATCGCGGCCCGCCCTGCCGTGCAACGTGGCGTCGAGGTACTGGCGAAAGAGCGCAAGCCGCTGCACACCGACCGCGAACGGGAAATCCTGTTTGGTGCCACGCAGTACCAGCGACGCTGACCGCGAGGCCGGAACCGTCAGGCAACGGCGTGCATCAACTGCGGAGCGGACATCGGCCGGACTTGCCTGGCGCGTGCGCGCGCGGGGCTGGCCGCCGATCCGCGATGGCAGCACAGCAGGCCGGTTCCGGGCAGCAGCGCGTCGATGCAATACTCCTCGCCGGGAGCCGGGGCAAAGCTCATGCCGGCCTGCAGCAGGATCGTGGCCAGTCCATCGGGCATGGTCGGGTCGCGCCATTGCAGGCTCAGCGCGCCGTGATGGCAGGCCGCCCAGCACAGCCCGACCGCGTCGAAGTGCTGTGCCCAGTTCGGTTCGCCAGGCTCGATAGCCAGGAACTCGCCACGTCCGGACACGTCTTCTTCGGCGATGCGGCGTTTCAACGCAATGGTCCTGCCGATCACGCTATCGACCACGGTATGGAGCACCAACGACCGCCCCGGTTCCGGCACGAAGACATCGCCGCTGGTCAGGACGGCCAGTTCAAGGCCACCGTCGAGCACGCGGACACCGCCCTGCATGCAGGCGAGCCACTGCGGACGCTCCAGTTGCGGAATCCGATAGCGCGTGGACCCTTGTACCGGCACCGTTTCGGAGACGTGACCAAGCCCGGCCGTTGCCGGAATGACACATATCCGCCGGGATAGGTTTGTTGTAATTGGTGTGATTTCGCACGGCAAGGCACTGCGCGTACGGAGGGTCGAAGACGTGAAAACCTGCATGGCATTCCCTCGAAACGGAGCATGGGACGCAGAAGGTCCCGGAATGCGCAATGGAAGGCGTGATGCGGCTCTCCGCCCGACATCCACTACGCGACTGCCCCGTTTCAGTACGACGTGAGACATCGTACCGGCCATCTCTGGTGCCGCACCCATGGCGGGCGCATCCCTTAATATGCGGATCTGGCACCGATAGAACGACGAACTATAAGTTGTCGTTGCCTATAGGTCAAACCCTTAGGCTCGTCCAACTTAGAGACTTAATATCCACACAGCAGCATTATGACAGCAGACCCACTCAAGCTGTTTGGCCGACATCTGACCTGGCTGCGCAAGCAGCGCGGCTGGTCGCAGGAGGCGCTGTCGCTGGAAAGCGGCCTTGCCCGATCCTACCTCAGCGGCATCGAGCGCGGCACGCGCAATGTTGCGCTATATAACATCTGTACCCTGGCAGACACGCTCGGCGTTGCGCCCAACGATATGCTTGACTTTATCAAGCATCGTGAGGAAAGCGCAACAGAGCCGCCGCGCTCGCCGTTCGACGCGGAGCAGTCTCCCTCGGTACAGGCCACGCTGCGCTACATGTCCGAGCTCAACGACGTGGATCGCGACGTCGTGGCTGGCGTGGCGCGTGCGCTGGCACGCCGCCACGTTCGATAGACTGCCCGGGCGGGTCCGGGCAAGCCTCAGACGCCGAGTTGCTCAGACGTCGAGCATGCCCTGCCGCTCGATGAAGGCGATGATCTCGTCGAGGCCCTGACCCGACTTGACACTGCCCATCACGAACGGACGCTCGCCGCGCATCTTGCGCGTATCGCTCTGCATGATCTCCAGGTTCGCGCCGACGTACGGCGCGAGGTCGGTCTTGTTGACCACCAGCAGATCAGATTTCGTGATGCCAGGCCCGCCCTTGCGCGGGATCTTCTCGCCGCCGGCTACATCAATCACGTAGATCGTCAGGTCCGACAGTTCCGGACTGAACGTGGCGGCAAGGTTGTCACCGCCGGATTCGATAAAGACCACATCGGCATCCGGAAACTTCGCCAGCATGCGATCCACCGCTTCCAGGTTGATCGACGCATCCTCGCGAATCGCCGTATGCGGGCAACCGCCCGTCTCCACACCCATGATCCGCTCGGCCGGCAACGCGCCAGAGACCGTCAGCAGGCGCTGGTCTTCCTTCGTATAGATATCGTTGGTGATTGCCACCAGGTCATAGCGCTCGCGCATGGCCTTGCAGAGCATCTCCAGCAGGGTGGTCTTACCGGAGCCCACCGGGCCGCCCACGCCAACGCGCAGCGGAGGATTCTTCTTGGTTCGGGTCATGATGAGAGTCGAGTGATCAGGATCGGAACAGCCGGGAGTACTGCGTCTCGTGTCTGGCGGACAGCAGGCCCAGCATCGGGGAAAACGTCGAGAGTTGCGGCGGCTGTGCGTCGGTGCGGCGCTGCGCTTCGTCAACGGCATCGAGCACCGCAGCATGCAGCCCACGCAGCATGCGCTGCCCGGCCACCTGCCCCAGCGGCACGGCCTTGATTGCCGCAGCCACCTGGTTCTCGGCCCAGTTGAAGGCATAGGCCCCCAGGCCATCGCGCTCGTCGATGGCGAGTGCCACGCACGCGGCGGTGAATGCGGTGGGCAGGCACAGCGGCGACATCGCCTGCAATGCCTGACGCATGGCGTCGTCGCCCCACTCCATCTGCGCGATCAACTTCGCCAGCGACCAACCCATCTGCTCCGTCTCCAGCCGCAACTCGGACGTCTCGCGTGTGGCGTGGAACCAGTCGTTCCACTTGGCCACGGATGCGTAGTCATTGCTCGCCCATGCGCGATGCAGCAGCAGCCAGATGGGCGCTTCGCACTGGGCTTGGACGTGGGTGAGGTTGTCGTGAATCCACTCGCTCGCGCTATCGGCGTCTTTCACCAGTCCGCAGTCGATGGCGGCCTCCAGGCCTTGGGAATAGCTGAAGCCGCCGATGGGGAGGGCTGGGGAGGCGAGGTGGAGGAGGGAGATGAGTTGGCTTAATGCAGTCATGGAACTCGCCTCGATTTGACGCGCCGGCCCTCTCCCCCTGCCCCTCTCCCGGAGGGAGAGGGGAGAACACAATCGGCTTGCTCCCCTCTCCCGCGTGCGGGAGAGGGGTTGGGGGAGAGGGTCAGCGGTTCAATCATCGTGAGCTCACATCAGTGCTTGTGCCCACAGTGTTCCCCATGCACATGCCCATCCCCATGATCGTGATCATGCCCATGATGATGCTCGTGAAACACCGCCTGCGCCACTGCATAGTCTTCCGCAAACGTCGCATCATGCCCATGCTTGTGCCCGCCGCCATACGCACCGGCTTCCGGCTCGAACGGTGCATCCTCACGCGTGGTCTGCACGCCTAGTCGCGCGAGCATGTCCGCCAGCACCGGGTCATACTCCAGCCGCAGATAATCGCGTCCAATCTCCACCGGCGTATGCCGATTACCGAGGTGATAGGCCGCGCGCATCAATGCGAGCGGATCGCTTGCGGACACCTGCAGTACCGCTTCCGCAGCGGCCTGCACTTCGATGAACGTACCGTCTTCTGCTACCAGCAGATCTCCGCCGCGCAACACGGTGCCGCGTGGCAGGAACAATGCGGCTTCCGCGCCGTTGTCGAGCACTGCGCGCAGGCGGCTCTTGCTGCGGTCGCCGAATGGCAGGACGAGCTTGGGTGCGCGGCGCACCAGCACGGGCGCGATGCCGTGCGGCGCGGGCAGGACTTTATCGATCTTGATCACGGGTCAGAACAGGAAATAGCGCTGCGCCATCGGCAGCACGGTGGCGGGTTCGCACATCAGCAACTGACCATCGGCCACGACCTGATAGGTCTCCGGGTCGACGGTGACGTTCGGCTGCCAGTCATTGTGGATCATGTCGCGCTTGCTGACAGTACGCGTGCCGCGCACGGTTGCCAATGTTTTCGCCAATCCATAGCGTCCACCCACATCAGCCGCCATGGCCGACTGCGACACGAACGTCAGCGACGACTTCGGCAACGCACCACCCGCCGAGGCAAACATCGGGCGGTAATGCACAGGCTGCGGCGTCGGAATCGATGCATTGGGGTCACCCATCGCCGCCGCAGCAATCATGCCGCCCTTCAAGATCAGGCTCGGCTTCACGCCGAAGAACGCGGGACGCCACAACACCAGATCGGCCCACTTGCCAACTTCGATCGAACCCACTTCATGCGCGATGCCGTGCGTCAGCGCTGGATTAATCGTGTACTTGGCGATATAGCGCTTCACGCGGAAGTTGTCGTGACCACCGCGCGCATCGTGCGGATCGCCGGGCAGCTTGCCACGTTGCGCCGCCATCTTGTGCGCGGTCTGCCAGGTGCGGATGATCACCTCGCCCACGCGGCCCATGGCCTGCGAATCGCTCGAGATCATCGAGAACGCGCCGAGGTCATGCAGGATGTCTTCGGCGGCGATCGTCTCGCGCCGGATGCGGGATTCGGCAAAGGCGATGTCCTCGGCAATCGACGGGTCCAGGTGATGGCACACCATCAGCATGTCCAGGTGCTCGTCCAGCGTGTTGACCGTGTACGGGCGCGTGGGATTGGTCGATGACGGCAGCACGTTGGCTTCGCCGCACACCTTGATGATGTCCGGCGCGTGGCCGCCGCCCGCCCCTTCCGTGTGATACGTATGGATCGTGCGGCCTTTGAACGCGGCAATCGTCGCCTCGACGAAACCGCCTTCGTTCAGCGTATCGGTGTGAATCGCCACCTGCGTGTCGGTGTCATCGGCAACCGAGAGACACGTATCGATGGCCTGCGGCGTGGTGCCCCAGTCCTCATGCAGCTTCAGGCCGATAGCGCCCGCTTCCACCTGTTCCGTCAGCGGACCCGGCTGGCTCGCATTGCCTTTGCCCAGGAAGCCGATGTTCATCGGATAGGCATCGGCCGCCTGCAGCATGCGCTCCATGTACCAGGGGCCTGGCGTCACCGTGGTGGCGAACGTGCCTGTGGCGGGGCCAGTACCACCGCCGATCATCGTCGTCACACCGCTCATCAGCGCTTCGTCAATCTGCTGCGGGCAGATGAAGTGGATGTGCGTGTCGATGCCGCCCGCCGTGACGATCATGCCTTCACCGGCAATCACCTCGGTGCCCGGTCCCACGACAATCGTCACGCCCGGCTGGATATCCGGATTGCCGGCCTTGCCGATCCCCGCGATGCGTCCGTGCTTGAGGCCGATATCGGCCTTGACGATGCCCCAGTGATCGATGATCAGCGCATTGGTGATGACCGTGTCCACGCAGTCCTTGGACATGCGCTGGCTCTGCCCCATGCCGTCGCGAATCACCTTGCCGCCGCCGAACTTCACTTCCTCGCCGTAGATCGTGAAATCCTTCTCCACCTCTACGACCAGTCCCGTATCCGCCAGACGCAAACGATCGCCCGTGGTAGGGCCGAACATCTCGGCATAGGCTTGCCGCGAAATCTTCACGCTCATCACAGCGCTCCCATGATCTTGCCGTTGAAGCCGTAGACGATGCGGTCACCGTCCAGCGCCACCAGTTGCACCGTGCGCGACTGGCCTGGCTCGAAACGCACCGCCGTGCCCGCTGCGATGTCGAGCCGGAAGCCGCGTGCAGCCTCGCGATCGAAAGACAGCGCCGGATTGGTTTCATAGAAGTGGAAGTGCGAGCCCACCTGCACCGGACGGTCGCCGGTATTGGCCACGGTCACGCTGACCGTCGCGCGCCCCACGTTCAGCTCGATCTCGCCGTCCATCGGCATCAGTTCACCGGGAATCATCGCCATGCTCCTTGTGCGTGGATTGGCCGTTCAGGCCACGAGCAGGCCGACGCCATACAGCGCCACGCCCGCACCCGCCACGCGTGCGATCCAGCCCGCATGACGACGCAGGAACGCGCCCGCGCTGATACCCATCACATGCAGCGCCATCGTGCTCACGGCGAAGCCGCCAACGTAGGCCAGCACGGCCGGCAGTGCCTCCGCCGTAGCGGGCAATTCAGCGCCGTGCGCATAACCATGGAACAGTGCGAAGCCTCCCACGATGGCCATGCCTGCCATCGCGGACAACTTCGCGCGTGCCGCCACCAGCAAGCCGATCACGAGCAGCGATGCGGCAATCATTGGTTCGACGGCCGGCAGCGCCACGCCACCGAGGCCCAGCCCTGCGCCGACCAGCATCATCACGACGAACGCGAACGGCAGACGCAGCAGATCCATCTTCGACTTGCCGCCATCGAACGTCCCCTTCGGCGATACGGCCAGTGCGCTCCACACGCCCACGGCCGCCATGGCCAGCAGGTGGTCCGCACCCGTGAACGGATGCGCGAGGCCCGCGAACAGGCTCGCGCTAACGGTGGCGCCATCATGGCCTGGGTGAGCGAAGGCCGATGCAGTGGCCAGCGTCAGCGTAGCGCCAGCGATCAAGCGCGAGGAAAGCATGCGGTGCATAGGGTTCAACCTCTTCTTGTTGGATGCGGTTCAGATAATCGGACAGTCGATCAATCAGACAATCGGGTGATGCACGGTGACGAGCTTGGTGCCGTCCGGGAACGTGGCTTCCACCTGGATCTCGGGAATCATTTCCGCCACGCCATCCATGACGTCTTCGAGCGCCAGCACCTTGGTGCCTTCGTGCATCAACTCGGCCACGGTGCGACCATCACGTGCGCCTTCCATGATCGCGGCGGTAATCAGCGCAATGGCTTCGGGATAGTTGAGCTTGAGTCCGCGCGCGCGGCGGCGTTCGGCCAGCAGCGCAGCGGTGAAAATCAGCAGCTTGTCTTTCTCGCGTGGCGTCAGTTCCATATCGGCTTCCGTTCGAGTGTTCTTGTTGTTTGCTTGTTTGGGGCTTCGTCGTGTTCAGGTGGCCCAAAGCCGCAGCGGCCGTGCAGGCACGCCGTGGATCGGCATGCGCAGCATTTGCCAGCTATCGATCATCAGATTTCGCACCGCTTCCATGTCGCGTCCCAGCACGCGCATCAGCAGCATCGGCATCGATGCGCCGCGTGCTGCCAGGCAGGTAACACCGGCGCGCAGATCGGGGCGATATGGCAGGCGCTCGGCCAATGATTCGGCGAGGTCTTGCGTAGCGCCCTGCCCCACCGCCCACAGCGTGCCAAGGATCGGCAATCCATCCATACCCGCCACGGCGCCGCGCAGCGGCGATGCCGCATCGAAATGCGATTGCTCGATCCACAGCGGGTGTTCGACACCGCCGATCCGTGTATCGAGCCAGAGCGAGCCGCTGGCCCATCGCTCACCGGACGCCAGGCGTCCCAGCACGACGGCATCCCAGCCAATGGCACTACCGCCCTGCGCAACAGTCACGTCCGTGGCAATGCGCGCGCGGGCATCGTCAAAGACGATGTTCTCCTGCGGCAGCCAGTCGAGCTTGCCGCCTTCGGCCACGTCGATGCGCACCTGCTGCGCCGCATCGCGTCCCGCCGACTTGTACCACTTGGTGGCACCGGGCGTCGCCAGCACGGCGTGCGCGTTGGTGCCGACTGCAATGTCGATATCGAGCAGGTCACCACCCGCCACGCCAGCCGGCGGATGCAGCACCACGCCATGGCAGATATCCCCTTCGGGATACAGCGGCTTCTGCACGCGTAGCGGCCCCTCATGGCGACGCTCGACCATGGCGGTCCGGCCCGCACGCACGGCAAAGCGCAGGCACAGGCTGGCGTGCCAGGCCGATGGCAAGGCGAGCGAAGAAGGAAAGTCAGGGTGACGCATGAAGGGGGGCGTGAGTGCGAGAAGATACGCCGAGGCGTTGGCGCAGATCATAGCGCGCAGCCGCCCTCACCGGAAGGTGGCTGTGCGCTGTTCGACCTTGTCGTGCCTACACCGCAATCAGCTCGCGTACGCCGTCCTGTTCCATCGTCGCGCCCGCGCCCTTTGCCACCACTTCGCCACGGCTCATCACCACGTAGTGATCGGCCAGATGGCGCGCAAATTCGTAGTACTGCTCCACCAGCAGCACGGTCATGCCGTACTCATCCACCAACAGACGCAGCGCACGGCCAATGTCCTGGATGATCGATGGCTGGATGCCTTCGGTGGGCTCATCCAGAATCAGCAGCTTGGGTTCGCTCATCAGCGCGCGGCCAATGGCGAGTTGCTGCTGCTGGCCACCCGAGAGGTCGCCGCCACGACGTTGCCGCATCGTGCGCAGCACCGGGAACAATTGATAGATGCGGTCCGGCACGCCATTGGGCTTGCCGCGGCTCGCCGCGCCGATCAGCAGGTTCTCCTCGACCGTGAGACGCGGAAAAATCTCGCGCCCCTGCGGCACATACGCGAGCCCCGCCGAAACACGTTCGTAAGGCGCCTTCTTCTCCAGCGCCTTGCCGTCCCAGCTCACGCTGCCGCTGCGCGTGGGCACTACGCCCATCAGGCATTTCAGCAGCGTGCTCTTGCCTACGCCGTTGCGGCCCAGCAGTGTGGTCAGCTTGCCATGCGGTACGTCGAACGAGACGTTGCGCAGGATGTGGCTGCCGCCGTAGTACTGATTCAGTGCATTGACCTGCAGCATCGTTATCTTCCCAGGTAGGATTCGATCACGCGTTCGTCGCGCTTCACCGCATCGAGCGTGCCTTCCGCCAGCAGGCTGCCTTCGGCGAGTACCGTGACCTTGCCTTTCTCGCCAGCCAGCGCAGCCACGAACTCCATGTCGTGCTCGACCACCATCATCGAGCAGCTGCCGCGCAGGCTGTTCAGCAGCCCCGCCAATTGCATCGTTTCCTCATCGGTCATGCCGGCCACGGGTTCATCGAGCAACAGCAACTGCGGTTGCTGCATCAGCAGCATGCCGATCTCCAGCCGCTGCTTCTGGCCATGCGAGAGCAGCCCGGCCGGGCGATAGGCTTCGTCTTCCAGGCCCGTCAGCGCCAAGGTCTCTTCGATTCGGCGATGACCTTCACCCGTCAATCGTGCCCGCAGCGATGACCACCAGCGCTTGTCGCCCTTCATCGCCAGTTCCAGGTTCTCCCAGACTTCGTGTTGCTCGAACACGGTGGGCTTCTGGAACTTGCGGCCGATACCGGTCTGCGCGATCTTCGGCTCGGTCATGCGCATCAGGTCGATGGTCTGGCCCAGGAACACGCGACCCGTGACGTTGGCGTTGCGCGGTCCCGTCTTGCCGGTAATGACGTCCATCATTGTCGTCTTGCCGGCACCGTTCGGCCCGATCACGCAGCGCAGTTCGCCGTGATCGATCGACAGCGACAGCTTGTTCAGTGCGCGGAAGCCGTCGAACTGGACAGTCAGGTCTTCCACGTAGAGGATCGGTCCGTGCGTCGTGTCGATGACGCCCGGTTCGAGGATGCGGCCCAGCCCGGTGGCATCGCCGCTCTCCGCTTGCTCCACTCCCAACGCGGCGTTCATGCGTTGCTCCCTTGTTGCGGTGCTGGTACGGACGCATCCGTGTCCGCATCGATTGGCTTCGCAGGCTTGCGCATCGCGCGCAGGCGGCGGACCAGACCCACCACGCCATCGGGCAGGTACAGCGTCACGAGCACGAACATCGCCCCGAGCAGGAACAACCAGTATTCGGCGAAGTAAGCGGTGAACATCGTCTTGGCACCGTTGACCAGGAACGCTCCAATGATCGGACCAATCAGCGTGCCGCGTCCGCCCACCGCTACCCACACGGCCATCTCGATCGAATTGGCCGGAGACATTTCGCCCGGGTTGATGATGCCCACCTGCGGCACGTACAGCGCGCCAGCAATACCGCACAGCACTGCCGAGAACGTCCACACGAACAGCTTGTAGCCGAGCGGGTTATAGCCCGAGAACATCACGCGCATCTCCGCATCGCGCACGGCCGTGACCACGCGACCGAGCTTCGACGTCACGATGTAGCGGCACGCGATGAAGCCGCCGATCAGCGCGAGGAACGTCAGCACGAACAGCGCGGTACGCGTTTCCGGCGCTGCCACTGCATAACCCGCAATGCGCTTGAAGTCCGTGAAGCCGTTGTTGCCGCCGAAGCCCGTCTCGTTACGGAAGAACAGCAGCATCGCCGCATACGTGAGCGCCTGCGTGATGATCGACAGGTACACGCCCTTGATGCGCGAGCGGAACGCAAAGAAGCCGAACAGCCACGCCAGCACGCCCGGCACCAGCACCACGAGCAGCAGCGCGTAAGGCAGATGCTCGGTGCCATGCCAGAACCACGGCAGTTCCTTCCAGTCGAGGAACACCATGAAGTCGGGCAGGTCGCTCTTGTACACGCCTTCGCGGCCAATCGACCGCATCAGGTACATGCCCATCGCATAGCCGCCCAGCGCGAAGAACAAACCATGGCCGAGGCTCAGGATGCCGCAGTAACCCCACACGAGGTCGAGTGCGATGGCTGCCAGCGCAAAACACATGATCTTGCCGATCAGCGTCAACGCGTAGGCCGAGAGATGCAGCGGATGGCCTTCCGGCAGCATCAGCGCGCAGATGGGCACACCAATGCCGACGATGATCGTGAACGCCACCAGCAGCGTCCAGATGCGGCCAGAGAACAGGGGCTGGCGCTCGGGAACGGCGAGCCGGAACGCCTTGCCGGATTTCGATTGGAAACTGGACATGTCAGGCCTCCGCGCTGCGCCCTTTGAGCGCGAAAAGTCCTTGCGGGCGCTTCTGGATGAAGAGCACGATCAGCACGAGGACAAAGATCTTGGCCAGCACCGCGCCGTAGAACGGCTCGATGAACTTGTTGATGATGCCGAGGCCGAACGCGCCCACGATGGTGCCGGCCAACTGGCCCACCCCGCCGAGCACCACCACCATGAACGAGTCGATGATGTACGCCTGCCCCAGATCCGGGCCTACATTGCCGATCTGCGAGAGCGCGCATCCACCCAGCCCCGCGATACCTGCACCAAACGCAAACGCGTAGCTATCCACCTTCCACGTACGCACGCCCACGCATGCCGCCATCGTGCGGTTCTGCGTCGTCGCACGCACGAACAGACCCAGACGCGTGCGATTCAGTACAGCCCACGCCACAGCGACCACGCCCAGCGCGAACAGGATGATGACCACACGGTTGTACGGAATCACGAGACCAGCCATGGCTTCAAAGCCACCGCTCATCCACGAAGGATTCGCCACCTCAACGTTCTGCGCGCCGAAGATCGTGCGCACGGACTGCTGCAACAGCAGGCTGATACCGAACGTGGCCAGCAGCGTTTCCAGTGGACGGCCATACAGATGGCGCAGCACGATGCGCTCGATCGCAAAGCCGACCAGACCGGCCGCCAGGAACGATGCCGGAAGCGCCGCCACCAGATACCAGCCGAATGCCTCGGTCGGCATGAAGGCACGGAACAGCGTCTGCACCACATAGGTGGCATAGGCGCCGATCATCAGGAATTCGCCGTGCGCCATGTTGATGACGCCGATCAGGCCATACGTGATCGCCAGGCCCAGTGCAGCGAGCAGCAGCACACTGCCGAGGCTCAGGCCCGCAAACAGGTTGCCCACCACTTCCGCGCGACGCTCGTTGCTGCGCAACTGATCGAGCGCCTGTTGCGCGGCCACGCGTACGCCTTCGTCGGATTCCTTGTATTTGCCCGCCTCGTCCTTCTCAACGAAGGGCGTCAGCTTCTGGCGTGATTGCGGATTGCTGTCGGCAGCCAGGATGCGAATGGCTTCGATGCGTGCATCGCGCGTGGCACCTGGACCTTCGGCCAGCACCGTGCTGGCCCAGATCACGTCAAGGCGCGCACGCAGGCCCGCATCGGCCTCGGCCTTGCGCGCCGCTTCCACCGCTTCACGCGTGGCGCTTTCCGGTTGATCGAACAGCGTGTTGATGGCCTGCGTCCGCACGGCGATATCGGGCGACTGCAGCAGCAGGCTGCTCGACGCGCTATCGACAATCGAGCGCAGGCTGTTGTTCAGTGTCAGGGACTCCAGCTCATCGGGCTTGACCGTGACCGGTTGCCCCGTGATGGCGTCGAGCGTCTTGTCGCCCTCGGCACGCACCATGCCGACCGACGGTGCAAACTGCAGCGCATCGTCCTGCAGCGCTTTGAGAATCGGTCCGGCCTGCGCTGCCGGCGCCTGCGTGATCCTGGTCAGCGCGGCGGTCTTGGCGTCGAAGTCGTCTTCGGCCAGCGGTTTCAGGTCGGCCTGCGTCAGCGGCGTGGCCGCCCATAGTGGGGCAGCGGCCAGCAGCAGCACAGCGAACATGGCGCGCAGCCATGAACGGATGTCGGGTCGGTGCATTCAGGAGCCTGTTGATAGCGCGATATGTCGCGTCTTGTGTGTAGAAGATGTCCCGCAGCGGCGGTTTGCTCCCCTCTCCCGCGAGCGGGAGAGGGGTTGGGGGTGAGGGCATGGCGGTGCAAGCTGCCGATATCGCGCCTTGAACTGCTGGCCCTCACCCCCACCCCTCTCCCACTTCATGGGAGAGGGGAGCGCATAGCAAAGGGCAACGTGTTAATTGCTCACCTTGTCCGCCTTGCCTTCGTTACCCGCGATGAACGGGCTCCACGGCTGGGCGCGGATCGGCTTGGCGGTCTTCCACACCACGTTGAACTGACCATCGCCCTTCACTTCGCCGATCATCACGGGCTTGTAAAGGTGGTGGTTGTCGCCCATCGTCAGCGTGAAGCCGTCCGGCGACTTGAAGGTCTGGCCGTACATGGCGGCGCGCACCTTGTCCGGGTCCGTGGTGCCGGCCTTCTTCACGGCCTGTGCCCACATATGGATGCCCACGTACGTGGCTTCCATCGGATCGTTGGTCACGCGCTTGTCACCGCCGGGCAGGTTGTTGGCCTTGACCCATGCCGCCCATTGCTTCTTGAACGCATCGTTCTCCGGGTTCTTCACCGACATGAAGTAGTTCCATGCGGCCAGGTGGCCCACCAGCGGCTTGGTGTCGATACCGCGCAGTTCTTCCTCGCCCACGGAGAAGGCCACCACCGGCACGTCCTTGGCCTTCAGGCCGGCGTTGCCCAGTTCCTTGTAGAACGGCACGTTCGAGTCGCCATTGATCGTCGAGATCACGGCCGTCTTGCCGCCTTGCGAGAACTTCTTGATGTTGGCGACGATGGTCTGGTAATCGCTATGACCGAACGGGGTGTAGACCTCTTCGATATCCTTGTCGGCCACGCCCTTGCTCTTCAGGAACGCGCGCAGGATCTTGTTCGTGGTACGCGGGTACACGTAGTCGGTGCCCAGCAGGAAGTAGCGCTTGGCACCGCCGCCTTCCTTGCTCATCAGGTATTCCACGGCGGGGATGGCCTGCTGATTCGGCGCGGCGCCCGTGTAGAAGACGTTCTTGGACATTTCCTCGCCCTCGTACTGCACGGGGTAGAACAGCAGCGAGTTCAGTTCTTCATAGACCGGCAGTACCGACTTGCGCGATACCGAGGTCCAGCAGCCGAACGTCACGGCAACCTTGTCCTTGGTGATCAGCTGGCGCGCCTTCTCGGCGAACAGCGGCCAGTTCGATGCGGGGTCCACCACAACGGGCTCAAGCTTGCGGCCCAGCACGCCACCGCTCTTGTTGATCTCGTCGATCGTCATGAGCGCCACGTCCTTCAGCGACGTCTCGGAAATGGCCATCGTGCCCGACAGCGAATGCAGGATGCCGACCTTGATCGGTTCCTTTGTCTGCGCCATCAGCGGGCTGGTGCCGATCATCGCTGCGGCGGCTACGGCCGTCAGCTTCAGCATGTCACGTTGTTTCATTGCAGCTCCCAGTTCGTCCGGTTTATGTGTGTTGGCAGGGACTACGCACCCCGGGTGATGCTTCTGCAACTAGCGTGCCAATGCCGCGAACGCCGGCAATCCCTTGCCAGGCAACGCCTGCGTGACAAATCAGCAATGGGAAAACGGCCGCGCACCAGGACGGTGCCGGCGCGACGAAGCGGAAACGACGAGTGACTGCACCGGAACCGTGCAAGGCCCCGGGTGCGTGCATGGGCGCGTGCGCCCGGTGCCTGACGCACCAATGGGCACCATCGACACAAAAAAAAACGGGACCCGCTGGGGGTCCCGTTTCTCAAACAGCGGCGAGGATGCTTACTTGCTCATCCACGGCATCATGTTCGCGTTCATGTTGTGCATGATCCAGAGCGAACCGGCCAGCACGATGAACAGGATCAGGGCCGTGAACAGCAGGGCCATCACGTTCCACTTCTGTCCGTCCGAACCGTCCAGATGCAGGAAGTACTTCAGGTGCACGACGATCTGCACCACAGCCAGGCCCAGGATGACCCACAGCATGGTGGCGCGGTCCATCGTACCGTCCATCACGATCTTGAACGGGATGGCCGTCAGGATGACCGCCAGCACGAAGCCGATCACATACGACTTGACGCTGCTGTGGCCGTGCGAGGCGCCGTGGGCGCCGGTAGCGTGTTGCTGTGCCATTTACATTGCTCCCATCAGATAGACGACGGTGAACACACCAATCCAGACCACGTCCAGAAAGTGCCAGAACAGGCTGAGGCAGTTCAGGCGCTTGGTCACGGTAGGCGTCAGGCCCTTCTTCGACAGTTGGTACATGAGTACCAGCATCCACAGCATGCCGCTTGCAACGTGCAGACCGTGGGTGCCCACCAGCGTGAAGAACGAGGACAGGAATGCGCTACGGCTCGGACCGGCACCTTCATGGATCAGGTGCTTGAACTCGTAGATTTCCATGCTCATGAAGGCAGCGCCCAGCAGGAACGTCACGCCCAGCCAGAACATCACGCGGCCGCGCTGCTGGTTCTGCATCGACACCATGGCAAAGCCGTAGGTGATCGACGACACCAGCAGGATGCCGGTTTCCACCGCCACGAAGTTGAGATCGAACAGCTCCTTGCCCGACGGGCCACCCGCCACTTCGCCGCGCAGGACGGCGTAAGCGGCGAACAGGCACGCGAACAAGATGCAGTCGCTCATCAGGTACAGCCAGAAACCGAAGACGGTGTTCTCGCTGGTGTCGTGATGCGCGTGGTCGTGCGACTCGTCGTGCGAGTGCGCATGCGCGGGGGCTTGCGCCCCGAAGCGGTCAAGAACTTCTGTCGACATGGTTATCAGCCCTGCGCAGCGACGCGCTGCTGGTAGCGGGTTTCGATCTGCTCGACCTCGGCGGCCGGCACGTAGTAGTCGATGTGGTCATCGTTGGCGCGGCGGATGAAGGCCACGATCATGCCAACCAGACCCACGGCGGCGAGCCACCAGATATGCCACGTCAGCGCGAAGCCCAGTGCCAGGCTCCATGCACCCATGTAGAAACCGGCAGCCGTGTTCTTCGGCATGTGGATCTGTTCGAAGCCATCGGTGCGCATCGTTTCGCCACGGGCCTTCATGTCGGCAAACGCGTCCAGGTCACGCACCACCGGGGTGTGCGCGAAGTTGTAGAACGCGGGCGGCGACGACGTTGCCCATTCCAGCGTACGGCCACCCCACGGATCGCCCGTGACGTCGGCCAGCTTCTTGCGGTCGCGGATCGACACGATGATCTGCAGCACCTGGAAGCCGATACCCATTGCCACGAACACCACGCCCACCACGGCCAGATGCAGCCAGGGCGTCCATTCCGGGTTGTCGGTGTGGTTCAGGCGACGGGTCATGCCCATCAGGCCCAGCACGTACAGCGGCATAAAGGCGAAGTAGAAGCCCACCAGCCAGCACCAGAAGGCGCACTTGCCCAGACGCTCGTTCAGCTTGAAGCCGAACGCCTTCGGCCACCAGTAGGTGACGCCGGCCAGGTAGCCGAACAGCACGCCGCCGATGATCACGTTGTGGAAGTGGGCAATCAGGAACAGCGAGTTGTGCAGCACGAAGTCGGCAGCCGGTACAGCCATCAGCACGCCGGTCATGCCGCCGATCACGAACGTGACCATGAAGCCCAGCGTCCACAGCACCGGCGACGTGAATTCCACGCGGCCACGGTACATCGTGAACAGCCAGTTGAAGATCTTCACGCCCGTCGGGATCGAGATGATCATCGTCGTGATGCCGAAGAACGCATTCACGTTCGCACCGGAACCCATCGTGAAGAAGTGGTGCAGCCACACGATGAACGACAGGACCATGATCGCGCTGGTGGCGTAGACCATGCCCTTGTAGCCGAACAGCTTCTTGCGCGAGAACGTGGCAATGATTTCCGAGAAGATACCGAATGCCGGCAGCACCAGGATGTAGACCTCGGGGTGGCCCCAGATCCAGATCAGGTTCACGTACATCATGGCGTTACCGCCACCGTCGTTCGTGAAGAAGTGCATGTCGAAGTAACGGTCCAGACCCAGCAGCGCCAGCGACACCGTCAGCACCGGGAAGGCTGCCACGATCAGCACGTTCGTGCACAGCACGGTCCACGTGAACACCGGCATGCGCATCAGGGTCATGCCCGGGGCGCGCATCTTCAGGATCGTCACCAGGAAGTTCACGCCGGTCAGCAGCGTGCCCAACCCTGATATCTGCAAAGACCAGAGGTAGTAGTCCACCCCCACGCCCGGGCTGTAATCCAGGCCCGACAGCGGCGGGTAAGCCAGCCAGCCGGTCTTGGCGAATTCGCCAACGCCCAGCGACACGTTCACCAGCATCGCGCCGGCCACGAACAGCCAGAAGCTCAGCGTGTTCAGGAACGGGAAGGCCACGTCGCGCGCACCGATCTGCAGCGGCACCACGAGGTTCATCAGGCCCGTCATCAGCGGCATGGCCACGAAGAAGATCATGATCACGCCGTGCGCCGTGAACACCTGGTCATAGTGTTCGGGCGGCAGGAAACCGGTGGAACCATTGGTTGCCACGGCCAGCTGGGTACGCATCATGACCGCGTCGGCAAAGCCGCGCAGCAGCATGATCAGCGCCACCAGCGAGTACATCACGCCAATGCGCTTGTGGTCGACCGAGGTAATCCACTCGGTCCACAGGTAACCCCACTTCTTGAAATACGAGATCGCACCGAGCAGCGCCAGCCCACCAAGGGCGACGCAGGTCAGTGTGACCATGATGATCGGCTCATGAAACGGAATCGCCGACAAACTCAATTTGCCAAACATCA
>Ga0102591_1000691_pt1 | contig 58423 bp, 44 predicted proteins | sample AraplaCol_mCL_r2_2_FD_76860 | JGI IMG/M metagenome (GOLD analysis project Ga0102591, IMG submission 76860) | Arabidopsis root microbial communities from North Carolina, USA - plate scrape MF_Col_mCL_r2 (SPADES assembly) (version 2) | ecosystem: Host-associated > Plants > Roots > Endosphere... | reverse complement strand
GGCCTTCACCGACATCTTGTGCGCCAGATCGGCGACCGAGATGGTCTCGGGGATATGGACCTCCTGCACCACCGGTTCCGTCGGCGCCTGGAAGTTGGACGACATGCCGCCGCGATCGTCGCGGCCGCCACGGCGGCCCGCGGGGCCGCGGCCTGGCGCGCGCCAGCCGGCGGCGCCGCCGCCCGGACGGGCACCCGCGCCCGCGTCGCGGCCGCCCGGCTTGCCGGCGGCGCCACGCTTCTTGGCGTCATCGGCCCAGCTGGACGACAGCTTCTCGGACTTGACGGACTTCTTGTCGCCCGGCTTCGCGCCGGCGCCCGCCGCGGCGGTCGTGCCCGGGGCGCCTGCGACGCCGCCCGGCTTCTTGTGGATCGTGCCCTTGATGCCGGCGGCAGCCGCCTCGGGCTTGGGCTCTTCCTTCTTCGCGACCAGCACCTTCTTGGGCGCGTTCATCATCGCGCGGATGGCGGCGGCCTCGGCCTCGGCGGCCTTGCGGCGGCGCTCCAGCTCGACCTGGCGGGCCTTCTCGTCGGCGGCCACGTCGGCGGCCTTGACCACGCGCAGCACCGGCTTGGCCGGTTCGGCCGGCGCGGCAACAGCCAGAGCGGGCGCGGCAGCCGGGGCGGCGGCCTTCTCGGCCTTCTCCGCCTTTTCGGCCTTCTCCGCGGGCTTGTCCGCCTTCTCCGCCGTCTTTTCCGCAGCCTTCTCGGCCTTGGTCTTGGCGGCCTCGGCGGCCTTGCGCGCTTCCTCTTCGGCAGCGGCCTTCGCGGCCGCCGCGGCGGCGGCCTGCTCGGCGGCCTCGCGGGCGGCGCGCTCTTCCTCGCGGCGCTTCTCTTCGGCTTCGCGCGCGGCGCGCTCGGCTTCCTCGCGCTCACGCATCTTGCGGGCGAGTTCCTCTTCCTGCTGACGCAGCGCCTCGGCCTGAGCCTGGGCCTCTTCCTCGCGGCGCTTCAGGTCGGCTTCCTCCGCGGCGGCGGCGGAAGCTTCATCGACGCCATCCTCGCGCTTGACGAAGACGCGCTTCTTGCGCACCTCCACCTGGATGGTGCGCGCCTTGCCCGACGCATCGGCCTGCTTGATCTCGCTGGTCGACTTGCGGGTCAGGGTGATCTTCTTGCGCTCGGCGCCGCTGGTGCCATGCGCGGTGCGCAGATGGTCCAGCAGGCGTTCCTTGTCGCTTTCGTTCAGGGTGTCCTCGGCGGACGCCTTCTTGACGCCCGCAGCCTGGAGCTGCTCCAGCAAAGTGGTCGCAGGCCTGTTCAGCTCTGCGGCCAGCTGGGCGACGGTGGTCACGGCCATTGTTGAAATCCTTAAATCTTGTGTGGGGCGGAGCGGTCTGGTTTCGCTTGAAATCGCTTCAGAGCGTGTCTGCTCGGCGTGTTATGCGTTGAACCAGTGCTCGCGCGCCTTCATGATCAAAGCGCGTGCCGCTGCCTCGTCCAGGGACGAAATCTCGACCAACTCGTCGACGGCCAGATCGGCCAGGTCGTCACGGGTGTGAATGTCGCCGCCCGCCAGCTTGGCGATCAGCTCCGGGGTCATGCCTTCCAGGTCGCGCAGGTCCTGGGAGACCTCCTCGACCTTCTCCTCGCGGGCGATCTCCATCGTGAGCAGCGCATCCTTGGCGCGGGTGCGCAGCTCGTTGACGGTCTCCTCGTCGAAGGCCTCGATCTCGAGCATCTCCTGCATCGGGACGTAGGCGACTTCCTCCAGCGAGGCGAAGCCTTCGGCGATCAGGATGTCGGCGACTTCCTCGTCCACGTCCAGCTTCTCGACGAACAGCTTGCGCACCACGTCGGATTCCTCGGCCTGCTTGGCGGCGGATTCCTCGGCGGTCATGATGTTGATCTTCCAGCCGGTCAGCTCCGAGGCCAGACGCACGTTCTGACCGCCGCGGCCGATCGCGATCGCGAGGTTCTCCTCGTCGACGACCACGTCCATCGCGTGGCGTTCCTCATCGACGACGATGGATTGCACGTTGGCCGGCGCCAGCGCGCCGATCACGAACTGCGCGGGATCCTCGGACCAGAGCACGATGTCCACGCGCTCGCCGGCCAGCTCGTTGGTCACGCCATTGACGCGCGAGCCGCGCACGCCGACGCAGGTGCCGATCGGATCGACGCGCTTGTCGTGCGAAACCACGGCGATCTTGGCGCGGCTGCCGGCGTCGCGAGCGCAGCTCTTGATCTCGAGCAGACCCTGTTCGATCTCGGGCACTTCCTGCGCGAAGAGCTCCTTCATGAACTCGCCCGAGGAGCGCGACAGCATGATCTGCGGGCCGCGCTGCGTCGGGTCGACGCCCAGGATCACCGCGCGGACACGGTCGCCGGTGCGCAGGTTCTCCTTGGGGATCATTTCATTGCGCTTGAGGCGGCCCTCGACGCGGCCCGACTCGGCGATGATGTCGCCCTTGTCCAGGCGCTTGACGGTGCCCACGAAGATCTTCTCGCCGCGCGACATGAAGTCGTTGAGCAGTTGCTCGCGCTCGGCGTCGCGGATCTTCTGCAGGATGACCTGCTTGGCGGCCTGGGCGCCGATGCGGCCGATCGGCACGGACTCGACGCCCTCCTCGATGTGGTCGTCGACCTCGATGTCGGCGATCTGTTCCTGCGCCTCGAACAGCAGGATCTCCGAATCGGGGTTCTGCAGACCGGCCTCGCTCGGCACGACGTGCCAGCGGCGGAAGGTCTCGTATTCGCCGGTATCGCGGTCGATGGCCACACGGATGTCGACCTCGCCGCCATACAACTTCTTGGTGGCCGAGGCCAGCGCCGCCTCAACGGCGCCGAACACCACATCGCGCTCCACGCTCTTCTCGCGCGAGATGGCGTCCACCAGCATCAACAGTTCGCGGTTCATTGATCGAGACCTCCGTCAACCTTGTCATCCGTCTGCCGGGACTTGGCATTGCTCTTCTTCTTCGACGCCTTGGGCTTCGCAGCCGTCGTTCCGTCAGCAGATTCCGATCCCTTGGGCGCCAAGCCCGTGTTCTTTTTCGCCGCGGCCTGCTGGCCGGCGGCAGCGCCGCCCGCCGTGCCCGGCGTGCGACCCTTGAAACTGATCTCCGGCACCAGCTTGGCCGAGCGCACTTCGTCCAGCGCGAAATCCAGCGCCTGCTCGGTCTTGCCGTCGGAGAAGATCACGCGCCAGCTGGTGCTGGCGGCCAGCGCCTCGCCGGCGACGCCCTCGGCCGCCGCCAGGACGCCCTTGTATTTCTTGCGGCCCTGGAAAGCCTCGCGCAGCGTGATTTCCACTTCATGACCGCTGAAGCGGGCGTAGTCGCCGGCGTGGTTCAGCGGGCGGTCCAGGCCGGGCGTCGAGACTTCCAGGCGCTGGTAGTCGATCTCCTCGACTTCCATCACGTAGCGGAGCTGGCGCGTCACGCGCTCGCAGTCCTCGACGTTGACCGGCTGCTCCGGCTCCTGGCCGTTCACGAGCGGCTTGTCGATGTACACGCGCAGCAAGCCTCCGGCGCTGCGTTCGCAGCCCACCACCTCGTAACCCAATCCGGTCACGGTCTTTTCAACAACGGCTTGCCAGCTCAAATTCATCGACGACGGTATCTATCCTGTGCGGACATGTAGGGACAGCCAAAAAAAATGGGCTGGATGAATCCGCCCACCGTTCACTTTTTCAGCGAAGCTCGAAGTGTACTATGCAAACAGCATGCCGACAAGGCTGTGGTATCGGTCACGGGCTGGCGTGCGAGAATCCCGCCCTCCCTCGAATCAATGAATACCAGGAGCAGACATGGGATTTCTCGCCGGCAAGCGGCTGCTGATCACGGGCGTGCTGTCCAACCGTTCGATCGCCTACGGCATCGCCAAGGCCTGCCACCGCGAAGGCGCTGAACTGGCCTTCAGCTACGTGGGCGAGCGATTCAAGGATCGCATCACCGAATTCGCGGCGGAATTCGATTCCAAGCTGGTGTTCGATTGCGACGTGGGCGACGACGCCCAGATCGAGCGTCTGTTCGAGGACCTGGGCCAGCACTGGCCGGAATTCGACGGGTTTGTCCACTCGATCGGTTTCGCGCCGCGCGAGGCGATTGCTGGCGAATTCCTGGATGGCATGACGCGCGAGAACTTCCGTATCGCGCACGATATCTCGGCCTACAGCTTCCCGGCGATGGCCAAGGCGGCGCAGGGCCGGCTGCGTCCGGGCGCGGCGCTGCTGACGCTGTCCTATCTGGGCGCGGAGCGTTTCGTGCCGAACTACAACACCATGGGCCTGGCCAAGGCCTCGCTGGAAGCCAGCGTGCGTTATCTGGCGTACGGCCTGGGCGCCAAGGGCATCCGGGTGAACGGCATCTCGGCGGGCCCGATCAAGACGCTGGCCGCTTCCGGCATCAAGGATTTCGGCAAGCTGCTGAAGCAGTTCGCCGACAGCGCCGCGATCAAGCGCAACGTCACCATCGAGGACGTCGGCAACACGGCGGCCTTCCTGCTGTCGGACCTTGCTGCCGGCGTCAGCTCCGAGATCATCTACGTCGATGGCGGCTTCAGCCACGGCGCGATGGCCGGCACGGAGTAACGCCTCTCACGCCTTCCGGGTCCCCACCCGCCGATCACCTCGGTGGATCAGGGACGGTGGTGCTTGGGGTTCTGGCGCTTGCCGCCAGGGCCCCATGCTCCAGCGGCCAAGCGCGCCGAACGTGAAAGTAAAAACGGGACCCGAGGGTCCCGTTCTTCATTTCGCATCAACCACGCAATCGACGTAATACCGAGTCACGCCGTCGTTGCCCTTCTCCGCGACCAGTCCGTGGACATCGGTCGCGAAGCCCGGGAACTTCGCATTGAAGTCTCTGGTGAACTTCAAATAGTCCACGATCCGCTTGTTGAAGCGCTCACCCGGGATCAGCAGCGGGATGCCGGGGGGATACGGCGTCAGGAGCGCGGTGGTGACGCGGCCTTCCAGCTTGTCGATCTCGACGCGTTCCGTCTTGCGATGCGCGATGTGCGCATACGCGTCGGACGGCTTCATCGCCGGCTCCAGGTCGGACAGATAGACCTCGGTGGTCAGGCGCGCGATGTCGCCGGACGCGTAGGCCTCGTGCACGCTCTGGCACAGGTCGCGCAAGCCCATGCGCTCATAGCGCGGGAAGGCGGCGACGAAGTCGGGCAGGATGCGCCAGATCGGCGCGTTCTTGTCGTAGTCGTCCTTGAACTGCTGCAGCGCGGTCAGCAGCGTGTTCCAGCGGCCCTTGGTGATGCCGATGGTGAACATGATGAAGAACGAATAGAGCCCCGTCTTCTCGACCACGACGCCATGCTCGGCCAGGAACTTCGTGACGATGCTGGCCGGGATGCCGGTCTTGGCGAACTTGCCGCTCATGTCCAGGCCGGGCGTGATCACCGTGGACTTGATCGGGTCCAGCATGTTGAAGCCGGCCTCGATCGGACCGAAGCCGTGCCACTTCTCGTTGGCCTTGAGCATCCAGTCCGCGGCCTTGCCGATGCCGTCGGCGGCAAGCTTGTCCGGTCCCCAGACCTTGAACCACCAGTCCTTGCCGTAGTCCTTCTCGACCTTGCGCATTGCACGGCGGAAGTCCAGCGCCTCGAGGATGGACTCTTCCACCAGCGCCGTGCCGCCCGGGGGCTCCATCATCGCGGCGGCGACGTCGCAGCTGGCGATGATCGAGTACTGCGGGCTGGTCGAGGTGTGCATCAGATAAGCCTCGTTGAACAGATGCTTGTCCAGCTTCACGTTCTGCGAGTCCTGCACCAGCACCTGCGACGCCTGCGAGATGCCGGCCAGCAGCTTGTGGGTCGACTGCGTGGCGTAGACCATCGCGGTCTTCGGGCGCGGGCGATGCTTGCCCATCGCGTGGTACGAGCCGTAGAAGTTGTGGAACGCCGCGTGCGGCAGCCACGCCTCGTCGAAGTGCAGCGTGTCGATCCAGCCGTCCAGCTTGGCCTTGATGGTCTCGGTGTTGTAGAGCACGCCGTCGTAGGTGCTCTGCGTCAACGTCATGATGCGCGGCTTGACCTTCTTCGGATCCACGCCCTTGAGCAGCGGATTCTTCGCGATCTTCTTGCGGATGGTGTCGGGCGAGAACTCGCTCTCCGGGATCGGACCGATGATGCCGTAGTGGTTGCGCGTGGGCGTCATGAAGACCGGCACCGCGCCGGTCATGATGATGCTGTGCAGGATGGACTTGTGGCAGTTGCGGTCGACCACCACGATGTCGCCCGGCGCCACCGTGTGGTGCCAGACCATCTTGTTGGAGGTCGAGGTGCCGTTGGTGACGAAGAAGCAGAGGTCCGCGTTGAAGATGCGGGCGGCGTTCTTCTCGCTCTCGGCGACCGGGCCGGTGTGGTCCAGCAGTTGGCCGAGTTCCTCGACCGCGTTGCAGACGTCGGCACGCAGCATGTTCTCGCCGAAGAACTGGTGGAACATCTGGCCGACCGGGCTCTTCAGGAAGGCCACGCCGCCGGAGTGCCCCGGGCAGTGCCAGGAGTAGGAGCCGTCCTGCGCGTAATCCATCAGCGCCTTGAAGAACGGGGGCGCCAGGCCGTCGAGGTAGCTCTTGGCCTCGCGGATGATGTGACGCGCCACGAACTCGGGCGTGTCCTCGAACATGTGGATGAAGCCGTGCAGCTCGCGCAGCACATCGTTGGGCAGGTGCTGCGAAGTCCGGGTCTCGCCGTAGACGTAGATGGGGATGTCCGCATTCTTGAAGCGGATCTCCTGGATGAACTTGCGCAGGTTCAACACCGCCGGATCGAGCTCCGCGCCATCGCCGTTGCCGGAGAACTCCTCGTCGTCGATCGACAGGATGAAGGCGCTGGCCCGGCTCTGCTGCTGGGCGAACTGGCTCAGGTCGCCGTAGCTGGTCGCGCCCAGCACCTCGAAGCCCTCTTTCTGGATGGCTTCCGCCAGGGCGCGAATGCCCAAACCCGAGGTGTTCTCGGAGCGATAGTCCTCGTCGATGATGACGATGGGAAAGCGGAAACGCGGCGTCATGAAGCCTCCAGATCGGGGCGGGGTCAAACAAGAAAGGCGCGAAGTGTAGGGCGTCAGCCGTGTCACGCAAGTGTTGATCGGGGGGTGTCGCGGAAACAGAACGGCGTCGTCGTCCATGGCCCGGAAATGCGGGCGCCGCGACCCGTTTGGGCCTCGCTCGGCGGCCTCGATCCGGGGCGTACACTGGTCCGATTCGACAGGACCGGGCGAATCACGGATCGCCCGGCCGCTAGGAGGATCTGATGGACTGGACCCTGCCCACCTGGTGGTGGGTCATCTGCGGCGGACTGGTGGCGGCGGAGCTCGCCAGCGGGACGACCTTCTACCTGCTGATGCTGGCACTGGGCGCTGCGGCGGCGGCGCTGGCGGCGCACCTGGGCGGCCCGTTCTGGGCCCAGGTGACGGTCGCGGCGGCGGTGGGCGGCGGCGCGGTGGCCTGGTGGCACGGCCGTCAGCGCCGGCACCCGCGCACGCCAGCCAGCGAGAACCCCAACGTCAATCTCGACATCGGCCAGAGCCTGGACGTCCTCCAATGGCGCGCCGACGGCACCGCCGAGGTCCGCTACCGCGGCGCGGCCTGGCAGGCGCGCTTCGTCGGCCATGGCGCCCCGCACAGCGGCAGACATGTGATCCGCGCGGTCGAGGGCAGTTGCCTGCTGGTCGAGGCGGCCTGAACGCGCCGCCCTGCCCCATCGCGCTTCCCGCATCCGTTTCGCTTACCCGTTCATTCCTGGAGGAGGAGTCCCGCTCATGGAAATCGTCGCCCTGGTCCTGCTGGTGGTCGCCATCGTCTTCGTCGTGCAGGCCGTCAAGGTGGTCCCGCAGCAGCACGCGTGGGTGGTGGAGCGTCTTGGCAAATATCACGCCACGCTCACGCCCGGCCTGAACATCCTGGTGCCCTTCGTCGACCGCCTGGCCTACAAGCATTCGCTCAAGGAGATCCCGCTGGATGTTCCGAGCCAGGTCTGCATCACCAAGGACAACACCCAGCTCACGGTGGACGGCATCCTGTACTTCCAGGTGACCGACCCGATGCGCGCGAGCTACGGCTCGAGCAACTACATCATCGCCATCACGCAGCTGGCGCAGACCACGCTGCGCTCGGTGATCGGGCGCATGGAGCTGGACCGCACCTTCGAGGAGCGCGACGCCATCAATGCCGCCGTCGTGCAGGCGCTGGACGAGGCGGCGCTCAACTGGGGCGTGAAGGTGCTGCGCTACGAGATCAAGGACCTGACGCCGCCGGCGGAGATCCTGCGCTCGATGCAGGCGCAGATCACGGCCGAGCGCGAGAAGCGCGCGCTGATCGCGGCGTCGGAGGGCCGGCGCCAGGAGCAGATCAACATCGCCACCGGCGAGCGCGAGGCCGCGATCGCGCGCTCCGAGGGCGAGAAGCAGGCCGAGATCAACAAGGCGCAGGGCGAGGCCGCGGCCATCACGGCGGTCGCCGAGGCCAGCGCGGACGCGATCCGCAAGATCGCCGCGGCGATCCAGCAGCCGGGCGGCGGGGACGCGGTGCAATTGAAGGTCGCGGAGAAGGCGGTCGAGGCCTTCTCGCAGCTCGCGCAGAAGAACAACACGATGATCGTGCCGGCCAACATGAGCGAGGTCTCAGGGCTGATCGGCACGGCGATGGCGCTGATCAAGAGCGACAAGGTGATCCAGCCCGGACGCTGAGCGCCCTGCCCGCCTGCGGACGGTCGCGTGTGCGTCGCACCGCGGCGATCCGACAACTTTCCTTGCGAGCCTGAAAACTGCGCTATGATGGCGGGCTTCGGAGAGATGGATGAGTGGTTTAAGTCGCACGCCTGGAAAGCGTGTGTAGGTTAATAGCCTACCGAGGGTTCGAATCCCTCTCTCTCCGCCAAAGACCACAATGAAACGGGCCCTGAGTGATCAGGGCCCGTTTTCATTTCAGCGGCTGCCCGGCAGCCAGAGCGTGCGCACGGTCAGCGCCGAGTCGCCACCCAGCAGCAGCAGGCGATCGCCGACCGGCACCAGCATCCGCAGCGCATTGAATTCGCTCGCCTCCACGCCCACGCGCAAGGTCTTGACGGTCGCGCCGCTGAGCGGCCCGGCGCCAGCGTCCCACCAGCTCACGAGCGTGAGCGTCCGGTTCACCGGGTAGGCCGGCACATCCGGCCACAGCGGCCCCGTGCGGTCGACGAGCCCCAGCATCCGCTGCCCCTGTCCCTGGAAGGCTGGCGAGCCGGAATCGGTGCGCGCGCCCGGCATGCCCCGGACGGTCTCGTCATCCAGCGTGGCACCGCCGCGCACCGGATTGAACTGGGCATCCAGACGCAGACCGGCGGACTCGGGAAGCGGGTCGCCAGTACGCAGGTCGCGCGCCCACATCAGCGCCGCGCCCTCGTCGAGCGGCACCACGGTGGGCGCGAGCCGATAGGTCGCTTGCGAGGCGCCGCTCAACAGCACGGTCTGCCGGAGGTCGCCGCTGTCGGGCGCCCAGGCGGCCACCTGGATGTCCAGGGCCCCGATGGACGTCGCGCGGCCCGACCAGGCCGCCACCAGGCGCCCGCCGGAGAACGCGAACGAGGTCCGGTCCACGCTCCCGCCAGTGAACACCACCGCTTGCGCGCCGACCGGCGTGCCGTCCAGCGCGAAGCGGCCCATCACCAGTTCGGTGGCGCTGCCATCGGCTGTGCCGCGGCTCCAGAGCAGCGCCAGGTTGCCGCCCTGCGCGGCGGCGCCGAGCACGCTCGCGTCGCCCTGCCGCCCGGGCCGCGACAGCGGCAGCGCCGCCACCGTGCCCAGCAGATTCCCCGAAGCGTCGAAGCGGGTCACCAGCGGGCCGAACCCATTCACTGCGACCGCCTCGCTGCCCACGCGCAGATAGAACCCGCTGCGCGGCTGATTGTTCAATCCCAGATGGTGCTGGACGCCCGAGATGCCGCCACTCGCGTTCATGCGGTACACGGTGAGCCCGTCGGCAGACCGATTGGCAAACAGCAGCGCCTGGTCGCCCATCGGCACCGCGGCGACGATGCTCGACCCCGACACGGTCTGGCCGGGGAAGACGGCGCTGGTCAGCGGCACGGTCGCGACGCTGGCGGGGCTTGCGCCATAGCCGGAGGCGGGTCCCTCGAAGGACACCAGCGTTTCCACGTTGCGGGTCACGCCGCTGAGGTCGGCCGTGGGCAGTTCGGTCTGCAGTTGCACCAGTCCCAGGCCTTGGGCGTACCAGGCGCGCGCCTCGATCCGGATGACCGGCGACCACTGACCGGTCGTGGAAATCCTGATGCGCGTCATCAGCGTGGTGTCGACCCGGATCGCCTGGATGCTGGGCAAGGTGGGCAGCGCCACGGTCTCGATTCCGACGACGCGCGCGTAGGCCGCGATGTCCGCGGCGTCATTGCGCTTGTCGCCATCGACGTCGGTGCCCATGTCCTCGATGCGCCGGTCGATCAGGTTGTACTGTTCGCCGGCACGCACGGGCGACTTCAGCTCGATGCGTGGAACCGGCACACGCACGCCGGGCGCCAGATCCAGGTGGTCGTTGGCGGTGATGGTTCCGGCGTCGAGGACGAGCGTGGTCTGGTCATTGCCGCTATTGCCGGCATTGGAGGTCGTTTCGATCACCTGCGAGGCCATGCTGGTCGCGAGCTGCTGCGTCACGGTGTCGTAGACCACGGGCTGGGCGACGTTCGGTTGCGTCTGGACGCCCCGATAGCGCCAGGTGCCGCCTGCGGCGAACGGGCGATAGACCGAGGCGTCCGCGGCCAGGGTCTCGCCCGGCGTGGATGCCGGCGGCATCAGCGACGTCGTCGCCGGCGTGCCCGGCGGCGTGCCGCCGGTACCGGCGTCGGTGCCGCCGCCTCCACCGCCTCCGCCACCCCCACAAGCGCTCAGCACGCAGGCCAGCGCGACGAACAACGCCCGCGGACGCCACTGGAATCCAAACATGAGTTCCTCCCTCTTGAGGCCGTCGCGCGGTCTTCCGAGGCTGGTTGCCCGGAGACCCGCCTTGATCCCTGGAAAGGGTGGCAGCGGCGACTGGCTATTGAAATGCGCGCGTGATGATAGTTGCAGGGCGAGCGCCTATCATCCCGGCCCATGCTGACCTTCGAACAACTCTTCAGCTTCCTGCTGGCCGCCATGCTGATCACGGCGTCCCCCGGCCCGGACAACCTGATGGTGCTGGGCATGGGCATCTCGAAGGGGCGGCGGCACGGCATGGCCTTCGGCCTGGGCTGCGCGCTCGGTTGCCTGAGCCACACGGTGCTCGCGGCGATCGGTGTCAGCGCGCTGATCGCCGCCTCGCCGGCGGCCTTCACCGCGCTGAAGGTCTGCGGCGGGCTCTATCTGATCTGGCTGGGCATCAAGGCGCTGCGCAGCCGCGGCGGCGCGCATGTCGGCGACGTCTCGCAGGCCGAGGACTCGCTCTGGCGCCTCTTCTTCAAGGGCGTCTTCGCCAACGCGATCAACCCCAAGGTCGTCCTCTTCTTCCTGTCCTTCCTGCCGCAGTTCGTCGTCGCCTCGCACGGCCACGTGGCCGCGCAGACGGCGCTGCTGGGCGTGACCTTCACGCTGCAGGCGGCGGTGCTGTTCGGCCTGCTCGGCTACTTCGCCGGCGCGATCGGTCAGTGGCTGCAGCGCAGACCGCGCGCGGGACTGTGGCTGGATCGCCTCGCCGGCGCGGTGTTCGTCGCGCTGGGGCTGCGGTTGATCGTGAGCCGTTGAAGACCGCACTCCCTGTCCCCCCTCTTCCAAGGAGACCCGCATGACCTTTCGCCCCCTGCTCGCCGCCGCCCTCGCGGCCTGTCTGCCGATGACTGCCGCCTTGGCCGCGGACGCCACCGCCACCGTGACCCTGAAGGTCGCCACGCCGCAGGGCGATGGCGGCCCCGTCGGCACGGTGACGATGGAGGAGACGAAGTACGGCCTGGTCTTCACGCCCAAGCTGACGGGCCTGCCGCCTGGCCTGCATGGCTTCCACGTCCATGCCAACCCGTCGTGCGCGGCTGGCGAGAAGGATGGCAAGCCCGTCGCGGCCGATGGCGCCGGCGGGCACTTCGATCCGAAGAAGTCCGGCAAGCATGGCGAGCCGTGGGGCGATGGCCACCTGGGCGACCTGCCGCCGCTGTTCGTCAACGCGGAGGGCGAGGCCGTGCAGCCGGTGCTCGCGCCGCGCCTGACGCTAGCCGACGTCAAGGGCCACGCGCTGATGGTCCACGCCGGCGGCGACAACCACTCGGATCACCCGGCCGCGCTCGGCGGCGGCGGCGCCCGCATCGCCTGCGGCGTGATCCAGTGATCCGCTAATCCCCCCACTGAACTCCCCTCCCCCTCGCCGGGAGGGGAATGACGGTCAGCCACCCCTCGGCGCGCAGGGCAAACGTCCTTCCATGCGCAGGCATGGGATTTGCCGAGTTGAAACGTCCGGTTTCATCCGGGTTCAACTACTTTCAGAGGGGAATGCCATGACCAGCCCAGCCGGCCCGCACGCCAACGATCAGGCCAAGGCGCTGCAACGCCACCTGGTCCAGTGCGCCAAGGCGCGCGGGCGATGGTTCGGCGTCGCCCTGTTCGCCGAGCGCATTCACGACGCTGTCCTGCCCCGGCTGGCCACCACGGTGGCCTTGAGCGCCGTGACCCTGGGTCTGTTCGCCCACTGGCTATGAGCGCCGCGCCGCCCGCGGACGATCCCGCCCGAAAGGCGGACCCCAGCCCGGAGCCTCCCCCTGAAATTGCGGAAGAACTTGCGCTGCTGAATCCGGCGCTCGGTCCGATCGAGCCGCCCGTGCGCGCGGTGCTGTTCGGCCTGGCGCGCTTCGAGCAGCATGGGCGCAGCCTCGCCCAGGCCCAGGCGGTCCAGGGCACCGCCGGCGCGGGGCAGTTCTTCCCGCGGCTCGACGACAACGTCGCGATGCTGCAACAGACGCGCCGGCTGATCGAGAAGCGCCATCGCGACTTCCGCCACCTCGGCGCCGCCGGCAAATGGCTGCTGGACAACGCCGCCCTGATCGACGAGCAGACCCACCAGGTCCGCCGCGGGCTGCCGCGCGGCTTCTTCCGGCTGCTGCCGCGCCTGCGCGACGAGCCGCTCGCCGGTCTGCCCCGCATCTACGGCATCGCCTGGGCCTGGGTGGCGCACACCGATGGCAACTTCGACGCCGGCCTGCTCGGTCCCTACCTGCGCGCCTACCAGGAGGAACGCCCTCTCTCGCTGGCCGAACTCTGGGCGCTGCCGACGACGCTGCGCGTCGTGCTGGTCGAGAACCTGCGCCGGCTGGCCGAGCGCTTCGCGACGCTGCAGGCCGCGCGCGACGTGGTGCACCACTGGTATGACGGCCACCCCGCCGAGACCGGCCTGGACGCGATCACCGCGCTCGAGCCGCGGATGAAGGAGCGCGGCGTGGCCGAGGCCTTCTGGCTGCAGCTGGACCACCGGCTCGAGGAGCTCCCGCAGCCGATGATGGGGGAGCTCGCCGCCTGGCTGAGCACCCGTCTGCCGGCGCCGGCCCAGACGCTGGCACGGCAGCAGGACGAGTCGATCAAGGACCTGCAGAGCATCCGCAACGCGATCACCGCGCTGCGGCGCATCGACCAGACCGATTGGCGCCGCCTGATCCAGTCGGTGAGCCCGGTGATGCAGACGCTGGGCGAATCGCCGGTCTTCGCCGCCGAGGCGCCGGACACGCAGGACCTGACGCTGCATGAGATCGAGCGCCTGGCGCGCAAGTGCGCGCGGACGGAACTCGAGATCGCGCGCGAGTTGCTGGCGCTGACGCAGCGCGCCGGCCCGCCCGAGGACGGCGAGCCCGACCGCCGCGCCGCGCCGATCTATTGGTGGCGCGGCGCCGGCCGCCCCACGCTGCTCGCGGCGCTGGGCCTGCGCGAGCGGCGCTGGCCGCCGCTCGACACCGCGCCGGGTCAGCGCTGGGCGGCGGTCGCCTACCTCGGCGGACTGGGGCTGCTCGGCCTCGTGGGGCTGTATTGGCTGATGAGCGAGGCACGCGCCGGCGTGCCGGGCTGGCTGTGGTGGCTCACCGCGATCCTGGCCGCCGGTCCCATCGCCGAGGCCGTCGTCGCGCTCACCAACCGCTGGATCAGCGAACTCGCCCGCCCTTCCCGGCTCCCGCGCCTGGACTTCTCCGCCGGCATCCCCGATGCCGAGCGCACCCTCGTCGTGATGCCGGTGCTGCTGCCGCGCGAGGAAGCCGTCGCGCCGCTGGTGGCGCAGCTGGAGCAGCACCACCTCGCCAACCCCGAGCGGCTCGTGCAGTTCGCGCTGTTGAGCGATCTCGCCGATGCCTACGAGGAACACCAGCCCGGCGACACGATGATCGTCGTCACCGCCGCCGACGCGATCGCGGCGCTCAACGAGCGTCATGGTCCGCTGGCCGACGGCAGCCCGCGCTTCCTGCTGCTGCACCGGCCGCGCGAGTGGTCCGCGACGGAGCGCCGCTGGATCGGCTGGGAGCGCAAGCGCGGCAAGCTCGAATTGCTGCTGAGGCAGTTGGCGTCGCCGGCCTTCGCGTCACCGTTCTCCGACTTCGGCGCGATGTCGCGCCCGGCCGCCGGCGTGCGCCACCTGATCACGCTGGACGCCGACACCGACATGCCGCCGGGCCGTCTGCGCGCGCTGGTCGGCACCGCCGCGCATCCGATGAACCGGCCGCGCGTGGACGCGGCCCGCCGCCGCGTCGTCGAGGGTTACGCCATCCTGCAGCCGCGCGTGCTCGCGCCGATGCCCGACGACCAGGCGAGCACGCCCTATCACCGCCTGTTCGTGGGCCAGTTCGGCATCGATCCCTACAGCGCCGTCAGCTCCGAGATCTTCCAGGACCTGTTCGGCGAAGGCAGCTTCACCGGCAAGGGCCTGCTCGACGTGCGCGCCTGCCATGCGGTGCTCGACGCGCGGCTGCCCGAGGGCCAGGTGCTCAGCCATGACCTGCTCGAAGGCAGTCTGGCGCGCTGCGCCGGCGTCTCCGACATCACGCTGGTCGAGGACTCGCCGATGCATGCGGACGTCGCGCATGCGCGGCTGCATCGCTGGACGCGCGGCGACTGGCAGCTGCTGCCCTTCATCGCGCGCGCGGGCCGCTACGGCCTCGCGCCGATCAATCGCTGGAAGCTGATCGACAACCTGCGCCGCTCGCTGGTCGCGCCGATGGCGCTGGGCTTGATGCTGCTGGCGCTGGGCACCGGCGTGCTGCCCTTCGGCCTGACGCTGACGGTGGTCGCGGGCGCCTTCGCGATCGGGCCGCTGGTGGGCGCGCTGGCCGGGCTGGTGCCCAGCCGCGACGGCCTGGCGCGGCGCCACTTCTATCGCGAGACCGGCCACGACCTGCGCCGCGCGCTCGGCGTGGCGGCCTGGCATGTCGCGCTGCTGCTGCATCTGTCGCTGCTCTACCTCGATGCCATCGGCCGCGCCCTGTGGCGCCAGTGGGTGTCGCGCCGCCATCTGCTCGAATGGACCACCGCCGCGGCGGCGCAGGCCGCGGCGCGGCGTGAGCTGGCGGCGCTCGCCGCGCAGCATCTGCGGGTGCCGATCGCGGCGGCGGTGCTCGGCGGCCTGCTCGCGATGGCGGGGCTGTCGGGCGCGCCGGTCGACGGCGCCGCGGCGGTCGTCATGCTGGCCATCTGGGCGCTGTCGCCGCTGTGGATCTGGTGGGCCAGCGCCCCGCGCGCGCCGCTGCTCCATCGCGAGGCCGCCCTGGACCCGCAGGGCCGCGACTACCTGTGGGGACTGGCCCGCGACACCTGGCGCTTCTACGACACGCATGTCGGCCCGGCCGACCACCACCTGCCGCCCGACAACGTCCAGCTGACGCCGCACCTGCTGGTGGCGCACCGCACCTCGCCGACCAACATCGGCCTGTACCTGCTGACGCTGGCCTGCGCGCGCGAGCTCGGCTTCATCGGCCTGGTCACGATGACGGAGCGGCTCGCGGCGACGCTGGACACGCTGGAGCGCCTGCCGCGCTGGCAGGGCCACTTCTACAACTGGTACGACACCGAATCGCTGGTGGTGCTGGCGCCGGGCTATGTATCGGCGGTCGACAGCGGCAATTGCTCGGCGCATCTGCTGACCGTCGCGCGTGCCTGCGAACTGGCGGCCGAGATGACGCCCGAGCAGCTTGAACAGGCGCCGCGCCAGGCGCTTGCCAAGGCGCTGCAGCGGCTGCGCGTGCTGCAGCCGCCGCTGGCCGGCGACGAACGCCTGCCGGCCGGCGCCGCGCTGGTGGCCGCGCTGCTCGCCCCCGAGAACGCGCAGGCGGGCGCCGAGGAACTGCAGGCCGTGCTGCGGGCGCGGGTCGACGCGGCGAAGGCGGAACTCGACGCCCTGGCCGCCGCGCAGGACCAGCAGGCGCCGCCCGCGCACTGGCTGCTGCGCGACCTCATCGCGCAACTCGAATCCTGGTGGCGTGATCACGGCGCGCCCTTCTCCGAGTCACGGCAGCAACTGCGGCAGCTCGCGCGCCGCGCGCGCCGGCTGGGTCTGGAGGCGGACTACCGCCCGCTCTTCGATGCCGAGCGGCAACTGCTGCGCATCGGCTGGCGTGGCGACGCGCAGCAGCTCGACGACAACCACTACGACCTGCTCGCCAGCGAGGCGCGGCTGACCAGCCTGATCGCGATCGCCAAGGGCGACCTGCCGCCCGATCACTGGCGCGCCCTGGGCCGCCCGTTCTTCGCGCGCGATGGCGCGGGCGACTCGCTGGGATTGAAGTCGTGGTCGGGCTCGATGTTCGAGTACCTGATGCCCTCGCTGGTGCTGCGCGAGCCCGCGGCCAGCGCGCTGGGGCGGGCGATCCGCACGGCGGTCGCGGAGCAGCGGCTGGAAGCGCGCGGCCGCGGCACGCCCTGGGGCATCTCCGAATCGGCGATCGCCGGCCAGGATCACACCCTCGCCTACCAGTACGGCCCGCAGGGCGTGCAGTCGCTGGCGCTGGCGCGGCTGGCCGTGGACGAGCGCGTGCTCGCGCCGTATGCGGCGGTGATGGCGGCGATCGTGGCGCCGGTGCGGGTGGTGTCCAACCTGCTGGCCTTCGAGCGGCTGGGCGCGCGCGGGGACTTCGGCTTCATCGAGGCGGTCGACTACACGCCGCAGCGCCAGACCGCCGGCGCAGGCTACACGCTGGTGCAGACCTACATGGCGCACCACCAGGCGATGGGCTTCGCGGCGCTGACGCACGTGCTGGCCGACGAGGCGCCGCGGCGCTGGCTGATGAGCGATCCGCACATGAAGGCGGTCGCGACGCTGCTGCACGAGCGCGCGCCGCGCGAAGTGGCGCCGCTGTCGGACGCCTCGGCGGAGGTCCTGCCGCGCAAGCGGCCGGTCCGCAAGACGCGCATGGTGCGGGAGAGCGAACCGCTGACCGAAACGCTGCCGCTGACGCACATGCTGACCAACGGGCGCTACTCGGTGGTGCTGCGCAGCCACGGCGGCGGCTACAGCAACTGGGATGGCATCGCGGTCACGCGCTGGCGCGACGACCTGCTGCGCGACCAGCACGGCAGCTTCACGCTGATCCGCCGCGCCGGCGAGGAGGACTGGGCCAGCACCACCGCCCGCCCGGCGCCGGATCCGCGCGCCCGCTACACCGCGCGGATGCAGGCCGAGCGGGTGCTGTTCGAGGCCAGTTGGCCCGACCTGCACAGCTGCACCACGGTCTGGGTCAGCCCCGAGGACGATTGCGAGCTGCGCCAGGTCGAGCTCACCAACCGCGGCGACCGGCCGCTGGCGCTGGATCTGGTGTCCTGTTTCGAGGCCACGCTGGCGCCGCAGCGCAGCGACGAAGCGCACCCGGCCTTCTCCAACCTCTTCATCCAGGCCCGCTGGGACGAGTCCGGTCACGCGCTGCACCTGCGGCGCCAGCCGCGCCTGTTCGACGAAGCCGCGATGCGGGCGGTGTTCTTCCTCGCCGGCATCGACGGCGGCGCGGCCTGCGGCAAGGCGCCGCGGCACGACGGCGAGGCGGACTGCCAGCCCGAGGGCCACGTGGTGCGCGAGGTGCTGCCGATCGCTGATCGCGCGCGCTGGCTGGGCCGCTACGGCAGCTCGACGCGTCCGGTCGGCGACGCGCGGCCGGCCTTCGTCGATGAGGAGGCCGACATGAGCGCCGCCGGCGAAGCGGGCCGGCTGCTCGACACCGGCCTCGATCCGGTGGCGGGACTGCGCGTGGGGCTGGACCTGGCGCCGGGCGCCACGGTGCGCCTGACCTTCTGCACCGCCGCGTCGCGCGACGCCGACCTGCTCGCCGCGCTGGTCGACAAGTACCGCCAGCCGGCGCACGTGGAACGTTCGGCGGCGATGTCGCACACGATGGGCGGCATCCGGTTGCGCGAACTGCAGTTCGACACCGCCACCTGGGGCGCGCTGCTGCAGCTCAACACGCTGGTGACGGGCCAGGCGGTGCGCGCCCCGGCGCCGGCGCGCGATCCGCGCGGGCGTTGCGACCGGCGGGCGCTGTGGCGCTTCGGCATCTCGGGCGACCGGCCGCTGCTGGTGGTCACCGTCAGCGGGGAGGAAGGCATCGACCTGATCCGCGCGCTGAAGAAGGCGCTGCGGATGTGGACCACGCATGCGGTGGGCGTCGACCTGGTCGTGCTGAACGAGGAGCCCGCGTCCTATCAGGCGCCGGTGCAGCAGGCGCTGCAGGCCTTGCAGGCGCGGCTGCAAGGGCAGGCGCAGGGGCGGCCGGGGCACCTGTGCTCCGCGCTGCACGTGCTGCGCGATGCCGATCTGCAACCCGACGAACGCTTCACGCTGCAGACGCTGACCCGCATCCGGCTGCAGGCGGACGGACGGGCGTTGTCGCAGCAGCTCGAGCGCTGGATCGAGGACACCGCACCCGCGAGCGACGCGCCGCGGCTGCCGGTCGCGCACGCGCTGGTCGAGCGCCCCTTGCCGGAGGCGGTGCCCCGTCCGCCCGAAGGCCGCTTCGATCCCACGCATGGCGGCTTTTCGTTCGAGGTCTCGCCGGAGCGGCATCCGTCGCGGCCCTGGGTCAACGTGCTCGCGAACCGCGACTTCGGCTGCCAGGTCACCGAGATCGGCGCCGGCTACACCTGGGCCGGCAACAGCCGCATGCACCAGGTAACGCCCTGGTCCAACGATCCGCTGCTCGATCCTCCAGGCGAATGGCTGCTGCTGCATGACCTGGACCACGACCGGGTCTGGCCGCTGGGCCGGCAGCTGCGGCGCGACGCGCCGCTCACCATCGAGCACGGCATCGGCTACTCGCGCAGCCGCCAGCGCATCGACGACCTGACCGTCGAGCTGTGCTGGTGCGTCGACCGTGACGCGGCGCTGAAGCAGGTGCAGGTGTCGATCGCCACCAACGACGGCGGCGGACGCCGGCGCCTGCGCCTGGTCGCGCTGGCGGAGTGGCAGCTGGGCAGCGCGCGCAGCGAGCGCCTGTCGGTCGCCACGCGCAGCGACTGGCTGACGGTCGGCGAGCTGGGCGCCGGGCTGCCGCAGCCCGAGCGCGCCTTGACGCTGCAGGCGACGCAGCTCGATCACCTGGGCGGCTTCGGCGACGCGACGGCGGCCCTGTGCATCCGGCCGCGCCAGCCGAGCGACGCGCCGCTCGCCGCCGCGGGCCGCACTGCCGAGCGGGCCGGCGCGGGCGCGGCGCGCGTGCGGCTCGACCAGCAGGACTGGACCTGCGACCGGCGCGAGTTCTTCGACGGCGCCGGCCGCATGGTGCTGCCCCAGGCGCTGAGCCGCCGCTGCGGCGGCGGGCTGGACGCGTGTGCGGCGCTGGCGGCGCGCATCGAGCTCGAGGGCGCGCAGCCCGCGACGCTGACGGTGCTGCTGGGCCACGGTCCTTCGCCGGAGGCGACGCATGCGCTGATGGAAGCTGCCTGGGCGATCGACCCGGCGGCGCGGCTCGATCGCCAGCGCCGCCAGTGGCCGGAGCTGCTCGGCGGCCTGCAGGTCGCGACGCCGGATCCGCGTTTCGACGCGCTGACGAATCACTGGCTGCCCTATCAGACCCTGGTCTGCCGCATGTGGGCGCGGGCCGGCTTCTACCAGGCGGGCGGCGCGTTCGGTTATCGCGACCAGTTGCAGGACGCGATGGCGCTGACCGATGTCGCGCCGCAATTGCTGGCCGATCAGATCCGGCGCAATGCCGCGCGGCAGTTCCCGGAGGGCGACGTGCAGCACTGGTGGCACGAGCCCGGCGGGGCCGGCGTGCGCACGCATTTCGCGGACGACCGGCTGTGGCTGCCGTACGCGCTGGCGCATTACCTGACGCGCACCGGCGACCTGACGCTGCTCGACGACACGGTGCCTTTCCTCGATGGCCAGCAGGTGCCCGAAGGCGCCGAGGACATCTACGAGAGCCCGCGCACCGACGGCCCGATGGCGACGGTCTACGAGCACGCGGCGCGCGCGATCGACCGCAGCCTGGGCAGCGGCCCGCACGGGCTGCCGCTGTTCGGCACCGGCGACTGGAACGACGGGATGAATCGCGTCGGCCACGAGGGCCAGGGCGAGTCGATCTGGATGGCGTGGTTCCTCGCGCAGGTGATCGAGGACTTCGCGCCGGTGGCGACCGCGCGCGGCGAGCACGAGCGCGTGCAGCGCTGGAAGGCGGCGCGCGACGGCTGGGTGGCGGCGCTCGACGGGCCCGGCTGGGATGGCCAGTGGTACCGGCGCGGCTTCTTCGACGATGGTTCGCCGCTGGGCTCGGCCCGCAACGCGGAGTGCCGCATCGACCTGATCGCGCAGAGCTGGGCGGTGCTGACCGGCGCCGCCGATCCGGCGCATGCGCGCCAAGCAATGGCGAGCGCCTGCGCGCAGTTGCTCGATCCGGTGGCGAAGCTGGCGCGGCTGCTGCATCCGCCGCTGGCGGTGTCGCAGCCGAGCGCGGGCTACATCCAGTCGTATGCGCCGGGCGTGCGCGAGAACGGCGGCCAGTACAACCACGCGGCGGTCTGGGCGCTGATGGCGCTGGCGCGGCTGGGGCAGCGGGACGCGATGTGGCGGGTCTACACCGGGCTGAGCCCCGCGCATCGCTGGGCCGATCCGCGGCTGGGGCCGGTGTACGCGATCGAGCCCTACGTGATGGCGGGCGACATCTACTCGCACGCGCCGTGGGTGGGCCGGGGCGGATGGAGCTGGTACAGCGGTTCGGCGGGCTGGTTGCTGCGGGCCTCGCTGGAGTCCATCTGCGGCGTGGTCATCGAGCAGGGCCGGCTGCGCGTGCGCGCCTGCCTGCCGGCGCACTGGGACCAGGCGGAGGTGCGGATCCGGCGCGGCGGGCAGTGGCTGCGCGTGATCGTCTGCGCCAACGAAACCGCCTGCCGCGCGGCGCTGGCGCGCGAGCCGGGCTCGCGGCGCGAGAACGCGGATGAGCCGATTGAACTGGCGTCGCTGTCGCCGGATCAGGCGCTGGTGGTGGTAAGCGTGCCGGAGGTGGTGGCGTTGCCGGAAGCCACCGGGGCGGCGAGCGACTTGCGCGCCGGCTCGTGAGCGGCGCGCCGCTCTGGAATTCCACGTCCGGAAACGGCGAGACGCGGGTGGCCTCGTTCCCTATCGTGAGGTCCATCACTCACCACGACGGCCCCCGCGCCGCGCTCACATGGACTTCCGCATCCTGGGTCTCGACCCCACTCCGTTCCGTCCCCTCTTCGGGCTGTCCGACGACGCCCTGCGCGAGCGCGGCGTGCTGCGCGTGCGCATCCACAGCCCGCGCTCCGCGCCCGACCGCATCACGCTCGACGACGCCGAGCCGGGCGAGACGGTGCTGCTGCTCAACTACGTCTACCTCGACGTCGCGACGCCGTATCGCGGCACGCACGCGATCTATCTGCGCGAACAGGACGGTGAGCGCTTCGACCGCGTCAACGAGATCCCGAAGTCGCTGCGCGGCCGGCTGCTGTCGGTACGCGCCTTCGACGCGGCCGGCATGATGGTCGAGGCCGATGTCATCGAAGGTGACCGCGTCGAGCCGCTGATCCAGAAGCTGTTCGCGCATCCCGAGGTGTCCTTCCTGCAGGTGCATTACGCCAAGCGCGGATGCTTCGCGGCGCGGGTGGAGCGATGCGACAAAGGGGCGTCGTCCGCCCCCACCGCCTGAAACCCTGCTCGCCTATCGGCGTCCGCCGTCACCTTGACTTCGCAAGTATCGAATTCCATACTTTCATCCCTCAAAGTATCGAATACGATACATCCATGGCAGATTTCGAGACGGGGTTGCTTCATCTGGCCCAATCGCTGAAGGCGATGCGCCAGGAGCGGGGATACAGCCAATCCACATTGGCGGAACTGGCTGGCGTGCCTCGCTTGAAGGTTGTGCAGATCGAGGCCGGCAAACCGGGCGTCGCCGTGGCCGCCTATGCGCGCGTCGCAGCAGCGATGGGGGGCGAGATGCGCGTCGTGCCGCAACAGCGGCCCACTTTGGACGAAATCAGGGAGCTGCTTCGTGACGACCTCGCCTGATGCCGCCTCCAAGCCTCCGCGCCACCTCTCCGTCTTCGCCCCAGAGGGGCTCTGCGGCCGGCTTCAGCGTGACACCGACTACCTGTTCACCTTCGGCCCCGACGCGACCGCCGATCACGCCCCCGCGTTGACCATGCCCTTGCGCGCCAAACCCTACGAACAGTCGACGCTTCACCCCATCTTCCACATGAACCTGCCCGAAGGATTCGTCCTCGAGCAACTGCGCAACCGACTGGCGAAAACGAGCGGTCTCGATCCCTTGCTGCTCCTGAGCGTCATCGGCTCACAGGCGCCCATCGGGCGGCTCCGCTACGTGCTCGACGGGCAGGAAGATCTACCGCCCCGGCGGGCCGGCGATGGAGAACGGCTTGCGGATCTTCTCGCCGCGCGCGGCACGCGCGAGCTGTTCGCGCGTCTCGTCGACGACTATGTGATGCGCAGCGGCGTGAGCGGCGTTCAGCCCAAAGTCCTGGTTCCCGAACGCAGCAGCATGGAGCCCGAGTACAAGGCGGCGATTCCCACCTCCGATCTCATCGTCAAGTCCGGCCTCAACGAGTTTCCCGGCTTGTCGATCAACGAATTCGTGTGCATGACCGCGGTCAAGCGTGCTGGGGTTCCGGTGCCCGAGTTCTTCCTCTCGGACGACGGAGAGCTCTTCATCATGCGCCGTTTCGATCGCCCACCAGGCGGCCAGGTCCTGGGTTTCGAGGACATCCTCTCGCTGACAGGCTCACTCTCCGACCAGAAGTACCGAGGATCCTATGAATTGATCCGGCGCGTGCTCCACCTCTTCTGCTCGCCGCATCGGGCCAAGGAGGCCACGAAGCAGCTGTTCGACATGGTCGTGCTCTCCTGCATCCTCGGAAACGGCGATGCGCATCTCAAGAACTTCGGCGTCCTGTACGACCGCATCTCGGGTGAAGTCGGCATGGCGCCGGCCTACGACATCGTCTGCACGCGCGTCTACATCCGCGAGGACAACCTGGCGCTGAACCTGGACGGCAACAAGAGCTTCTTCGCGTCCCGGCTTGGCCTGCTCGAGTTCGGGCGCTCTTGTGACATGACGCGCGCGCAGATCGACGCGCGGATCATCGAGCTCGCCAAGATCGTGCTCAAGACGTTGGACGACCTCGCGCCATGGGTCGCCAAGGTCGAAGGCCTGCGGGAGATCGTCGAGATCGAAGCCCGCCGTTTCCTCGAGACCTTCGAGCGCTGAGCACGGCCTGATCGCGCATCAATTGAAGTGGGGGGTCCCGCGCCTGGCCGCGGTCGCGGCATAGGCCAGGAACTGCCGGGCGTCCTCCAGCACCTCCTGGTTCGTCAGCACGTCCTGCGCGGCCGCCGCGCTGGCGGGGGCCATGTCCGCGCCTGGCCGAGCGTGCGGAAAGCGGCAGCTCATGCGCTGGAAGTCGTCGGCCGCTTGCTGGTAGATGTCGCGGGCGGCATCCGTGCAGAGGAAGGCGGTGATCTCCGGCTCGCGCGCGATACGTTGAGGGTCGGTGGTCGACCGCCAGAAATAGCCGCCCTCGGCCAGCTCCCGCTGGAAATGCGCATAGGCCGCCTTGAGTTGATCGAAGGCCGGAAATCCGAACGCCGACGCCGGCACATGCTGCGCCGCCGGCGCATCCGACAGCCGGTGCATCAACTGCGCGACGAGGTACTGACTGGGGTCCGGCTGGAGATAGAAGACCTTCGGCAGGCAGGACAGTGCCATGATGCCGGAGCACTGCGCGCACGATTCGAGCGAGGTGAAGATCGTGACGCCGTCCAGCCGCGTGCGGGCGACATGGACGTCCTCGTCCCGCGGACGGCGGGACTGGTCGAGCGCGTCGATGTCGAAGAGGCGGCGGATCAGCCGGGCTTCGGCATGTTGAACGGTGCTGGCGTAGATCGTGTTGTGGTTGAAGTCCACATCGCGCACCCGGCCCGTTCGATCGACGGCGAGCGCCGCGATGTTGTGGCCCAGGTACCGGTCGCCCAGGCGGTCGCCGAGGTAGGTCCCGTCGGCGCGCCGCTGGTGGACGCGGGAGGGATAGTCCGAGTCGCGGCTGCCTCGCAGATTCCCGTTCCACCAGGCGGCGACGATGGCCATCAGCAGGCCGGCATGGATCGCGTGGCGCTCCGCCGCGACGGGCTCGATGGCGGGCGCCGGCGGCGCGGCGAAGTCGCACAGCGGCTGTTGCCAGTGCCGGGCGAGCAGGCTGTCCGGGGCGAAGTAATCGGGGAGGTCGGCCATGATGGGGCGCCCGCGTTGCGCGGGCCTGAAACAGGGAAGCTGCGGGAGTCGTCCGCTGCCGCGCCGTGGTTCCTCGCAGCGGCGCCGCGCCAGCAGTACGAACCCGCGACGCGATGAAGCGCCGACAGCTCCCACAAGCGGACTGATCACCCGCGCGCGAGCCGGCTCATTGCACCGCTCCCGACGCCGCCGAGGCCGCCGCCGGCGGCCGCGCCGGACGCGCGGGCAGATCGTCGAACGCGAATCCGGCCTTCCTGACGCCGTCGTCGATCGCCGGCACCAGCTTGCGCGCGGCGTCGAAATCGATGCGCGCCTTCTCCGCCTCGCCGAGTCTCGTCAGCGCCAGCCCGCGCCCATACAACGCCCAGGCCTGCGGCTTCTGTTCGATCGCCTGATCGAAGGCCTTCCTCGCTCTGGCCGCATCGCCCTGCCGCAGCCACGCCCAGCCCAGGAACCAGCGATACGCCGGTTCCCCATCGTCCAGGTCCACCGCCTCCTTGCAGTCGTCCACGGCCCGCGCCGGCTCCAGGTTCATCCGCGCGCGCAGCCAGCAGCGCTCCCCATGCATGGACGCCAGCCGCTGATCCCGCGGATGGCTCGCGATCCAGAGTTCAAATTGCCGCAGCGCCTGCGGCGCCTCGTCGCGCCGCGCATGAATGCCCGCCATCTGCGCGCGCAGGTTGGAACCCGGCGGCAGCGCCTCGTCCAGCGCCGCCAGGTCCGCGCCCGCGCCGTCCCGGTCGCCCGCCGCCATGCGCAGCGACACCCGGCGCAGCCGCGCCTCCGCCATCGACGGATCCAGCCTCAGCGCCTCGTCCAGGTCGGCCAGCGCCGCCTTGGGTTGCTTCAGCGCCTGCTGCACCCGCGAGCGCGACTCGAAGTAGCCCGCCACCGCCGGCGACAGCTGGATCGCCCGGTCCAGGTCCTCCAGCGCGCCGGCCGCGTTGCCCGCCACCAGCGCCGCGTTGCCGCGCCGCGCGAAGCCGTCCGCGTCGTCCGCGGCGATCTGCTCCGCCTTCGCGGCATAGCGCAGGTCCTCGGCCTGGGCCCCAGGGGCCCCCTTGGCGAAGACCGGCCCGCCATTCCAGGTCGCGTAGACCTTGCCCTGCAGCCGCGACACGTACACCCGGTGCGCCAGGAAGTAGTCCAGGCCCAGCAACATGCCATCGTCCAGGCCCCGCATGTTGCTGACCCGCATCCGGTTCCGGGAGACCTTCTCCCCGCCGATCTCGAAGGTCTCCACGTTGGCCATCCATTGCTGGGTCAGGTCGGAACCCGCGCCGCCCGTGCGGCCCGCCGCGGTCATGTCCGCCTCGGCGATGCCGGCCTTGCGCGCCGAGCTCAGCGCCAGCGAGGAAGTCGGTGCGCCGGTGTCCATGACGGCCGTCGTCTTCTGGCCATTGATGCGCACCTCGACCCGCACCGTGCGGTCGTTGCCGCCATAGCCGATCAGCGGCGTCTCGATCACCGGCGCATCGCCCGCCCAGTAGGCCAGCGAGGTGCGCTCGCAATCGCCCTTGGGCAGGACCAGCCGCACCATGCCGTGCGCCAGGTCGTACTCGGTGTCCGCGATCGACAGGAAGTTGCGGCCCAGCACGCCCATGATCCCGGCGTTGATCTCATTGCCGCCCACCAGGAACTCAATGCCCGGCACCTCCGCCTTCTCCAGCACCACGCTCTTGACCGTGGTCACCTTCAGCGCCTCGACCGCGCCGGTGATGCCGTACACGCGCATGTTGGACGGCGCCGGCCGCAGACGCAGGCCAAGCTGCTTCGCGCTCGCCTCGCTGAGAAAACTGTAGAAGGCCCCACTGTCCACCAGCATCGGCACCGGCACGCCGTTGAGCTTGACCGTGGCCACCGGCCGCTGCTCGACGAGCCGCACCGGAATGTCCATGGCCTCGATGCGGCAGCGGTTCGGATCGGGTTCGGCCGCCCGGGCCGGCTGGCCTTGGCCGGCCAGGGTCAGCGCCAGCACCGGTGCCAGCAGTGGCGCCAGAAGCAAGGCATGCGGTCGGGCCTGCGGCCCTGCGTTCAGACGTGGATGCAATCGTCCCTCCCTCGGGATGTGTCGCGCGGGCGCTCGGGCGCCCAGCGCGACCCAGGACGATACGCCGTTCGACCCCGGGAATATCCCCCTTCAAAGGGGGAAACGGTGTCAAGGCGCCGTGAGGAACAACGCCTCGAAGCCTGCCTTGCGGATGACCTCGCCGCGCTGGTTCGTCAGCGATGTTCCTCGTCATCCACCTCTGCTGTACTTGTCCCCAGGGTCAGTCCTTGCCGTCCGCCGCCGGCTTCAGGATCTCCGCCCACAAGGCCGCGGCGCGCGCCGTGCCGTCGACGTTGAAATGGCAGCCATTGCGCAGCGGCGCGCCGAGCACGTCCGTATCCGGCCCCGCGCGAAAGCCGCTGCCCGGAATCGCGATCAGCTCCCGCACCGCCTCGCGGATCTGGCCGCCGTCATGCGGCGGGCACCAGGTCGACCGCGCGATCCACCACGGCGCATCGACGCCGCGCGCCGCCATGCCGGCCTTCAGCGCGGCCAGCGCGTCGCGGTAGTCGGCCATCGCGGTGCGGTCACGGGCATCGGCCTCGCCCTGCTGCCAGAGCACCGCCGCCACCGGCCAGCGCGTGCCCTTGATGCGGTCGAGCTGCGTCTGCCAGTAGCCGCGCAGCGCGCCCTCCGGCGCGGTCCATTCGGCGATCGAGCTGCCCTCCACCGCGATCACCGACCAGACGATCGGATGCCCGCGCCAGCGCCCGCCCAGCGCCTGGTTCACCGCCGGCCAGAGGCTGCCGCCGGTGCCCGTGGCACCCGGCACCGGCGCCCCCGCCAGGCCGCAGCCGCCCAGGTGCAGCACCGGCATCGGCGGCACCGGCGCGGCCGAGGGCGGCACCGGATCGGCATGATTCGCCGCGTTCGACTGGCCCAGCACCAGCACCACCACCGGCTGCTCGCGGCCGAACACGGCGCCGCAATCGGGCGCCGTGACCGGCATGTCGTGGATCGCCGCCAGGCGCCGCGCCAGATCGTCGGCGGGCGTCGCGCCACGCGACTGCCGCAGCATCGCCACGCCGGCCGCGATCATGCCGCCGCAGGTCAGCAGCGCCACCGCGCCGATCGCCAGCGGGATCAGGGAGTTCTTCCGTTCTTCGGTCATGGGGCGCGCCGGATCAGCGGCGGAGTCCAGGGAGCGCGCATTGTCCTCGCGCCCGGACGCTCTCGCTCAAAGCCCCCGCCCAGGGCGACGGAGCGCCGCGCCCTGCCCCGCTCAGCCGCGGGCCGCCGCCGCTTCGGAACGCGGTCCGCGCGCCCGGTAGCGATCGCGGATCCAGCGCATCGCCGGCTGCTCGACCCACCGGGTGAGGCCATGCGCCAGCGCCGCCGAGAGCGCCATCGTCAGCGCGATCGCGACGTGGACCTCCACGCCCGCCGCTTCCAGCCGCCGCAGCACCGCCCAGCCGATGTTCTCGTGCAGCAGGTAGAGCGTGTAGGAGATCGTGCCCAGCCACAGCAGCGCCCGGTGCTCGAGCCAGGTCCAGCGCCCCCGGGCCGCGCCATGCAGCACCACGAAGAACACCGCCGCCAGCGCCGCCCAATGCCAGCCATCGGCCACACCCAGCACGGCGATGGCCGACAGCGCCAGCCCGCGATCACGGACCGAGCCCGCATCCTCGCGGCTCAGCCGGTAGATCGCCACGCCGAGCGCGAACCACGCGATGTGCGGCAGCAGCAGCCAGCGCTGGCCCAGCCACGGCAGCTCCACGCCGGCCCAGGCATGCGCCGCCACATAGACCAGCCGCAACGCGAGCGCCCCGAACAGGAAATTCCTCAGCCCCGCCGCGCCGCCAAGCCGGAAGCTCAGCAGCGCCCAACCGTAGAACAGCAACTCGATCTCCAGCGTCCAGTACACGCCGTCCACGTGCGGCACGCCGAAGAAGCCCTGCAGCATCGTCGTGTTGACCAGCAAGGCCTCCCAGCCCACGGTCTTGCCGGGCAGGCCGATCGCATGCGTCAGCGCGAAGGTCAGCAGGATCGCGCCCCAATACGCCGGGTAGAGCCGGCTGAAGCGCGAAACGACGAAGTCCATCGGCCGCGCGGTGCGCTCCAGCGTCATGAAGATGACGAAGCCGCTGATCATGAAGAACAGGTTCACGCCCACGTACCCGCGCGGGAACGACAGCCACGGCGCCTGGACATGGCCGAAGAGCTGGTCGTAGCGCGTCGTGTAATGGAACAGCACCACCGCCAGCGCCGCGATGCCGCGCAGCGCATCGAGCTGCGCCAGGCGCGGCGTGGCGCTCACACCAGGACCTCGGCGGCGGCCGGATGGCTCAGGAAGCCCTGCGGGCTCGCCGTGATGCCGTAGGCGCCGGACTGGAACACGACCACCAGATCGCCGGGCTCGGCGCGCGCCAGGCTCATGCGCTCGCCCAGCAGGTCCAGCGGCGTGCACAGCGGCCCCACCACGGAGACACCGGACTCGATCTCGACGCCCTCGCCCATGCGGTTGCCGATCGCCACCGGATAGTTCTTGCGGATGACCTGGCCGAAGTTGCCCGAGGCCGCGAGGTGGTGGTGCAGCCCGCCATCGGTGACCAGGTAGACCTGTCCGCGCGAGACCTTGCGGTCGACCACGCGGCAGACGTAGAGGCCGGCCTCGCCGACCAGGTAGCGGCCCAGCTCGACCACCAGTTTCGCCCGCGGCAGTTCGATCGCGGCGCGCTCGACCAGCGCGGCCAGGTTGGCGCCGATCGGCGCCAGGTCGAGCCGCTGTTCGCCGGGGAAATACGGGATGCCGAAGCCGCCGCCCAGGTTCAGCACCCTCACCGGGGCCGGCGCGTCCTTGGCCAGCCGCAGGGCGAGTTCATAGCTCTTGAGCTGCGCCTCGACGATGGCCTGCGGCTTCAGGTTCTGCGAGCCGGCGAAGAGATGGAAGCCCTCGAAGCCCAGGCCGGCCTCGCCGATGCGGGCCAGCAGCGCCGGCACCTGCTCCGCGTCGACGCCGAACTGCTTGGGCCCGCCGCCCATCTTCATGCCCGAGGACTTCAGCTCGAAGTCCGGATTGACGCGCACGGCCACCCGCGCCGCGTAGCCGGTCTCGGCGCACAGCGCGCGCAGCAGCTCGACCTCGCGGAAGGACTCCAGGTTGATCAGGATGCCGGCGGCCAGCGCCTGCTTGAGTTCCAGCGCGCTCTTGCCGGGACCGGCGAAGCTGATCTCGCGCGGATCCGCACCGGCGTCCAGCGCCACCTGCAGCTCGCCCGCCGAGGCGACATCGATGCCGTCCACCAGCCGCGCCATGTGCGCCACCAGCGCCGGCATCGGGTTGGCCTTCATCGCGAAATGCAGCTCGAGCCCGGCCGGCATCGCGGCGCGCAGCTCCTCGACCCGGCGCGTCAGCAGCGCGCGGTCGCAGGCGTAGAACGGCGTGCGGCCGACCCGGTCCGCGAGTTGCGTCAGCGGCTGGCCGCCGATCTGGAGCACGCCATCGCGCGCACTGAACTGGTCCATCGGCGCGTGCTGCGGCGCGGCCTTGGCGGGAGCGGCGGAAAGGGGCGTGTCGTCGGTGCTCACGGGTCGGGGTCCTGGGCCGGTCAGCGGATCTCCTGCCGTGTCACCCAGTCGGTGCTCAGCAGCTTGCGGTCGATCTTGCCGTTGGGGTTGCGGGGCAGCGGGCCGGTCTGCGCCTCGATGCCCGATGGAATCATGTAGGCCGGCATGCGCGCCTTGCAGGCGGCCAGCAGCGCGGCGGTGTCGAGCGCCTGGGTGCCCGACGGCGGCGTGGCGATCACCTGGATGGCCTGCCCCAGCGTCGCGTGATCGACGCCAAAGGCGACGCACTCGCCCACCAGCTGCGTCGCGTACAGGATCTCCTCGACCTCCGTCGGGCTCACGCGGTAGCCCGAGGTCTTGATCATCTCGTCGCGCCGGCCGATGAAGTACAGGAAGCCCTCGGCGTCCCTTCGAACGGTGTCGCCGGAGAAGACCGCGTACTCGGGCAGTTGCAGGCCGGCTTCCCGGCCCGCCACGCCGGGCGGCAGCAGCTTGTAGCGCTCGGCGGTCTTCTCGGCGTCGTTCCAGTAGCCCAGGCCCACCAGCGCGCCGCGGTGCACCAGCTCGCCGGGCTCGTCGGGCGCGCAGGGCGTGCCGTCCTCGCGCAGCACCAGGATTTCGGCATTCGGGATCGCCTTGCCGATCGAGTCGGGCCGGCGGTCGACCTCTTCCGGCGGCAGGTAGGTCGAGCGGAACGCCTCGGTCAGGCCGTACATCAGGAAGGGTTGCGCCGACGGCACGCGCTGGCGCAGCAGGTTCAGCGTCTCGCGCGGCATGCGGCCGCCGGTGTTGGCGAAGTAGCGCAGCTCGGCGTCGATCGCGGCCGGCCACTCCAGCTGCGCCAGCTGGATGTAGAGCGGCGGCACGGCCGTCAGGCCGGTGATGCGGTCGCGCTCCAGCGCCTTGAGCACGTCGCGCGGCATCAGGTAGTTCAGCAGCGTCACCGACGCGCCGGCGTGGAAGGCCGTCGTCAGCTGGCTGAAGCCGGCATCGAAGGACAGCGGCAGCGCCGCCAGCAGCCGGTCCGACGGGCGGTTGCCGAGGTAGCTGGCCACGCTCTTCGCGCCGGCCACCATGTTGCGGTGCGACAGCACGACGCCCTTGGGCCGGCCGGTCGAGCCCGAGGTGTAGAGGATCGCCACCATGTCGGTGTCGACGACGCGGTGGGCCGCATGGGCCGGGGCGTCGAGCAGGTCGCTGTAGCGGACCCAGCCGGCGGGCGCGGTGTCCGGCGCGGCGTCGACCAGCACCACGTGCCGCACTGACGGGCATTGCGCCAGCACCGGCTGCAGCGACGCGAAGCGGTCGCGCGAGGTGATCAGGATGCGGACCTCGCAGTCGCGCACGATGAAGCCGACCTGCTCCGGCTTGAGGATCGGATTGACCGGCACGAACACGCCGCCCGCGGCTGGCGCCGCGAAGCTGGCGACGACGGTCTCCAGCCGCTTGTCGAGGTAGATGCCCACGCGTCCGGCGCGCTCCAGCCCCAGCGACAGCAGGCCGCTGGCCAGCGCCTGGACCTGGCTGGCGAGCTCGCCATAGCTGAGCGCGCGGGCGCCGTCGCGCAGGGCCGGCGCGTCCGGATCGCGTTCGGCGCTGAGCCGGATCAGGTGCGGGAGCAGGTGGCTGTCGGTGGCGGTGGCGGTCACGGTGGCGTCACTGTACGAGGGCGAAAAAAGTATCTCACGCACACCCGCGGCAATCCCGCACGATCGGGTCGCGATCCCCTTGGGATGGGGGGGCGCCCCGGGGGTTGCTCCAGAGGGCCACAGTTAAGATCCGCCCCGATCATGAACACCCAACAACACCTGCTCGCCATCCTCGACGACGTCCTCAGCCTGGAAGGCCGTGCCAAGGACTTCAGCGTCGACACCGCGCTGCTGGGCGCGATCCCGGAACTCGATTCCATGGCGGTCGTCAGCCTGATCACCGCGCTCGAGGAACAGTTCGGCTTCGTCGTCGACGACGACGAGATCGACGGCGCCACCTTCGCCACGGTGGGCGCCCTGCTGGACTTCGTGAACGGCAAGCTCGCCGCCTGACCGGCGCGACCGCCGCGCCACCGTCCCCATGGCCGCCGCCTCCACGCCCTTCTTCCTGGATGCCGGCGCGCGTGGCCAGCGGCTGTGCGTGCACTACCCCGCGCAGCGCGCGGGCGCGCGCGGCCAGATCCTGCTCCTGCCGCCGTTCGCGGAGGAGATGAACAAATCCCGCCGCATGACCGCCCTGGCCGCGCGCGCCTTCGCCGCCGCGGGCTTCGAGTCGCTGACGCTGGACCTGCTGGGCTGCGGCGACAGCAGCGGCGATTTCGGCGATGCCACCTGGCAGGACTGGCTCGACGACGCGCGCCTGGGCGCGGACTGGCTCGCCCGGCGCGCCGCGCCTGGCGCGGACGGCCAGCGGCGGCCGCTGTGGCTGTGGGGCCTGCGCGCCGGCGCGCTGCTGGCACCGGCCGTCATCGAGGCCGTGACCGATCGTCCCGTCCATCTGCTGCTGTGGCAGCCCGTGACCAGCGGGAAGCTGCAGCTGCAGCAGTTCATGCGGCTGCGCGTGGCGGCCGACCTGATCGGCGGCCAGGCCAAGGGCGCCGTGCAGGCGATGCGCGATGAACTGGCCCGCGGCGAGCCGGTCGAGATCGCCGGCTACCTGCTCGCACCCGCGCTGGCGCATGGCCTGGAAGCCGCCCAGCTCAAGCCGATGGCCGGCGTCGGCCGCGTCGCGTGGCTGGAGCTCTCGCCGCGCGAGGACGCCACGCTGACGCCGGCCGCGGCGATGGCCGTCGAGGCCTGGACCGCGCAGGGCGCCGAAGTGCGCGCCGCCGTCTGCCAGGGCCCGTCCTTCTGGGCCGCCACCGAGATCGAGGAAGCGCCCCGCCTGATCGAGGCCAGCCTCGCCGCGCTCGCGGCGGGCGTGGATTTCGCGCATCGTCCGGCCGAGGCCGTCTCCGCATGAACGCGCCGCACGCCCTGCCCTACCGCGACCGGCTGCTGCCCATCGAGTGCGCGGGCGAGGCGCTGGTCGGGCTGCTGAGCGAGCCCGCCGCTGAAACTCCCACCGAAGCGGCCGCCGGCACCGGCGTGCTGCTGATCGTCGGCGGCCCGCAGTACCGCGTCGGCAGCCACCGCCAGTTCACCTTGCTGGGCCGAGCGCTGGCCGGCGCCGGCGTGCCCTGCCTGCGCCTGGACTACCGCGGCATGGGCGATGCCGGCGGCGATCAGCGGCCCTTCGACCAGGTCGACGCCGACATCGCCGCTGCCATCGATGCCTGGCAGCGCGCGCATCCGTCGCTGCGCCGCGTCGTGCTCTGGGGCCTGTGCGACGCGGCCTCGGCCGCGCTGCTCTACGTCCACCGCCGCCGCGACGCGCGCGTCGCCGGCCTTTGCCTGGCCAACCCCTGGGTCCGCACCGAGGCCAGCCTCGCCCGCACGCAGGTCAAGCACTACTACCTGGACCGGCTGCGCCAGCCGGCCTTCTGGCGCAAGCTGCTGAGCGGCCGCGTGGGGCTGTCCGCCGTGAAGGAGCTGCTGGCCAAGGTCGCGCAGAGCCGCGCCGCGCCGCCTTCCGCCGCGAAGAACGCGAAGAACGCGAAGCATGCGCAGACCGGCGCGCCGGTCGCCGACACCCGCCACTACACCGAGCAGATGGCCGATGGCCTGCGGGCCTTCGGCGGCCCGGTGCTGCTGATCCTGTCCGGCGACGACTACGTCGCCAAGGAATTCCTGGACCGCTGCCGCGATGGCGGCCCGGCTTGGCGCGGTCTGCTGAGCCGCCCGGGCCTGCGCCGCGAGGACCTGCCGGACGCGGATCACACCTTCTCGACCGCCGCCTGGCGCGCGCACGTCGAGCGGCTCACCGCCGCCTTCGTCCGCGACGCGCTGCCGGCCTGACGGAGCCCCGCATGACGACGACCCGCCGATGCCCCCTTCCGCTGCGCCAGCGCCTGCTGCGCGCGGCCCGCGCCGCGCTGCTGGGCGCGGGCGCCCTGGCCGCCACGCTGGCCGCGACCCTGGCGATCGCGCAGACCGCCGGCGGCTGCGGCCCGCTGGAGAACAACTTCGGTCCCTACGATTACCGCGAGTACAAGGACGCGCCCGAGAAGGATCCCAAGACCGGCGCCAGCTCCAACCTCTTCCTGGTCGAGAGCGCGCACTTCCTGGAAACCTGCGAGGCGATGGTCTATTGCGCCGCCGGCACGCCGGGCCGCGAGTTCGACTACACGCTGCGCGCCTTCCCCAACCACCACCGCGCGCTGGTCGCGATGGTCAAGCTGGCCGCGCGCACCAACACCGACAAGGCCGTCGACGCCCGCTACACGGTGTCGTGCTACTTCAACCGCGCGATCCGCTTCAAGCCCGACGACATCGTCGTGCGCCTGCTCTTCGCCGTGTACCTGAAGGACAGCAAGCGCCTGGACGCCGCGCGCGAGCAGCTGCGCGAGGCCAAGGCGCTGGCACCCACCAACCCGTTCAGCCAGTACAACCTGGCCATGGTGGCCGTCGATCTGGAGGACTACGCCACCGCCGTCGAGTACGCCCGCAAGGCCTACTCGGCCGGCATGACGCAGCCGGTGCTCAAGCAGCGGCTGATCGGCGCCAAGCGCTGGACCGAGGCCGACGAGGCCGCCTCTCAGCCCGGCGCCGCCGAGGCGGCCGAGGCCGCAGCCTCAGCTGCATCGGCCGCGGCCAGCGCCGCCTCCGCCCCCTCGACCGCCGGCGCCGCCGCGTCCGCGCCCGGCCGGCCGTGAGCGCGTCCCGCCTGCCCGCGCCGCGGCTGCCCGTCGTCGGCTGGAACACCTTCTCCGGCCCGCAGGAGGCCGCGGTGCCGACGCTGCTGGCGCATCCGCGCCATGAGCTGACCACCAGCGGCCGCGCCGCGATCCTGCTCGCGCTCGAGTGCCTGGCCGTCGGAGCGGACGACGTCGTGCTGCTGCCCACGTACCACTGCCCGACCATGGTCTCGCCGGTGAAGACGCTGGGCGCCGACGCGGTCTTCTATCCGATCGACGAGCGCGGCGCGCCGCGGCTGGACTGGCTCTCGGCCCATGTGCCGGCGCGGACCAAGGCGCTGCTGGTGCCGCACTACTTCGGCCTGCCCCAGCCGATGGACGAGGCGCGCGCCTGGTGCGACGCGCGCGGCATCGCGCTGATCGAGGACTGCGCCCATGCGATGTTCGGCCGTGCCGGCGCGCGTGCGATCGGCTCCTGGGGCGACGTGGCCATCGCCAGCCTGACCAAGTTCTTCCCGACGCCCGAGGGCGGCATCCTGGCGCTCAATCGCGCCGGGCTGACGCTGCCGGCGCTGGCGCCGGCCTCGGCGATCGAGCAGCTCAAGGCCGCTTCCGACATCCTGCACATGGGCGCCAGCCACGACCGGCTCACCGGTCTGAACGGGCTGATCCGCGGCGCGTTCGCGCTCAAGAGCGGGCTGCGCGCGATGCTGCGCGGCCCGGCCGGCAAGCCCGCCGCCCCGAGCCGCTACGGCGAGCTCGACGAGGCCGACGAGATCGACGCCAACATGGCGCTGATCGACCGCTCCCAATCGCACCGCGCGCTGACGCGCGCCAGCGGCTGGATCTCCACGCGGGTGCCGCGCCGGCGCATCGTCGAGGCGCGGCGCCGCAACTACGCGTTCTTCGTCGAGGCCTTCGCCGGCCGCGACGGCGTGCACGCGCTGCTGCCCGCGCTGCCGGCCGACTGCGCGCCCTATGTGTTCCCGCTGTGGGTGCGCACGCCCGATCCGGGCTACCTGGAGATGCGCAAGCTCGGCGTGCCGGTCTCGCGCTGGGACCGCCTGTGGCCTGGCGTGCCAGGGCTGCCCGGCGATGCCGGCAAGTCCTGGTCGCACCACGTGCTGCAGCTGGCCTGCCATCAGGACCTGAGCGACGCCGACCTGCGGCGCATCGTCGAGCAGGTCGAGCGCCTGTACATCGCGCCCGCGCGCTGAAAGTCCGGCGATGCGGCGCGTGCTCATGGTCTCCTTCCAGTTCCCGCCGATGGCGGGCACCAGCGGCGTGCAGCGCGCGCTGCGCTTCGCGCAGCAGTTGCCGGCGCTGGGCTGGTCGCCGAGCATCCTGACCGCCGATCCGCGCGTGCACGCCCAGACGGGCGAGGACCTGGTCGGCGAGATTCCGCCCGCGCTGCCGGTGCGCCGCGCCTTCGCGCTGGACGCCGCGCGGCATCTGTCGATCGGCGGCCGCTATCCCGGCTTCCTGGCGCGCCCCGACCGCTGGCACAGCTGGCTGCTCGGCGCCGTGCCGGCCGGACTGCAACTGATCCGCCAGACCCGCCCCGACGCGATCTGGAGCACCTATCCGATCCCGACCGCGCACCTGATCGGCTACTGGCTGTCGCGGCTCAGCGGCCTGCCCTGGGTCGCGGACTTCCGCGATCCGATGGCGCATGACGGCTATCCGGCCGATCCGGTGCTGTGGCGCAGCTTCGCCGCGGTCGAACGCAAGGTGTTCTCGCGCGCGACACGCCTGACCTTCACGACGCCCGGCGCCGCGCGGCTCTACGCGGCCCGCTTCCCGGCCGCGGCCGAGCGGCTGCGCGTGATCGAGAACGGCTACAGCGAGGAGGCGTTCCAGCAGGCCGAGCGCGCCCTGGGTGCCGGGCCTGCGGCGCCGGCCGGCGGACCGCGCGTGCTGCTGCACAGCGGCGTGATCTATCCCGACTGGCGCAGCCCGGCGCGGCTGTTCGAGGCGCTGGCCGCCGCGAAGGCCGCCGGCCGCGTCGATGCCACGCGGCTGCGGCTGCGGCTGCGCGCGACCGCGCATGACGGTTTCGTCGGCGAGCTGGCCGCGCGCCACGGCATCACGGACCTGGTCGAGATCGCGCCCACCTTGCCCTACGCCGACGCGCTGGCCGAGATGCTGCAGGCCGACGGCCTGCTGCTGCTGCAGTCCCGCGACTGCAACGACCAGATCCCCGCCAAGGCCTACGAGTACCTGCGCGCGCGCCGGCCCGTGCTGACGCTGGCCGATCCGGCCGGCGACACCGCGCAGCTGATGCGCCGCGCCGGACTGCCGCATGCCGCGGCGCTCGAGGACGGCCCCGGCGTCGCCGCCGCCTTCGACCGCTTCCTGGGCGACCTGCTCCACGGCCGCGCCGCGGCGCCGTCGCCGCGCGTCGTCGCCCAAGCCTCGCGCGAGGCCCGCACGAGCGAGCTCGCGCGCGTGCTCGACGAAGCCTGCGCCCCCCACATGCCCACCGCCGAGGCCCGTCCATGACCCCGCCGCCCCTGAATTCCCTGTCCTGGACGCTGTTCCCGCTGCACGGCGCGGCCGCGTTCGCGCCGCATGCGGCGGCCTGGGACGCGCTGCAATCGCGGGTCGCGGGCCTGCCCTTCCTGGAGAGCGCGTTCCTCACGCCGCTGCTGTCGGTGTTCGGCAGCGGCCGCGAGCGGCTGGCGCTGCTGGGCGATCCGAAGGCACCCCGCGCGGCGGCCATCGTCGCGCCGGCCGGCAGCGGCCAATGGACCACCTTCCAGCCCTCGCAGCTGCCGCTGGGCGCCTGGCTCAGCCCCGCCGGCGAGCCGCTCGAGCCGCTCGCCGCGGGCCTGCTGCGGGCGCTGCCCTTCCCCGCGCTGGCGCTGGGGCTGACGCAGCTGGACAGCCTCTTCCACCCGCGCGCCGCCGACGGCCCGCGCTGGCGCGGCCAGGACTACATCGACACGGCCTGGGTCGACCTGGCCGGCGACTTCGACAGCTACTGGGAAGCGCGCGGCAAGAACCTGCGCCAGAACCTGCGCAAGCAGCAGAAGAAGCTGGACAGCGCGGGCACCGTCACCCGCATCGAATGCCTCATTCATCCCGAGGACGTCGCCCAGGCGCTGACGGACTACGGCCGCCTGGAGGCCAGCGGCTGGAAGGGTCAGGAAGGCACGGCGATCGCGCCGGGCCATCCGCAGTACGAGTTCTACCGCGCGATGCTGGAAGCCTTCGCGCGCGACGGCCGTGCCCGCCTCTACCAGTACTGGTTCGACGACGCCGTCGTCGCGATGGACCTGTGTATCGAGTCGGGCGGCAAGATCGTGATCCTCAAAACCGCCTACGACGAAGCCCACAAGGCTGTGTCGCCGTCGACCTTGATGCGTCAGGTGCAGTTCCAGCAGCTCTTCGACGCCGCGGCGGCGGGCGGCCCGCTGCGCCGCATCGAGTTCTACGGCAAGGTCATGGAGTGGCACACGCGCTGGACCGCCGACGCCCGCCCGATCTATCACGCCACGCTGTACCGCTGGGGCTGGGTCCCCGCGCTGAAGCGCCTGCTGCGTGGCGGCGACGCCGCCGCCTCGCCTTCCGCGTCGCCTGCCGCAGCACCGTCCGCCACGCTTTCCACCACGCCTTCCGCCGGTGATCCGGCGCCGCCGGACACGCCCGCCGCCCCCGCGCGGGCCGATGTCCAGGGAGCCCCCCAATGAGCGCCACCGCCCCGCTGATCGCCGTCGTCATCCCGCATTTCCAGCGCCAGCCCGGGCTGCTGCCCAAGGCGCTGGCCTCGGCCTTCGCGCAGACGATCGCCGACCGGCTGCACGTCATCGTCGTCGACGACGAATCGCCGGTGCCCGCGCAGGCCGAGATCGACGCCCATCCCGAGTTCCCGCGCGAGCAGCTGACCGTGCACCGCAAGCCCAACGGCGGCGCCGGCTCCGCGCGCAACAAGGCGCTGGACCTGGTGCCGCCGGGCACGGCCTATGTCGCCTTCCTCGACTCCGACGACGAGTGGCGCCCCAACCACCTCGCCAACGCGCTGGCCGTGATGGGCGAGCGCTTCGACGGCTACTTCGCCGACTGGTGGTCGTTCAACTATCCGGAGCAGACCAACTTCCAGCGCATCGGCACGCTGGACAAGCCGCATGCGTCCGTCTGCGCCCGGCCGCCGGGCTTCGACCTCGGCGTCTCGCCGCTGGAGCACATCCTGAGCGACGGCGGCGGGCTGATCCAGACCTCGACGGTGGTCTACCGCTTCGACCGCTTCCCCGCGCTGCGCTTCCGCGAGGAGTTCTTCAACGGCCAGGACTTCTTCTTCTGGATGGACCTGGGAGCCGGCGGCGCGACCTTCTGCTTCTCCACCGAGGTCGACTGCAACAACGGCGAAGGCATCAACATCTACCAGAGCGCTGGCTGGGGCACCGAGCGCTCGCTGCACCGGCTGCGCAACGAGCTCTTCGTCTGGACCTCGGTGCCGCGCTTCTACCGGCTGACCGACGGCCAGCATCGCAACAACCAGCGCACCATCCGCAAGCTCCAGCAGGACGTCGTACGCGACCTGCTGCACCGCGTGCGGCATGGCAAGGCGGTCAACCTCAAGCTGGTGCGCGACATCGTGCGCTTCGACCCGACCTTCCTGCTCTACGCCGCCGCCGTGCCCTTCCGCGTGCTCGGCGAGAAGCTGACGCGGCGATCGGGGAGCGCGACGGCATGAACGGGAAAGTGCGAGGGGCTTTGGTCTGGTCCTTCGCGGAGCGCTACGCGAGCCTCATCGTCAACATCGCCTCGACGATGGCGCTGGCGCGCCTGCTGACGCCGGCCCAGATCGGCGTCTACTCCGTGTGCGCGGCCTTCGTGACCGTGGCCACGGTGCTGCGCGACTTCGGCATCAGCGAGTACCTGATCCAGGAGAAGGAACTCACCGACGACAAGCTGCGCGCCGCCTACGCGGGCGCGATCGCGATCGGCTGGTCGGTGGGACTGCTCGCGCTGCTCGCCCGTCATCCATTGGCCCAGGCGCTGCGCGAGCCCGGCGTCGTCGACGTGATCGGCATCCTGGCGCTGAACTTCGCGATCCTGCCGTTCGCCTCGCCCGCCTTCGCGCTGCTGAACCGGCACATGGAGTTCCGCAAGATCTTCATCATCCAGTTCTCGTCGTCGATGGTGCATGCCTGCACCGGCGTGCTGCTGGCGATGAACGGCTTCGGTTTCCGCAGCCTGGCCTGGGCCAGCGTGGCCAACACCGGTTTCCAGGCGCTGCTGCTGCTGGCGATGCGGCCACCCGGCACGCTGCTGCTGCCCGGCGTGAAGGGCATGAAGCAGGTCTTCGGCTACGGCTCCTACTTCGTCACCAGCCGCCTGATCGAGACCTTCACCCGCAACGCCCATGAATTCATCATCGCGCGCGTGTTCGGGCTGACCTCGGTGGGGCTGTTCAGCCGCGCGCTGGGGCTGCTGGAGATGTTCTACACGAACGTCACCTCGGCGGTGCTGCGCGTGGCCACGCCCGCCTTCGCCGACCAGCACCGCCAGGGCGGCGACCTGCCCGCGCTCTACGCGCAGGGCACGGCGATGATGACGGCGATCGCCTGGCCCTTCTTCGGCTTCGTCGCGCTGATGTCGCGCGACATCATGCGGCTGCTGTTCGGCCCCCAGTGGGACGCGGCCGCGCCGATCTGCACGCTGCTGGCGCTGGCCATCATGCCCACCTACCTCTACAGCCTGGGGCCCAATCTGCTCAACGCGACGGGCCATGTCGCCAAGCGGCTGCGCATCAACCTGATCTACAGCCCGGTCCATCTGATCGTGCTGCTGATCGCGTCGCGCTTCAGCCTGGAGGCGCTGGCCGGCTCGTGGATCGTGAGCCATCTGGTGGCGCTCTCGCTCTACGTCCACTACATGCGCTCGCTGCTGGGCGCGACGGCGCGCACCCTGCTCGGCCCCAGCCTCAAGAGCGCGATGGTCGCGGCCGGTTCGATCGCGGCGCAGGCGCTGGCCGCCGAGCTCTCGCATCGCGCGCAGTTGCCTCTGCTGATCGGCCTGATGCTGACCGGCGGCGCCGGCATCGCCGGGCTGCTGATCGCGGCCCAGGCGTTGCGGCACCCGCTCGCGCAGGAATTGATGCGCGCCTTCCACCACCTGCGCAAGCGAGCCACGCCATGAGCGCCCTGCCCCGGCCCGACGTGGCCTGCGTCATCGTCAGCTTCAACGGCGCGCCGTGGATGGCGGACTGCCTGCGCGCGCTGCGCGAAAGCACCGTGCCGCTGCGGGTGATCGTCGTGGACAACGCGTCCTCGGACGACACGCGCGCGATCGCCGGCCAGTTCCCCGAGGTCACGCTGCTGCCGCAAGCGCAGAACCTGGGCTTCGGCCGCGCCAACAACATCGGCATCGCGCGCGCGCTGGCCGATGGCGCGCGTCAGGTCTTCCTCCTGAACCAGGACACCGTGCTGGCGCCGGACGCCATCGCGCATCTGCTGCGCGAGGCCGCCGCCGATCCCTCGCTGGGCATCCTGTGCCCGCTGCAGCTCGATGGCGACGGGCGCGCGATGGATCCGACCTTCCTGCGCTACTACGTCGCGCCGCACGCGACGGCCTACCTGACCGACGCGGTGATGGGGCATCCGATCGCGCCGCACTACCGCGCGCATGCGCTGCCGGCCGCGGCCTGGCTGCTGACGCGCGAGTTCCTGGAGCAGGTCGGCGGTTTCGACCCGCTGTTCTTCCTCTATTGCGAAGACGACGACCTGTGCGCCCGCGCGCGGCATCACGGCTTCGGCATCGCGCTGGTGCCGGCGGCGAGCTTCCGCCACCTGCGCGGCTTCCATGCGCCGGCGTCATCGATCCCGGCCGCGCAGCGGCTGCGCAAGCGCGCCTCGCGGCTGCGCTCGATCGTGGTCAACGACATCAAGAAGCCGCAAGGCCGCTTCGGCCGCAACCTCTGGTACGCGCTCGCCTCGCAGACCGTGCAGGGCGCGCTGCAGCTGTTCGTCTATTTCAACTGGGTGGAGGCGCTGGCCGGCTGGGGGGCCGTCCTGCGCGTCATTCCGGAAGTGCCGCGCATCCGCCGGCACCGCCAGGCCTGCCTGACGCGCGGGCCGCACTGGTTGCCACCCGTTCCTTCGACCCGGCCCTCAGAAGACCGCGCACCATGACCCGCACCGCCACCTTCCTGTCCACCGGGCATCCGAGCCTGCCCGGCCTGGGCATCGACGCCCTCGAGTCCCAGCGCGACGACGCCTGGCGCACGCTGCTGGCGGCGGCCGATCCGGCGCCCGGCCTGTCCCAGGTCGGCGGACGCTTCTCGGTGGCCTGGGCGCAGCCCGGCGGGCGCACGGTGCTGGCGACGGACCGCTTCGGCATCGAGCCGCTGTGCTACCGCATCGTCGGCCATGAGCTGCGCTTCGCCACGCGGGCGGACGAGCTCGCCGGCGACGATGCCGACCTCGATCCGCAGGCGCTGTTCGACTACCTCTACTTCCATGTGATCCCCTCGCCGCGGACGGTGTTCCGCAACATCTTCCGGCTGCCGCCGGGGCATGTGGCGATCTTCGAGCGCGGCGAGCTGCGCGTGCTGCCCTACTGGACGCCCGGGTTCCGCGCCGATCCGGCGCCGCGGCTCGATGAACTCAAGGCCGAGTTCCAGCAGATCCTGGAGCGCGCGGTGGCGCGCCAGATGCAGGCGCCGGACGCGGCCTGCTTCCTGAGCGGCGGCACCGACAGCTCGACCGTGGCGGGCATGCTGAGCCGCGTCGCGGGCCGCGGCGCGGACACCTACTCGATCGGCTTCGAGGCCGAGGGCTACGACGAGATGGCCTTCGCGCGCATCGCCGCCAAGCACTTCGGCTGCCGTCATCACGAGTACTACGTGACGCCCAAGGACCTGGTCGACGGCATCGCCAAGGTCGCGACGCACTACGACCAGCCCTTTGGCAACAGCTCGGCGCTGCCGGCCTACTACTGCGCGCGCCGCGCCCACGACAACGGCGTGCGCCACCTGCTGGCCGGCGACGGCGGCGACGAGCTGTTCGGCGGCAACACGCGCTACGCGAAGCAGACGGTGTTCTCCTGGTACGGCAAGGTGCCGGGACCGCTACGGGACCTGGTGCTGCAGCCGGTGCTGGGCTCGCCGATCGGCCGGCTGCCGCTGCTGAAGAAGGGCGCGAGCTACATCGATCAGGCGCGCGTGCCGATGCCGGACCGGCTGCAGAGCTACAACCTGCTGACGCGGCTGGGCATGGCGGACGTGCTGGAGACGGACTTCCTGCGCCGCGTCGATCCGATGGGGCCACAGAAGCAGCAGCGCCAGGTCTGGAACGCGGTGAAGAGCGGCACGCTGGTGGACCGGATGCTGGCCTTCGACTGGCGCTACACGCTGGCCGACACCGACCTGCCCAAGGTCGTGGGCACGACGCAGTTGGCGGGCACCTCGGTCGGCTTCCCGATGCTGGACGACGAGCTGCTGGCCTTCTCCCAGAGGCTGCCGGCGGATTACAAGCTCAAGGGGCTGAAGCTGCGCTGGTTCTTCAAGGAGGCGCTGCGCGGTTTCCTGCCCGAGGAGATCATCGGCAAGAAGAAGCAGGGCTTCGGCCTGCCCTTCGGCGTCTGGGCCACGCGCGACGACGGCCTGCGCGCGCTGGCGGCGGATTCGCTGGGCAGCCTGTCCACGCGCGGCATCGTGCGGCCCGAGTTCATCCAGAGCCTGCTCAAGCAGCGCCTGCCCGAACACCCCGGCTACTACGGCGAGATGGTGTGGATCCTGATGATGATGGAGCAGTGGCTCCGCGGACGGCGGCCCAACTACCGGGTCTGAGTTCGCGCGTTCACGGAGCCGGATCGGGCACCTGATCGGGCACCTGATCCGGCGCCCGCTCCGCGCGGCACGCTGGCGCCTGCGCCGCCTCCGACAGGTCCATGAACACGCGCACCATGCCGATGTCGCGCCGCTCGGCCAGGCACACCAGGTGCGCGCAGGTCCGCACGCGGGCATCGCTGATGGACACCGCGTGCAGGCCGCGGCCAGGCACGAACTCCACCGCCGAGACGGCCGCCACGCCGGCGCCCAGCATCACGGCCTCGCGGATGATCTCGCGGCTGGCGATCTCCATCACGACGTCCGGCGCCACGCCGGCCGCCTGCAGCGCGGTCTCCAGCGCCAGGCGCGTCGTCGATCCCTGCTCCCGCATCAGCAGCTTCTCGTGGCGCAGCTCGGCGATGCCGATGGATCGCCGGCGCGCGAAACGATGCGCGCCATTGCAGCAGATCAGCACCGGATGCTCGCTGTAGGGCACGGCCGCGAAGCGCCGGTCCCGTGACGCCTGCGCCAGCACGCCGACATCGGCCTCGTAGGCCAGCAGCCGGTCCAGCACGTCCTGCGAGTTGCCCGTGCTGACCGACACGCTCACGCCCGGATGCCGCTGATGGAAGGCCATCAGCATGCGGGTGACGTGGTGCGGCCCCACTGCCGCCACGCGCAGATGGCCGGAGCGCAGCTCGCCTTCATCGCGCAGCAGCTGCACCGCCTCGGCCTCCATGCCGAAGATCTGGCGCGACAGCTGCAGCAGCCGCTCGCCCAGCCCCGTCAACCGCACCTGCCGGCCGCCGCGGTGGAACAGCTCCACGCGGTAGAGCGCCTCCAACTGCGCGACCTGCGTCGTCACGGTGGGTTGGCTGACATGCAGCCGCTCGGCGGCGCGGGTGAAGCTGCCCGTGGCGGCCACGGCATGGAAGGAGCGGAGCTGGGTGAGACGCATGGGCGACCCCTCGTCGGCCGGGAGGGGTCGGCCTGGCGGCGGATGCCCGTCCTCTGCTGGTTTTCCCTGGCGATGCATAGAGGCAGTGAATGCAGCGGGCCGAAAACTTGAATTGGTCCAATGCCTGCGCTGGCCGCACAGTAGCAGCACGCGATCGATCCGGACACCTCGCAGACCCGGGGGATCGCGACAACAAAAGCCACTGGAGACCGCCATGCCGATCACTCGGAGACATCTGCTCGCGACCGCCCCGGCCCTGATGGCGCCGGCCCTGCTCAGCCATGCGGGAGGCGCGCGCGCCGCCGACGGCGCGCTGACCGTCGGCCTGATCCCCTCCGAGGACTCGCGCGCCATGATCGCCAACAGCCAGGCGATGATGGACATGCTGTCGCGCTCGCTGGGCATGCCCGTCAAACCCTTCGTGGCGGCCGACTACAACGGCGTCATCGAGGCGCTGCGCTCGCGCCGCCTGGATGTGGCCTACCTCGGCCCCTTCTCCTACGTGCTGGGCGCGAGCGTCGCCAACATCGAGGCCTTCGCCGTCGCGGAGACCAAGAAGGCCGGACGCACGAACTACCACTCGCTGATCGTGGCCCACAAGGACAGCGGCATCCGCACGCTGGCCGACCTGAAGGGACGCAGCTTCGCCTTCGTCGATCCGACCTCGACCTCGGGCCACCTGTTCCCCAAGGCGGGCCTGCTGAAGGCGGGCTTCGATCCGGACAAGGCGTTCGGGCGCGTGATCTTCTCGGGCTCGCATGACTCGAACGCGGTGGCGGTGCAGAACCGCAAGATCGACGCGGTCGCGATCGCCGACCGCATCCTGGACAGCGCGATCGCCAAGGGCCAGGCCCGGCGCGAGGACCTGGTGGTGGTGTGGAAGTCCGACCCCATTCCCGAATCGCCGACGGTATGGCGCAAGGACCTGGATCCGCAGCTCAAGAAGCGCGTGCAGGCGGCCTTCCTCGAGGTCAAGGACATCCCATGGTCGCACCAGGGACTGCTCAACGGCTTCCATCCGACCAACGACGCCGCCTATGACGTCATCCGCGAGACGGCGCGCGTCCTGAAGCTCGACCTGAGGGGCATGAAGTGATCAAGATCCGAGGTCTGACCAAGCGCTATGGCGATGTCGAGGCCCTTCGCGGCATCGACCTGGACGTGGCGCCCGGCGAATTCCTGGTCGTGCTGGGCCCCTCGGGCGCCGGCAAGTCCACCCTGCTGCGCTGCATCAACCGGCTGTGCGCGCCCACCGAGGGCGAGATCCACGTCGACGGCTCGCGCGTGGACGCGGGCGGCGCCAGCCTGCGGCGCGTGCGGCGCAAAGTGGCGATGATCTTCCAGCACTACAACGTGGTGCCGCGGCTGTCGGTGCGCAAGAACGTGCTCACCGGCCGCCTGGGCACGATGCCGGCGCCGCTGTCGTGGCTGCAGATCTTCCCGCGCCAGGACATCGAGATCGCCATGGAGTGCCTGCGCCGCGTGGAGCTGGACGGCAAGGCGGACCTGCGCACCGACACGCTCTCGGGCGGCCAGAAGCAGCGCGTGGGCATCGCCCGCGCGCTGGCGCAGCAGCCGCGCGTCATCCTGGCCGACGAGCCGGTGGCCAGCCTCGATCCGAAAACCTCGCGCACGGTGCTGACCTACCTGAAGCAGGCCAGCCGCGAACTGGGCATCTCGGTGGTGTGCAACCTGCACCAGATCGACTACGCGCGCGAATTCGGCGAACGCATCGTGGGCGTCGCCGGCGGCCGCATCGTCTTCGACGGCGGCCCGGACGGCCTGAGCGCCGACGTGCTGCGCCGCATCTATCCCGGCCTGGAGGACGACGCCGCCTGTGGCGGCGCCCCGCGCGCCCGGCCGGCCACGCCCCCGCACAGCCTGACGCTGGAGGAAGCATGAGACTCGGTGCCTACACGCTGCTGCTGGGCCGCCCCTCGGGCCGGCACGGCTGGTGGCCGCGACTGCTGGCCGGCGCGGCCTTCCTGGCGCTGCTGCAATGGGCCGCGCGCGGTGCGCAGGTCAGCTTCGGCGAGCTGATCAAGGGGCTGCCGTGGATCGGCGACTTCCTCGCGCGCATGGTCCCGCCCCATTGGGGCTTCCTCGAGAAGCTGGTCCAGCCCGCGCTGGAGACGATCCAGATCGCGATCTGGGGCACGCTGTTCGCCGTGCTGCTGGCGGTGCCGGTGTGCTTCCTGGCGGCGCGCAACCTGGCGCCCAGCACGCTGGTCTTCCATGCGATGCGGCAGGTGTTCAACGTCACGCGCGGCATCAACGAGATCATCCTGGCGCTGATCTTCGTGGCCGCCGTCGGCCTGGGGCCCTTCCCCGGCGTGCTGGCCCTGGCGGTGCACGGCGCCGGCATGCTGGGCAAGTTCTTCGCCGAATCGATCGAGGAGATCGACCAGGGCCCGATCGAGGCGCTGCGCGCGACCGGCGCCGGGCCCATCCAGACCATCATCTTCGGCGTGCTGCCGCAGGTCGTCACGGCCTGGATCGCGGTGGTGCTCTACCGCTTCGAGACCAACCTGCGCCAGGCCACGGTGCTGGGCATGGTGGGCGCTGGCGGCATCGGCTTCGAACTGGTGGGCAGCATGAAGCTGTTCCAGTACCAGGACACCGCCACCTGCATCGTCGTGATCATCGTGATGGTCATGGCCGCCGACCAGATGTCCACCCGGCTGCGCGCCTGGATCCAGCAAGGAGCCCATTGATGAACACGATCGACGAGGCGGTCCAGGTCAATGGCCGCCGCTATGCGCGGCCCCGCGCGCCCACCGTGGTGGTGTGCGTGGACGGCTGCGAGCCGGATTACCTGACCCATGCGATCCAGGCCGGCGTGGCGCCCTGGCTGGCGCGCCTGCATGAACGGGGCACTTCGCTGATCGGCGAGTGCGTGGTGCCCAGCTTCACCAACCCGAACAACCTGTCGATCGTCACCGGCGTGCCGCCGTCCGTGCACGGGATCTGCGGCAACTACTTCCTCGACGCCGCGCGCGGCGAGGAAGTCATGATGAACGACCCGGCCTATCTGCGCGCCCCGACGCTGCTGGCCCGCTTCGCCGCCAGCGGCGCCCGCGTCGCCGTGGTCACCGCCAAGGACAAGCTGCGCGCGCTGCTGGGCCACGGGCTGGACGGCATCTGCTTCTCCGCCGAGAAAGCCGCGGAGGCGACGCTGGACAGCGCCGGCATCGACCGCGTGCCCGAGCTGGTGGGGCTGCCGGTTCCCCCGGTCTACAGCGCCGCGCTCAGCGCGTTCGTCTTCGCCGCCGGCGTGCGGCTGATGGAGACGCATCGTCCCGACCTCACCTACCTCTCCACCACCGACTACATCCAGCACAAGTGCGCGCCCGGCGCGCCGGAAGCCAACGCCTTCTACGCGATGATGGACCGCCACCTGGCGCGGCTGGACGCGATGGGCGCGGTGATCGCGCTGACGGCGGACCACGGCATGAGCGCCAAGACTGACGCCGCCGGCCGGCCGCGGGTGCTGTTCCTGCAGCAGATGCTGGACGACACGCTGGGCGCGGGCCTCGCGCGGGTGATCCTGCCCATCACCGATCCCTACGTCGTGCATCACGGCGCGCTGGGCTCCTTCGCCACGGTTTACGCGCCGCCGGCCGCGCTGGCCCGCGCGAGCGAGCGGCTGCGGCGCCTGCCCGGCGTCGAGTGCGTGCTGGACCGCGAGACGGCCGCCGAGCGCTTCGAGCTGCCACCGGACCGGATCGGCGACCTGGTCGTCATCGCGGACCACCTGACGGTCCTTGGCACGCGCGCCGACCGCCACGACCTGAGCGGACTGACGGTGCCGCTGCGCTCGCACGGCGGGCTCTCCGAGCAGCTCGTGCCGCTGCTGTTCAACCGCCGCCTGAGCGGACTGGACCCGGACCGCCGGCTGCGCAACTTCGACGTGTTCGATCTGGCGCTCAACCACGCCCAACCCGCCTAGAGGCCTTCCATGATCCACGAGTACTTCAACCCCGTGCGCAGCGTCTACGGGGAGGGGGCCCTGTTGTCCCTGCCCGCGCTGCTGGGCCGGCGCCGCGCCGTGCTGGTGACCTTCCCGGAGGCGGCCTCGCTGGGGCTGGTCAGCCAGGTGCGCGAGCTGCTGGGCGACCGGCTGGCCGGCGTCATCGACGACGTGCGCCCCAATCCCGACGTGGCCGATCTGCGCGGCCAGCACGAGCGCTTCTGGCGCGAGCACCGCGACACAGCCGCGATCGTGGCGCTGGGCGGCGGGAGCGCCATCGACACCGCCAAGGCGCTGATGGTGGGCACGGCCAGCGGCCGCTTCGACGAACTGATCGCGCTGCTGCAACGCGGCGAGCCGTTCGAGCCGCATGCGGCCAAGGCGCTGATCGCCGTGCCGACGACGTCCGGCACCGGCAGCGAGGTCACGCCCTGGGCGACGATCTGGGACCGCGAGCAGCAGCGCAAGCACTCGCTGCATCTGCGCGCGACCTGGCCCGAGATCGCGCTGATCGATCCGCTGCTGATGCAATCGCTGCCGCCGTCGGTGACGCTGCAGAGCGGACTGGACGCGCTGTCCCATGCGCTGGAGGCGATCTGGAACCGCAACGCCAACCCGCTGTCGGACACCTACGCGGTGTCGGCCGCCCGGGAGATCCTCTCGACGCTGCCCTCGCTGATGCGCCGTCCCGTCAGTCGCGAACTGCGCGCGCGCATGGCGCTGGCGGCGCTGAAGGCCGGCATGGCCTTCTCCAACACGCGGACCGCGCTGGCGCACGCCATCTCCTATGAGATGACGCTGCGGCTGGGCCTGCCGCACGGCATCGCCTGCGCCTTCCCGCTGCCGCTGGTGCTGCGCATGGCGCTGGGCCGCTCGGCCGAGCGCGATGCGGTGCTGGGGCGGGCGCTGGGCCAGCCGCTGGCGGATGCGCCTCAGCGGCTGGCCGCTTTCCTGGAAGGCCTGGGCGTGCCGACGCGCTTCGCCTCCTACGGGTTGGACGACCGGGAGGCGCAGGACCTGATCGCCCGCGCGCTGACCGGCGCGCGCGGGCTCAACTTCATCGGCGCCAGTGCCGACACCGCGGAGGAGATCGCATGAGCACGACCAAGCACCTGCGGTCCTGGACGGCGCCGCCCATGATCGACGAAGGCCTGCGCCTGGGCGACGAGATCCTGCACACCGACCGCCACCTGGCCGTGCGCAGTCCCTACACCGGGCAGCAGGTGGGCCAGGTCGCGATGGCCACCGTCGACCACGTGCGCCGCGCGATGACGATCGCGCACGGCTACCGGCCTACGCTGTCGCGGCATGCGCGGGCGCAGATCCTCAACGGCGCCGCCGCGTTGCTGCGCGCGCGCGCCGAGACCGCCTCCGACCTGATCACGATGGAGTCGGGCCTGTCCAAACGCGACAGCCGCTACGAGATCGGCCGCGTCATCGACGTGCTGGGCTTCGGCGCCACCGAGGCGCTGCGCGACGACGGACAGGTGTTCTCCTGCGACCTCACGCCGCACGGCAAGCGCCGCAAGGTGATCACGCTGCGCGAGCCGCTGCAGGGCGTGATCACCGCGATCACGCCGTTCAACCATCCGATGAACCAGGTGGCGCACAAGGTGGTGCCCAGCATCGCGACCAACAATCGCATGGTGCTCAAGCCGTCGGAGAAGGTGCCGCTGTCGGCCTACTTCTTCGCCGAGCTGCTCTACGAGGCCGGCCTGCCACGAGAGATGCTGCAGGTGCTGACCGGCGATCCGCGGGAGATCGCCAATGAGCTGGTGATGAACCCGCATGTCGATCTCATCACCTTCACCGGCGGCGTGTCGATCGGCAAGGCCATCGCGAGCAAGGCCGGCTACCGGCGCACGGTGCTGGAGCTGGGCGGCAACGATCCGCTGATCGTCATGGACGACGCCGACCTGGAGCGTGCCAGTGAGCTCGCGGTGCAGGGCTCCTACAAGAATTCGGGGCAGCGCTGCACGGCGGTCAAGCGGATGCTGGTGCACGAGGCGGTGAAGGAGCGCTTCACGCAGCTGGTGGTCGAAAAGACGCTGGCCTGGCGCCACGGCGATCCGATGGATGAGCGCAACCAGATGGGCACGGTGATCGACGAGGCGGCGGCGATGCAGCTCGAGCGGGTCGTGGCCGAGGCCGTGTCGCAGGGCGCGCGCGTGCTGGCGGGACATCGGCGCGAGGGGGCGCTCTATGCGCCGACGGTGCTGGAGAACGTGCGGCCGGAGATGACCGTCGTGCGCTCGGAGACCTTCGGGCCGGTGTCGCCGATCCTGGGCTTCAAGACCATCGACGAGGCGATCGCGCTGTCCAACGGGACGGCCTTCGGCCTGTCCTCGGGCGTGTGCACGAACCGGATGGACGACGCGATCCGCTTCGCGCAGGAGCTGCAGGTCGGCACCGTCAATGTGTGGGAGGTGCCGGGCTATCGCATCGAGCTGACGCCGTTCGGCGGCATCAAGGATTCGGGCCTGGGTCACAAGGAGGGGGTCCAGGAGGCGATGAGGTCCTTCAGCAACACCAAGACGTTCACGATGCCCTGGTGATCGGGGCCGGCGCGGGCCGCGCAGGAGAGCAGCCGTCCAGATGATCGGGCGCGGACGGGTCGGGACCGAGCTCTTTCAGCCACGCGGCCGACAGGCTTTCCTCCAAGACGTGCGGCCCATCGCCGCACCACACGAGGTTGGCCTCGCGCAGCCGGCCCAGCGCGGCGCGAATAGCGGCGGGCGATGTGTCGCGCGTCGGCGCTCCGTGCATGTCAGCCATCAACTGAACCAATCGCCGCTCCGTCTCCGGCATGTAGGGCGCAAAGCGTGTCCCCGTGTCCGCAAGTTGCCGCAGCACGATCTGGTCCAGCGCATCGAGCTCCATCACCCGCGTCAGGAACTCGTGTTTCTCGATCTCGATGAGCTCCCGTGCAGCCTGGCTCAGCGCGCTCTCCTGCTCCTGAGGATCACGAAGCGCTTGTGACGCGGCCCGGCAACAAGCGATGTGGAACACCTCGGGACGTTGGAAGCAGACCTCGAAAGCATGACTCATCGCCGCCAGCGACGGACGAAAGGCAGGGCCATGCACCGCCCGTTCCCAGGCGAGGTAGTCCGCTTCCCCCAGCGTGGGCATGACCTTGAGCGACGCGCAATAGAACGCCTCGTGCTTGTAGCGGATCATTCGCTCGATCTTCGCGTGGTGCGAACCGGTCATCACCAGCCGGAACATCAGTCGCTCACAGATGCTCAGATGGTCGCGGGCGGACTTCAGCATGAACAGGACGTCTCGCCCGAACTGCGTGGTCTGCGCATGCTGAGCCTCATCGACGATCAGCACCACGGTGCGGCGCGTCAGGTCGGACAAGCGCTCCAGGTTCTCTCGCAGCGACGGCAGCCGCGAGGCGTCGGCCTTCGCGAGCTCGACCTCGACGCCCGGCGCCTTCAGGCGCGACAGGCTCAAGCGGCGCAGCAGCGAGAGCGAGGTCCACCCTTCCTCCCTATTCAGGGCGTCCTCGACGAGTCCGACAATGACTGCACCGGGATCCTCGGCGCGACGCTCCCAGAGGTCGGCGTACAGCACGAGCGCCTTGCGCTCGCGTTCGAGGGTGGGAATCAGGTCGTAGCGGATGAAGGTCGTCTTCCCGGTGCGCCGCGGCGCGGTCAGGAACATGCCGGACGCATGGCTGCGGGACATCAGGTCCGCGGCCATCTCCCTGGCGAGCGCCGGCCTGTGAAAGATCTTCTCGTCGCTGTGGACGATCTCGCGGCTCTCAGGACGGGCAGCGCCGCGAATGCGGTCAAGCAGATGACGAATGACTTGCAGCATGGGACACCTTGTCTTTTCAGGCCGCAGCCTCATCGCATCCGGCACCTGAAAGGGCGTCGTGCTGCGCATCCTGTGAAGCACACCGCGTCACCTCGACAGGCGGCCGCTCGAGCAGCCACCTCGCGAACTGGCTCTCTTCCAACGCATACGGTCCATCGCCGCACCAAACGAGTTTCGCCTCGCAGAGCCGATCCAGCGCCTCCTGGATGGTGTCGTCCGTCAGCTGTGGCCGTTGGTCGTCCGGCAGGACCGACAACATGGCTTTCAGGCGGCGCCTCGCGTCGGGGAACATCGGCGTGAAATCAACGCCGTCCTCCGCGAGCAGGCGCAGCACGGCCTGCTCCAGGGGCCTGAGCCGCTGAAGGCGGACAAACAGCATGCGCTTCTCCAGATCGATCTGCTCGCGCGCCAGACACAAGAGCATCTGCTCCTGCATCTCGCCACTCTGCGGTCCCATCGCGTCCACGCCGCGGCATGCCTTGTGGAAGGCCTCGGGACGCCGCAGACAGATCTCGAAGGCCCGGGCCATCACCGTCAATACCGGCTCGAATTGCGGGCCGTGGTTGCGGCGCGCCCAGGACAGATAGTCGTCGTCGCCGAGCGTTGGCAGCACCTCCAGCGGTGCCAGATAGAACGCCTGATGCTTGTCGCTGACCAGGCATTCGATCTTCTCGTTGTGAGAGCCTGTGGCCAGGAAGCGGAACATCACGTGATCGCGTCCATTGAGCGAAAGATCCGGCCAGCGGATTGGCACCGCTGCTCGGAGACGGGGCCGGATCGGCCCATGAAGCGGGCGACAACGCGTTGGACAAGCTGCAGCATGAATACCCTCCAGCGACCGGCCTCACGCCGCCTTCACGGCGCGTCGATCGGTGGCGAACAAGGTCGACAGTTCCATCTCCAGCAGCCAGTCGACGTGGCGGGCGTCCTCGATCACGTAGATCCGGCAATGCCACAGCAGCTCGAGCTGCTCGAGCCGGGCCAGCGTCGCCTCCACGCCCTGCATGCTGAAGTCGGGCTGCATCGCCGTCTCGCCCATCAGCGACAGCAGCTGCATCACCCGTTCGTGGGAGCCCGAGAAATGGGGAGCGAATTGAGAGCCCCGCTCGGCCTTGAGGTAGAGAAAGGCCGTGGCCAGCGGACCGGCCGCGATGAGCTTCTCGGCGAAGACCTTCTTCTCGTTCGCCAGCCACCGGTCCACCTGCTCGACCAGCATCCGCTCCGCCTCCCCCGCATCGATCGCCGCGATCGCGCGCACGCTGTTGCAGACCTCGATGAAGTCCTCCACGCGGTGGAACAGCCGATCGAACGACGCGCCCATCACCGCCAGGCTCGGGCGCTCGCCGTGCTCCCAGAGCCCGCTTTGCCAGTGGAGGAAGTCCTCCCCCATCACCGGCAGGGACCGCGTCCTTGCGCAGAGGAAGGGCTCGCGCTTCTCGCGCACCATGTGCTCGAGCTTGTGCGCGTGCGAGCCCGTGGCCAGGAAGCGGAAGCCGGGACCGGGCGTCAGCAGCAAGGCATCGCGCGCTGCCTTCAGGCCATGCAGCGCCACCCGCCCGAGTTCCGTCGTCTGACAGCGATGCGCCTCGTCCAGCAGCAGCACGACGCGCTTGCCGGTCACCCGGGTCAAGTTCTGCAGCGAGGTCGTGAGCGACTCCACCTGCCCCGCGTTGATCCGCTCCAGGCTGATCTCGACGCCGCAGAGCCGGAATCCCTTCAGGCCGATGCGGCGGGCCAGACGGACACCCCAGCCGTCGAAGGCGTCGAGCGCCATCCCCACCGCGCGATAGATCGCGACGCCGGGATCCAGCTTCTGGTCATCCCACAGATCCACGTAGAGGACGAAGGCGCCGTGCTCGTCCCTCAGCGCGGCGGCCAGTTCCCCGCGAACGAAGGTCGTCTTGCCGGTACGGCGCGGTCCCGTCAGGAACAGCCCCGACTTGAAGCTCTCGGACATCAGCTGAGCGGCCATCGACGACGCAAGCGCGGGGCGATGGAACAGGTGCGCAGCCCCGCTCGGCGAGCGCTGCGAAAACTCTTGAACTTGCGGCATGGAACACCTCCAGGCCACAGATTCTTCGCCCGCTGGACGACTCCAAAAACGAACGACCGTGCTGAAACGGGGTCAGTCGTTGCGCGTTGCCGACGAAATGGCGAACTATCTTTTGGGGGATGACTTGCCGTCAGACAACCGCTGCCGGACCGCCCATGCGCGCGTTGCGCATCATCCTGGCCGCGAACATCGTCACCGACGCCCCCCACGGCGTGTAGCGCGGCAGCTGGAACGGATCGGTGCCCGGACGCGCCACGCCAGCGGCCGTGCTGACCGCCGCCTCGAAACCCAGTTCGCGCAACATCGCTGCATGGCCCGCGTCGTAGTCGCGCACCGGCCGTCCGTTCGGATAGGCGAAGCTGCGCACCGGCCGGCCCAGCAGCGCCTGCAACCGGTCCCTGCCCTGCGCCACCTGCGCGCGCGCGCCCTCCGGCGTCAGCGTCGTCAGCACGGTGTGGTCGACGGTGTGGCCGCCGATCTCGTGACCCGCGTCGGCCAGCTGCCGCAGCTGCGCGTCGGTGAGCATCAGGTCGTCCGGCATCGCGCCGACCGGCTGCGCCGCCAGCATGCGCCGCAGCTGCGCCTCGCGTTCATCCGGCGCCAAATACTTCAGTTGCACCTGCAGCGCGGTCACCGCCTTCAAGCGCTCCTCCACCGTTCCGGCCGGATGCACGCCCATGCCCGCCGCCGAGAGATCCAGCACCGGCCCCGGCGCCAGCCGCACGAACTCGATCACCGTGTCGCTGAACATGCGGCCGCCGTTCAGGTAGCCCGTCGCGACGAATACCGTCGCACGCGCGCCGTGCCGCGCCAGGATCGGATGCGCCACCGTCCAGTTGTCCGCGTAGCCATCGTCGAAGGTGATGCAGGCCGCGCGCCGCGGCAGACGGCGCTCGCGCAGCGCGGCTGCGGCGTCGCTCACCGTCATCAGCTCGAAGTGCTTCGCGAGGAACGCGACCTGCGCCTCGAACAGCGCGGCGTCGATCTCGCCCGGACGCAGCGGGTCGGGCGACGGCAGCACGCGGTGGTAGATCAGGATGCTCAGCGCCGGCTCCCCGCGCGGCCAGCCCAGCAGGCTCAGCGAAGCCAGCATCACGCCCCCTCCCAGTACGGCGAGTGCACGTCACGCGGCGCCTGGCCCGAGGCGATCGCGGCCTGCTGACGCTCGGCCATCGCCGCGGCGACGACGCGGTTCAGCACCACCACGATCAGCACCAGGTAGTACGGCAGGTCGAAATACACCAGGCTCAGGAAGGCCCCGCCGGTCGCGTAGCCGATCAGCCCCACCTGGCACATCGCCGACAGGTCGCGCGCCCATTGCAGGTCCGCCGCGCCCTTGCTGGCCTTGATCGTCGCGCTGGCCAATCGCCAGGTCATCGCGAAGATGCCCACGAACAGGAACAGCCCCATGAAGCCGTGCTCGCCCAGCGCCTGGAAGTAGATGCTGTGCGCGGTCAGCGGGATCGACGGATCGGGCGCGTACTTGGCGAAGGCCGCCGGCCCCGCCACCGTGAAGCCGCCGCCGAACGGGAACAGGTCCAGCGCCATCCGCCACGCCGTCTGCCACGCATTGATGCGGCCCAGCGCCGACGCGTCCTGGTCGTAGGTCTTGATCGTGTTCATGCGCTCGGTCCAGCTGTCCGGCATGAACACGAAGATCAGCGGCAGCGCCACCAGCACCACCAGCGCCAGCGGCAGCTTGTTGCGGCTCTTCATCCACATGAAAAAGGACATCGCCACGATCGCCAGGAAGGCGCCGCGCGACTGCGAGCCCACCGCCGAGGCCATGCACAGCACCATCGCCACCACCGCCAGGTAGCGCTGCCAGCGCTTGTCCGCCTGCAGCTGCAGGTAGCGGATCAGCGGCACCGTCATGATGGTGGCCAGCGCCAGCGAGTTGTTGTCCTCGATGAACGAGCCCTCCGGCCCCCAGACCCGCGCGCTGCCGCCCGACAGCACGGTGAACACGCCGCCCTTGATCCCGTAATAGCCGATCGAGATCACCAGCACCAGCACCAGCAGGTCCAGGTCGCGCCGGCGCTGCACCACCAGCAGGGAGACCAGCACCATCAGCAGCACCTTGAAGGCGCGCGAGTAGTAGTGCATCTCCTTGTCGGGATAGAACGAGAACAGCAAGGGCGACACGCCGATCCACAGGATCCAGATGGCCAGCAGCACGGTCACCGCGTTGACCGGGAACCGCACCAGCTTGTCCCGGTGCAGCAGCAGGCTCATGAACAGCGCCAGCGCGATCACCATCGACCACGGCGCGTCATGCGCGAAGCCATAGGCCAGCCGGTGCGGGTTCATCACCCCCATCCAGACCCAGCCCAGCACGCCCCACATCGGGTCCTTGAAGGTCTTGTAGATCAGGGCCAGGAACAGGCCCAGGATGAGGAGGTCACGCATGACGCAGCTCCGGCGACCGCCGCGCGGCCAGGATGCGGTGGAAGAGCGCGAGCTGGCCCTGCGTGGTCGCGTCCCAGCTGAACTGCTCGGCATAGCGGCGCGTCGCGGCGCGGTCGCGCGGCGCCGCGCGCAGCCGGCGCACCGCCTCGGCCACGCCGGCCGCGCTGCGCTCGGGCATCAGCTCGCCGGCCTCCGGGCGCGCGACGACTTCCGGCGTGCCCCAGACATTCGAGGCCGCCACCGGCGTGCCGCAGGCCATCGCCTCCAGCAGCACGTTGGCCCAGCCCTCGCGGCTCGAGGCCAGCACCAGCGCATCCACGCCGGCATAGACCTCGCGCAGGCGCGCCTGCGCCAGCGCGCCGAGGAAGCGCACCCGCCCCGTCACGCCCAGCGACTCCGCCAGCCGGCGCAGCGCGCCCTCCTCCGGTCCGGCGCCGGCGATCAGCAGGTCGACATCGGGCAGCTCGGCCAGCGCGCCGATGACCAGTTCATGGCCCTTGCGCTCGATCAGGTGCCCCACCGAGGCGAGCGTGAAGCGGCCCGGCGCGAGTTGCAGCGCGGCGCGCGCCTCGTCGCGGCCCGCGGGATGGAAGAGCGTCAGGTCCACGCCATTGCGCAGCGCGGTCACCTTCGCGGCATCGGCGCCCAGCCCGACCAGCTCATCCTTGAGCGCCTCGCAGACGGTGATCATCGCGTCGGCCTGATCGGCCGCGCGCAGGATCAGCTTGCGCGGAAAGGCGTACGCCGGGATCAGGTTGATGTCGGTGCCGCGCGCGGTGATCACCAGCGGCTTGCCCAGCGCCTTGGCCACGAAGGCCGCGGCCACGCCATCCGGATAGAAGTAGTGTGCGTCGATCAGGTCGAAGTCATAGCCCTGCGCCTGCAGCCGCTTCGCCGCTCGCAAGAAGGTCCAGGCCAGCGTGTAGGGCGCGCTGCTCATGCCGACCTTGGGCAGTCGGATGAAGCGCGGATGCTCGACCTCCAGGCCGTTGCGCGACTCGCGCGGCGGCGTGGCGGCGAACTGGCCGTACTCGCCGAATCGCTCGCCCTTGAGCGGGAACCAGGGCACCGGCGCGATCACGCGCGATTCGGCCTGGCCCGACGCCACCAGGTGGCGCAGGCGCGTCTCCACGAAGATGCCGTGGCTGGGCATCACCGCGCTCGGATACAGCGTCGAGAAAGTCAGCAGCTTCAGCACGCTCAGACCCTCGCGTCGTTGGGCTTGGCGCCGCCGCTCACGCCGCGCCCGGCGCGCAGCGACTGGCCCAGCGCGACCACGCGCTCGGCATTGCCGTGCCAGGTCAGATGCAGCCGGCCGATGGTGGCGCGGGCGCCCTGCCCCAATCGATCGCGCAGCGCGGCGTCCGACGACAGACGCGCCAGACGCGCTTCCAGCGCGCCCGCCTCGGCGGGATCGAAGAGCAGCGCGTTCACGCCGTCGTCCAGCACTTCCTCGATGTTGGGCGTGCTCGGCGCGACGATGGCCTTGCCCAGCGCCAGGTACTCGAAGAGCTTGAGCGGCGACGTGTAGG
>Ga0102591_1000686_pt1 | contig 58638 bp, 90 predicted proteins | sample AraplaCol_mCL_r2_2_FD_76860 | JGI IMG/M metagenome (GOLD analysis project Ga0102591, IMG submission 76860) | Arabidopsis root microbial communities from North Carolina, USA - plate scrape MF_Col_mCL_r2 (SPADES assembly) (version 2) | ecosystem: Host-associated > Plants > Roots > Endosphere... | reverse complement strand
CCCGAACTTCATGCGCCGCCTCTTCGCCGAGGGTTCGTTCTCGACGGCGTTCGTGCCGGTGTTCACCGAAGTGAAGGAGACCCGTCCCCATGCCGACCTGAAGCGCCTGATGTCGCTCACCGCCGGGACCCTCGGCGGCATCCTGCTCGTGGTCGTCGCACTCGGGATCATCTTCGCCCCGCAGGTCACGGCGCTGTTCTCGCCCGGCGCCGTCGAGACCCCCGAAAAGTTCGGCCTCACGGTCGACCTGCTGCGACTGACGTTCCCGTTCCTCCTGTTCGTCTCGCTCACGGCGCTGAGCGGCGGGGCGCTGAACAGCTTCCACCGCTTCGGGCTGCCGGCCCTGACGCCGGTGATCCTCAACCTGTGCATGATCGCCGGCGCCCTGTGGCTGGCGCCGAAGCTGCAGACGCCGATCATGGCGATGGGCTGGGCGATCCTCGTGGCGGGCATCCTGCAGCTCGCGTTCCAGCTGCCCGCGCTGCGCCAGCTGGACCTGCTGACGCTGCCGCGCTGGGGCTGGAATTCGCCGGACGTGCGCCGGATCATGACGCTGATGGTGCCGACGCTGTTCGGCTCGTCGGTCGCCCAGATCAACCTGCTGCTCGACACCGTGATCGCGTCGCTGCTGATCGCCGGCTCGCAGAGCTGGCTGTCGCAGGCGGACCGGTTCCTCGAGTTGCCCCTGGGCGTTTTCGGCGTGGCACTGGGCACGGTGATCCTGCCATCGCTGTCGCGCCACCACGTCGCCACCGACAAGGATGGCTTCTCGCGTGCGCTCGACTGGGGCCTGCGCACGACGCTGCTTATCGCCGTGCCGGCGATGTTCGCCCTGATGATCCTGTCGGTGCCGCTGGTGGCGACGATCTTCCAGCACGGCCGCTTCACCGCCTTCGATACGAAGATGGCCTCGCTGTCGATTTCCGCGCTGAGCTTCGGCCTCCCGGCGTTCGCGCTGGTCAAGGTCGTGCTGCCGGCGTTCTACGCCCGCAAGGACACGAAGACGCCGGTGCGCGCGGGCGTCGCGTCGCTCGTGGCCAACATGGTCTTCAACGTCGCCTTTCTTGCCGTGCTGTTCTTCCTCTGGGCCACGCCGGCGCAGAAGGCCGGATCGTGGCTGGACGCGATCGCCACGATCCCCGGCCTGCACATGGCACTGGGCATGGCCAGCGCGCTGGCCAGCTATCTCAACCTGCTGCTGCTCTGGCGCTGGCTAGGCAAGGCCGGCGTGTACACGCGGCAGCCCGGGTGGTCGCGCCACCTGGTTCGCCTCGGCGTGGCCTGTGCCGCGATGGTGGCGGTGCTCGTCGGTGGCCTCGCGATCTGGCCGGACTGGAGCGACGTGGAGAAGTGGCAACGGGTCGGCCGCCTCGCCGTGCTCGTAGGCGCCGGTGGCGGCACGTACGTCGTCGCCCTCTTCGCGATGGGGTTCCGCCTCCGCGAGCTGCGCGCCCGGTAACGGGCGTGGCGCCGCATTGTGCGGCGCAATGGGGCGGCTATACTGGCCCGATGGCTTTTATTCCGCTTCGATTCGAGGACACCCCGGCATGACGCTGCGACTGCATCGCGACGTCGATGGCCCGTGTCTCGCCCCCGGCGGCAGCGTCGTCGCCATCGGCGCGTTCGACGGGCTTCACCTGGGCCATCAGGCGATTCTTTCCGAAGTGCGTCGGCGCGCCGATGACCGCGGCCTGGCGCCGGCGGTGATCAGCTTCGAGCCGCTGCCGCGCGCGTTCTTCTCGAAGGAGCCGGTGCCGCGGCTGTCCGGCATGCGCGAGAAGGCGGAGGGCATGACCGCCGCCGGTATCCGCGAACTGCTCTCGCTGCGCTTCGACAAGGCGCTGACCGAGATGTCCGCCGAGGATTTCGTCCGCCGCGTCATCGTGAGCCGGCTCGCCGCCCGCGAGGTCTGGGTCGGCGAGGACTTCCGCTTCGGGCACCGCCGTGGCGGCGATTTCGCGCTGCTGCAGTCGATGGGTGCCGGGCTCGGCTTCACCGCGCACGCCGTGCAGGCGGTGCTGGTGGATGGCGAGCGCGTGTCGTCGTCGCGCGTGCGCACGCTGCTGGCCGAGGGCGATTTCGCCGGTGCCACGCGCCTGCTCGGGCGCCCCTTCGTGATCGACGGCCATGTGGAGCACGGGCAGCAGCTCGGCCGCACCCTTGGTTATCCCACCGCGAATGTCCATCTCAGTGAACGGGTGAGTCCGGTCCAGGGGATCTTCGCCGTGCGCATCGGGATCGGCGACGGTCCGTGCAGCTGGCCGGGCGTGGCTAGCCTCGGCTTCCGGCCGACGGTGAACGCGGTGCAGGAGCCCCTGCTGGAGGCCCACCTGTTCGATTTCTCCGGCGACCTCTACGGCCAGCGGATCGGCGTGGAGTTCGTGCGGAAACTGCGCGACGAAGAAAAGTTCGACGGCCTCGACGCCCTGACCGCGCAGATGCGCAAGGACGAGATCGCCGCCCGGCAGGCCCTTGGGATGAACCCCATACTTGTCGATTCATGACGGACGCGCCGACGGCGCGTCACGCCCGAAAAACCCACGGTTCGAAGCGATGACCCAGGATTACAAGAACACCATCAACCTGCCGCAGACGGATTTCCCGATGCGTGGCGACCTGCCCAAGCGCGAGCCGACCTGGCTGGCGACGTGGGAGCGTGTGGGCCGCTACGCGCAGATCCAGGAGAAAACCGCGGACCGCGACAAGGTGTTCGTGCTGCATGACGGCCCGCCGTACGCGAATGGCGCCATCCACCTGGGCCACGCGGTCAACAAGGTGCTGAAGGACGTCGTCGTCAAGTCGAAGCTGATGGCCGGCTACCGCGCGCCTTACGTGCCGGGATGGGACTGCCACGGCCTGCCGATCGAGATCGCGATCGAGAAGAAGTTCGGCAAGGCGGGCGACAAGCTCGACGCCGCGGCGTTCCGCCAGAAGTGCCGCGAGTACGCGCTCGCGCAGATCGACCTGCAGCGCGTCGACTTCAAGCGCCTGGGCGTGCTTGGCGACTGGGAGCGGCCGTACCGCACGCTCGACTTCACCTACGAGGCGGACATGATCCGCGCGCTGGCGCGCATCGTCGCGAACGGCCATGTCGTGCGCGGCGCGAAGCCCGTCTACTGGTGCTTCGACTGCGGCTCGGCCCTGGCCGAAGCCGAGATCGAATACGCCGACAAGACCTCGCCGGCCGTCGACGTCGCCTACGACGCCGTCGACCCGGTGTCGTTCGGCGCGCTGTTCGGCGTGGCCGCGGGCGACGCCATCATCGCCGTGCCCATCTGGACCACCACGCCGTGGACGCTGCCGTCCAGCCAGGCGGTGTCGCTCGGTGGCGAGATCGACTACGTGCTCGTCGACGGTCCGTCCCGCGGCGGCAAGCGTGTGCTGCTGGTGATCGCCGCGGCGCTCGCCGAAAAGGCGCTGGCGCGCTACGGCGTCGACACCGTCGACGTGCTGGGCCGCGTTCAGGGCGCCGTGCTTGAAAACCAGCCGCTGCGTCATCCGTTCTACGACAGGCACGTGCCGGTGATCCTCGGCAACCACGTGTCCGACGAAGACGGCACCGGCGCCGTGCACACCGCGCCCGATCACGGCGCCGAAGACTTCACGGTCGGCCAGCACTACGGCATCGGCACGCTCAACTACGTGGACGGCCGCGGCGTGTACCGCCCCGAATTGCCGCTGGCCGGCGACGTGTCGTTCGCTGGCGTGCACATCTGGAAGGCCAACGACCAGATCGTCGACCTGCTGCGCGACCGCGGCGTGCTGCTCGCCTCGGCGAAGCTCACGCACAGCTACCCGCATTGCTGGCGCCACAAGACACCGGTGATCTTCCGCGCCACGCCGCAGTGGTTCATCGGCATGGAGCAGGCCGACCTGCGCCGCACCGCGCTCACGTCCATCAAGGGCGTGCGCTGGGTGCCGGGCTGGGGCGAAGAACGCATCGCCGGCATGGTCGACGGGCGTCCCGACTGGTGCATCTCGCGCCAGCGCACCTGGGGCGTGCCGATCACCCTGTTCATCGACAAGACCACGCACGAGCCGCATCCCGATTCCGTCGAGCTGATGGAAAAGATCGCCGCGAAGGTCGCGCTCGAAGGCATCGATTGCTGGTTCACGCTCGACGCGCGCGAGCTGCTCGGCGACGACGCCGACAAGTACGAGAAAGTCACCGACGTGCTCGACGTGTGGTTCGACTCGGGCGTCAGCCACTTCGCGGTGGTGGGCGCGCGTCCCGAGCTGCAGGCCGGCAACGCCAGCGAATACAAGGTGATGTATCTCGAAGGCTCCGACCAGCATCGCGGCTGGTTCCAGTCGTCGCTGCTCACGTCGGCGGCGATCAACGGCCGCGCGCCTTACGACCACGTGCTGACCCACGGCTTCACCGTGGATGCGCAGGGCCGCAAGATGTCGAAGTCGCTGGGTAACGGCATCGAGCCGCAGGACATCATGAAGACCCTCGGCGCGGACATCCTGCGCCTGTGGATCTGCTCCACCGATTACCGTAACGAGATGTCGCTGTCGGACGAAATCCTGAAGCGCGTCGCCGATACGTATCGCCGCATCCGCAATACCGCGCGTTTCCTGCTCGGCAACCTCGACGGCTTCGATCCGGACAAGCACCTGCTTGCCACGGACGCCTGCCTCGACCTCGACCGCTGGGCGGTGCAGCAGACGGCCGACACCCAGGCGGCGATCGTGGCGGCGTACGAGCGCTACGACTTCCCCGAGATCGTCCAGCGCATCCAGAACTTCTGCACGAACGAGCTCGGCGCGCTGTACCTCGACATCACGAAGGACCGCCTGTACACGATGCCGACGGACAGCCGCGGCCGTCGCAGCGCGCAGAGCGCGATGTACCGGATCCTCGAGTCGCTGCTTCGCTGGCTCGCCCCGATCGTCACGTTCACGGCCGAGGAGGCCTGGGAGCGCATGCCGGGTTCGCGCAGCGAGTCCGTGCTGTTCGACACGTTCTACGACGGTCTCGACGTGCGCCAGGACGGCGACACGCGCGGCTGGTGGGGCCAGCTGATCGCCATTCGCGAAACGGCGTCCCGCGTGCTGGAAGGCATGCGCAAGGCGGGGCAGATCGGCGCGTCGCTCGACGCGACGCTCACGATCCACGCGGATCTGCCGACCCAGTCGGCGCTGGCGGAATCGGCACGCGAGCTGCGCTTCTTCTTCATCACCTCCGAGGTGACGCTGGCGCCGCTCGAAGGCCGTCCCGCCGACGCGGAGCGCGTCGAGATCGACGGCGCCGAGGTCTACGTGTCGGCCGCCGTCAGCGACGACGTGAAGTGCATTCGTTGCTGGCACCATCGTCCCGATGTCGGCGTGGATCCGGCTCACCCCGAAATCTGCGGCCGCTGCGTCGAGAACGTGACGGGGCAGGGCGAGGATCGTCGCTGGTTCTGATCCGGCGACGTCCGCCACCCCTTCCGCGCCGCCAGTCGGCGGCGCGGATCCCCGCAATCGCATGGCGCCACCACGAATGACCGCACGCCCCAAACCCAACGCGCTTTCCTGGCTGTGGCTCGCCGCCGCCATGATCGCGCTCGACCAGCTCAGCAAATGGTGGGCGCTCACGGCACTGCAGCCGGCCGAAACGCCGCACCCGGTGATTCCCGGCATCCTCAACTGGACGCTCACCTTCAATACGGGCGCCGCGTTCAGCTTCCTGGCGGATAGCGCCGGCTGGCAGCGCTGGTTCTTCGTCGTGCTCGCCGTGGGCGTCAGCGCCACGCTCGGCGTCTGGCTCTCGCGCACCCCCCGTCATGACTGGCGCACCGCCGCGCCCCTGGCGCTGATCCTCGGCGGCGCGCTGGGCAACGTCATCGACCGCCTCCACGCGGCCAGGGTCACCGACTTCATCCAGGTGTTCCTGGGTAGCTACCCGTTTCCGGTCTTCAACGTCGCCGATTCGGCCATCAGCGTCGGCGCTGTGGCGCTCATCGTGTTCAGCCTGTTCAGCGGCGAGAAGAAGCCGGCCTGACAGGCCAGGTGCGGGCCAGCGGCCCGATCCGCCACCGTGCGATAATAGGGCTGCTCCGGCGGTCCGCCGCCGACCCCTTTCCCCCGAGGTCCCCTTGGATATCCTCCTCGCCAACCCCCGTGGATTCTGCGCCGGCGTCGACCGCGCCATCGCCATCGTCGAACGCGCGCTCGAGTCTTATGGCGCCCCGATCTACGTGCGCCACGAGGTCGTGCACAACCGCTACGTCGTCGAGCGCCTGCGCGCCGACGGCGCCGTGTTCGTCGAAGAACTCGACGACGTGCCCGATGGCGCCACGGTGATCTTCAGCGCCCACGGCGTGCCGAAAGCCGTGCGGGAAGAGGCCGACCGCCGTCGCCTCAACGTGTTCGACGCCACGTGCCCGCTGGTCACCAAGGTGCACATGGAAGTCGCGCGCCTCGGCCGCGCGGGTCATGACGTCGTGCTGATCGGCCACGCCGGCCATCCCGAAGTCGAAGGCACCATGGGGCAGTGGAACCCGGCCAACAGCGGCAACATCTACCTCGTGGAATCGGTGGACGATGTCGAGGCACTGAACCCCGCACAGCCCGACAAGCTCGCTTTCGTCACGCAGACGACGCTCTCGGTCGACGACACCATCGCCATCATCGGCGCCCTCCGTGCGAAGTTCGCCACGATCGAAGGGCCGCGCAAGGACGACATCTGCTACGCCACGCAGAACCGTCAGGACGCGGTGCGGCGCCTGGCCGACGCGGTCGACCTCGTGCTCGTGGTGGGCTCGGTGAACAGCTCCAACTCCAACCGGCTGAAAGAGCTCGCGGAAAAGCAGGGCGTCACGTCGTACCTCATCGACGGCGCGGAACACATCGACCGCGCCTGGCTCGACGGCAAGGGTCGCATCGGCGTCACCGCCGGCGCCTCCGCGCCCGAAAAGCTCGTGCAGGAGGTCATCGCCCGCCTGCAGTCGTGGGGCGCGGGCACGGTGCGCGAACTGGATGGCGAGGCCGAAAACATCACCTTCGCCCTGCCAAAGGAACTCCGCCTCGCGGGCTGATCGCGAAAGGGTTGCGCCCGGACCCAAGGTTCCCTAGAATTCCGCTTCTCGCCGGAATAGCTCAGTTGGTAGAGCGCGTCATTCGTAATGATGAGGTCGTAGGTTCGATTCCTATTTCCGGCACCAGATACCCGTCCAAGGCCGTCCACACGAGTCCATGAGACACACCGAAACCCGCTGAAAAGCGGGTTTTTTTGTGCCTGCACATCCACGGCCGTCCATGGGCATCCATCTCAGCGTGTGAGTACGGTTGTGAGTACAGTCCGCGAAAGCTCGATATCGCAGGGGACCGTACTCACATGGCAGCACTCACCGACACGAAAATCCGCTCCCTGAAGCCGCGGCCGAAGCTGTATCGCGTGGCCGACATGGAGGGGCTGTGCCTCGAGGTACGACCGACCGGCGCGCGCGCCTGGCGCTACCGCTACCGCTTCCTCGGGAAGGCGAACATGCTGCACCTGGGCGACTACCCCGCGATGTCGCTGCAGGACGCACGGCGCGAGCGCGACCGTCAGCGCGACCTGCTCGCGCGCGGCGTGGATCCGTCGGACGTGCGCCGGCAGGCGAAGGTCCTCGCGCAGGTCGCCGCTGACGACAGCTTCGAAGGCGTCGCGCGCGAGTGGATGTCGAAGCAGGGCAAGTGGTCCGAGGCGACGCGATCGAAGGTCGTCTGGATGTTCGAGGCCTACGCGTTTCCGTGGATCGGCAAGCGGCCGATTGGCTCGATCACGACGCCAGAAATGCTCCTGCTGCTCCGCCGCCCGGAAAGCCTCGGGAAGCTGGAGACGGCGCAGCGACTGAAGCAGTATTGCGGCCAGGTGTTCCGCTATGCGATCGGCACCGGCCGCGCCGATCGCGACCCGACGGCGGACCTGCGCGGCGTGCTGACGACCGTGCACGTCCAGCACCACGCGAGCATCACCCACAAGTCGGGCGTCGGGCAGCTGATGCGTGACATCGAAGCATTCACTGGCCAGTTCGTCACGCGCTGCGCGCTGCACTTGTCGGCACTCGTGTTCGTTCGGCCGGGCGAGCTGAGGCAGTGGGAATGGTCCGAGCTATCGGAGGATGGCAGCGAGTGGCGCATCCCCGGCGAGAAGATGAAGATGGGCGTGACGCACATCGTGCCGCTGGCGCGGCAGGCGCGCGAGCTTATCGACGAGCTCCGTCCGCTGACCGGCCGAGGCCGCTACCTGTTTCCTTCGCTTCGCGGGCCGAGCCGTCCGATGAGCGAGAACACGATCAACGCCGCGCTGCGGCGCATGGGCTATGCGAAGAACCAGATGACGGCGCACGGCTTCCGCTCAATGGCCTCGACCATCCTCAACGAGGAAGGATTCAACGGCGATTGGATCGAGCGGCAGCTGGCGCACTGCGAGAAGGACGGCGTGCGTGCGGCGTACAACTACGCCCAGCACCTGCCCGAGCGGCGCAAGATGATGCAGGCCTGGGCTGACCTACTCGATCGTCTGCGCCGCGGCGGGGAAGTGGTAGACATCACGCGGCGTGCTGCTGATCGCGGCACGCGATAAGCGCGTCGATCCACTCCTGGACCTCGGTGTCTACCCAGACCGACGAAGCGCCCTGCTTGACCGGGCGCGGGAAGGTGCCAGCCGCCACCTTGGCGTAGATCGAGCTCCGGCTCAGCGCGGTGCGCTTCTGTACCTCGGCCAGCTTGATGAGGTTTCGCTCAGCCACGATGGGCCTCCTTCTTGCGAGTGGGATGGAGCCGAGTCACCATCGGCGCAACGAGAATGACGGTGAGCTCACGCATGCTGCACTTCCTTCGTCCTCAGGTTGTTTCCCCTGGGCCGGGCCCGCTGTTCCTCACGGGTTGGGGTGCGCTTGGCGCCTTTATCGTCCTGGCGGCTATCGGAATCGGAGGGTGGTATTTCCTCCTTCGCCGCAATCGCGAGCGGATCGAGTCCGATCGGTTGGCTGAGCAAATTCGGCCCGGGCGCAGACGGCGCCGCTGACTGGACCGGAGTGCGCGCATCGCGCACCATCGGCGCACTGAAAAGGATGAGAGGTTCACGCATGAATGGAAGTCTTGGTCGGGTGACGCGATCGCTTCTTACACCTCAGGCAATTGGAATGCTCGCAGTTGGCATGGGTGTGGGCGCTCTTTCCATGCTTCCACTCGGGTTCGCGGTGTCCGATGGCGCAGCTGGCGTCATAGGCTCTATCGTCGGAGCAATTGCCGGTATCGCGGGTGCCCTCCTTGTCGTCAATTATTCGGCGTTCAATCAAGGGCGAAACATCGCCGAGTATTTGGCGCACGCAATAATTCCAGTGGCTATGGGAAATAGGCAACTCATAGCTTTTTACACTGTGGTCGATGGTCTTCCGAGCCGTGAAAACGCTGACTGGACAAGGCTGGATGTTTTGGCCGTGATATCCGCCGGTCACATTGATCGGGCCATTCGTCTGATTAAGCGCGTCGAGCCGACCGTTCCGACGCTCAAGGCCTCTGCGATCCGTGCATATGCGCGGATGGAAGAGAATCTCGAGAAGCTGAAGGCATGCGTGAAGGACGCCTCGCTGGAGGCTCAGGCCGGAGGCAAAGCCAGCCTTGGCATAGCATTCATGGATATCGGTGGCGACCTGAGAAGGATCGACCTCGCGATGGAGCGAGCGGTTAGGCGTCTCTGCGATGACTATGGCCTTGCGTACCCTTTGCCGGGCGATCGACGACCCAGTTAGTGAGATTGCCCCTGTCATGCCTTATCGGCCTCCTGCTGTTTCAGCGTCGCGATGGCATCGGCGAGCTTCTGATTGAGGGATTCGGCGGCTGCGAGGGGGAGCGCGTGGTGCGCGCCGCAGATGAAGAGGTGGACGCGATCACCGATGACGGAGACCGCAGGGCGGAAGGTGTCGGGGTTCATGCGTTGACCTGCCGGAAAATGCGGGTGGCCCATCGCCAGGCGGCGCGGAACTCGTGAGTCCACACGATGACGCTCTCGCCGATCGATACCTCGTACTGGGTGAAGCCTCGCTCGTCGCGATACACGCGGATGCGCGGCTTCAGCGGCTTGCGGCGGATTGGCTGGTCCATGGTCACGGTCCGATAACAGTGGGGGAGTAAAATGGGAAGACGAACAGGGGTGTTCGGTATGGCCTCACTGGTGAGGCGCCCCTATGGAAATGATCATTTGCCCCCGGCATTGGACGGGGTACACGTGCGTGCTGCGATACGACGAGCACGGGTACGAGTTTCTGGTCGATGGTCAGGTCATGCTGTCGCACCGGCTGGAACCCATTTGCTATCTGGTCAGCCCGCGAGACCGTGAGCGGATCGCGTTGATCCACGGTCTGCAGGACGTGGGCGAGCCTCGCTTGGCGCGTGTCGTTGCAGCTCAGCCCTATCACTCGGAAATTCCGTCTTCGTAGAGCCGTTGGCTGTAAGCGGCACGTATGCGCCCGCGCTGCTGCTCCGCATCGAGGTCGAGGTCGTCCACCGAGTCCAGCGCGGCACGGAAGGCGTCGCGCGCCTCGCTGGTAGAGCAGTCGCGGGCCACGCCCAGGACGTCGCTCCAGTGCTGGCGCGCGGGCACGGCGGCGGGCGTCACGGTCTGACGGGGCGTCGGAGTCGGCGGCGCGGTGGCCGCAGCGGCCGCTGGGCGCAACTCGTCCGCAAGCCCGACCAGCCACCAGGCAGTGGACCCGCCGCGGCGATCGTCACGGATGACCTTGCCGGCCTCCTGCAGCTTCTTCAGCTGGCGCCGAGACTGCGATTCGGAGAGGTCGGCCTCGTCCGCGACATCGCGCAGGAGCGCGCCGTATTCCACCGCGGTGCGGTCGCCGGCACGAAGCGGGTCCGAGCCCACGTGCTTCGCGATCGAACGCACGCATGCGCGCTTCAGGGCCTGCTCGAACTCGGTAGGGGAAAGGGTGGTGCTGGTCATGCGGTTTTACCGAACAGGTTGGATTGGCGCGTCGCGTCGGCGCGCTCGCGCTCGGCGTGCGCGATTCGCGCGACTGCGACGGCCGCGTAGCCGAGGTCCATTTCGATGCCGACGAAACGGAGCCCCTCGAGCACCGCGCCGCGGCCCGTGCTTCCGGACCCGGCGAACGGGTCAAGCACGAGACCGCCTGCTGGTGTGACCAGCCGGCAGAGGTACCTCATCAGGTCTGTCGGCTTCACCGTAGGGTGCGTGTTCGCGCGCAGCGGAAGGTCGTATCCGTCGCGGCGGGTGATGTGTTGGCCGCTCGTTTCCGATACCTGGCCGTGTGGCTGACACGCGAATCCGTCGAGGCCCGATTCACGGTCCGAGGCGGATGCCTTGGCGCAGTAGAAGAACCGCGCCGCCGACCCAAAGTCGTCGCGGGCCTCAGGGTTGCGAGTCACATGTCGGAGCGCACCAAGCACATGGTTACCCTGATGCGCTCCGTCCGTCCTCGCGCGGGCTTGCTGTCCCGGCGCTTCGGGAAAGGCTGCGAGCACCTCAGCGCTTCCGTCATGGATCACGTTCGCCGGCCATCGGCCCGCCGCATCGCCACCACGCGGTCCAGGAGTAGCGCTGAAGTCGCCGGAATGCTTGGCGTAGCGGCGGTCGGCGCTTGCCTCACCAGCTCGACCGCGAGGCGTCGTCTCGTCGTGACGGCAGGGGATAGCCCCGGCGCCTTCGCGAAGCGCGTCTGCCGTCTCGATGCGGCAGTCGTCGATGTTGAGTGCGGCAGTGCCGAACGCGGCGACATTCGCCGCGACGGTGCCGACCAGCGGTTTACGGGCCATGATGATCGGCTCGTGCGCGGGCTTGAGCGCGGTACCTCCCCACGGGCCGTTCTTCGACTTCGGGAAGCCGGAGCCGTAGATCCACATGATCGTGTCGCGGATTTCCCATCCAGCGTCCTCGATCGCGACGGCGAGCCGGTGGAAGGTACGGGAACCGCCAAACGCGAGCAGATGGGCGCCAGGCTTCGCTACTCGCAGGGCCTCGGCCCACGTTTCCGCGCGAAAGGCCACGTCGCCACCGTCCCATGCCTTACCCATGAATCCCTTGTCGCCAATCCGGGCGCGCGCATGCGGCGTTTGCGGCTCTGCACCTGCGGCGTGCGATCCGCGCATCTGGCTCGTTAGGTGGTACGGCGGGTCGGTCACGATCGCGTCCACACTGTTTTCGGCCAGCGTACGCATCAGATCGAGGCAGTCGCCCGTGAGGATCGTGGTGGTCACGCCCAATGCTCCTTGCGCAGCTCCGCGCGCTTCGCCTCGGCCTCAGCTTTGGTGGGCACGCGATAGATCGACGAGGCATCACCCAGAAGCGCCCAGCGGCCTTGAAAGTGAACCTTCACGCCGTACTCGGTTCGGAAAGATCCGTTGGCGTAGCTGTGAAACGTGGCGAGCTGAGTCCTCATGCGACTTCCTTCGCCGCGTTCTGCGGCAGATCGGGATGGGTGCCCCACGGCGCGCGCATGACTGCGTGGTGCGCGTTGGGGCAGATAGCGGAGCGGTGTGCGAAGCGGCCGCGCTGACCGTTGTTCCAGAGCTCGCGGCACCTGGTGGTCTGGTTGTCGAACCAGCCGTCGAACATGTCGGGCGTGCGCGGCATTCGTCAGCTCCCGACGACGAGCAGTCCGCTGCGTGCGCCGGAGGCAACGGACTTGCGCTCAGCCATGTTCGGGAACTCGGCGACGTGCTCGTCGAGGTCTTCCGGCTCTTCCTCGCGGGGATTGAACCAGCTGCTGCCGAAGGCGGCGGCGTGCACGGTGCCGCCTTCGAAGGCATAGGCGTAGTCGGTCGAATGGCTGTCTTTCCACGGCCACGGCCAGCCGATCTCTACCGTCGTTGCGTCGTCCCGCGACGCGAGTTCTGCCGCCACCGCCGCCCGGAAGCCTTCTTCGTCAGTCGCATCCATCAGGCCCTGACGGTCGAAGCCGCCGGGATGCCCGTCCCATGCAACGCTGCCCAGCCATTCCGCGTTCTTGCCGCGGCCTACGTAGAAATCGGCACGAGTGCCCATGGTCAATCTCCGCCGGAGCCTCCGGCGCTGATGGTCAGAAAAGGATGTCGTCGTCGTTGAACTGCTCGCCCTCGGCGGGCGGCGTGGATCCGGCGGCGCGCTGCTGGTCGGCGTCACGCTGCGCGCGACCTTTGCCGGTGCGGCCGCTGGCGCGCTCGCCGCCGCCGAAACGGGATTCCCCGTAACGGTCTGACGGGCGCTCGGCCTGCTGCCCGCCGAGCATCTGCAGCTCGCTGGCCATGACGTCGGTGGTGTAGCGCTCGATGCCGTCGCGGTCGGTGTACTTGTCGTGGCGCAGGGAGCCTTCGACGTACACCTGACGGCCCTTCTTCAGGTACTCGCCCGCGACCTCTGCAAGGCGCCCGAACAGCTTCACGCGATGCCACTCCGTGCGCTCCTGCTTCTCACCCGACTGCTTGTCGGTCCACTGCTCGGATGTGGCGATGCTGATCGTGGTGACCGCCGTGCCGTTGCCGGTGTACCGGACGTCGGGATCGCCGCCGAGGTTGCCGACGAGGATCACCTTGTTGACGCCGCGTGCCATCAGGCAACCGTCTCGACTTCGACGCCAGCGGCCACGAGCGTCGCGGCTTCCTTCGCGTCCGTGGTATCGACGGTGAACTCGGCGCGCGCGACGTGGCTCAGCGCGACGTTCGGGTGCGTGGCTTCCACCAGCCGCTGCCGACCGGTGTTGTTGTTCGTGACGGTGTAGATGCGGGTCGGGGTCTTGCTCACTGCGGATTCCTTTGCCGGCATGCGCCGGCGTGGTGGTTAGTCGTAGATGCCGTAGGTGATGTCGCTTTCGTCGCAATCGATGACCAAGTCGGCGCCGCCGAAATAGAGGGCAGCGATCAGGCGATCCGATTTGCTGTGGATGCGGAACTGGCGGCCCAGCTTCTGGTCGTCCAGAAGGGCACCGCAAACCCGGCCGACATCGTGTCCGCTGTCATCGGTGCCTTCGACGAGCACCAACAGGTTGTTCTTGAGCTGGTACTTGTCGCGAGAGGTACTGCGCAGGGAATAGGCGCTACGCTCGCGAGACCACTCTTCATCCGGCTTTTCGTCGAAGTAGATGTGCACCCACTTAGAGCGACTGCCGATCGAGTTCTCTTCGATGATGATTCGCGGAGCTTCCCAGCGACCCTCGGCGGCCTCTTCCTTGTGGTCGTCGGCGAACTGTTCGAGCAGCTTGAGAAGGCTGACGCGCGAAGGGATCACATCGTCCTTCAGAATCTCGTCGATCGATTCCTGGGCGCGGCGCACCATGTCACCCGCTATCCCGGACGAGGCCCATTTGTCATGCAACGCCGTGGCGACGAGATCGTTGTAACGGGTGAGCTCGAACATGCCGTCGACGTTGGCCGGCAGGGCGGCATTGACGGCGTCGCGGACCTTCTGGCCGAGGTCGCCGTAGCTGCGGAAGCAGTCACCGATGATGTCGGCGAACATCTTTTCGACGTGCTGGTCGACGATCTCGCGCGGCCGGTCGCCTGCCGCGAAGGTTGCTACGCGCTCGGACAGCAACTGGTGGAGCGTTTGTTCCTGACTCACGGTTGATTCCTTTGCCGGCGAGGCCGGCGCTGTTGAAGATGGGGCCGGTGAAGCACCGCCGGCCGTCGGTACGCGCCACACCTCGGGGGAGGGAGGGAAAAGGCGCGGGGCGTTCAGTGGGCTGGCGGAAGAACCGCGAGCAGCCCGAACAGCAGCAGGTAGGGCAGGACGATCAGCGCGACGGCGGCCTGCATATCGACGGGCGCGGACATCCACCAGGCGAGTGCACGCTTCATGAGGACGGCTCCTTGATGTGATCGGCTACCCACTGGCGCATGCGAGTCCAGCGCTCTTCGGCGGTCTCGTGCTCGTTGTAGGGCAACGAGTATTCGCCCCACTCGTCGTTCATGAATTCGATTTCCGCAGCCATGGCCCGCGAGATACCGAAGGCGTAGCCAACGCTTTCGGCGTCCTCGTAGTCGATCTTCGCCATGTCGATGCCACGGGCCGCTCCAACCACGCCGAGCGTGCAGTAGCAGCCTTCGTGCTCGAGCCGATCGGTGATCAGTTTCTTCTCGGGCATTGCGTCCATGGCAGCGGCCAGTTCACGCAGAAAGGCCTGTCCGCGCCTTCCGTTGATTGCCTTCGTGACGGCCCCACGCCAAAGGCCATAGCCTTCATCGCAGTCGTCGCTGTATCCGGACCGGCTCACGGCTTCACCTCGCACGGCTCGGCGGTGACCACGACCACGGGCGTGCCGTAGAGCCCCATCGTTCCGACCTGCTCGGTCTTGTGGCCGCGCACGCACGCCGCGCTGGGCTGCGTCAGCGTGGAAGTTTTGAGGTCGGGCCGCGCCCGCCACTCGCCGCAGGCCGCGAGGCCGAGCACGGCCAGGCCGACGATGATCATCAGCACGACACCGGCGCCGCTCTCGGCATGACGCTGCAGGGTGGGCGTGGACGAAGAGGCATGGCGCAGCTGCTCGGCGGCGCGCTGGTCGCGCACCTCACGGTCGCCGGCATGCTTCGTCACGGCGTAACGGAGGGCCTGCCGCTCGCGGATCGTGAGGCGGCTCATGCGCAATCTCCCACCTTGTCGAGGGCCGCGCGCAGCGCGTCGGTTTCCGAGCGCATCAGCTTGTGGTTGTACGCCGTGAGCTTGCTGGCGATGGCAATCAGCTCGGCGATGTGGGCCTTCGACTCGTGGAGAGCATCCGCGTAGCGGCGCTCAAGGACGCCTTGGTCAGCAGCGTGGTGCAGGACCGAAACCGAGTGCATGATGGTCTTCAACACATGAGCGCGAGGCGCGGAGTTCATGCCGCCACCTGCGCATCGCGCGCCATCTGCCCGTAGTGGTTGGCCGCAGCGGTGCGGGCGCTGTCGAGAAGCGCGTTGTGCGCGCTGCACAGTGCCCGATAGGCGTCCTTCGCGTGGAAGGCTGCGTCACCCGGCGAGGCGAGGTCGGACTCGATGTCCGCGATGACCTGGTTGACGGTGCGGGTCAGTTCGCCGAGGCGATCCGCGAGCCTCTGCTGGCTACCGACGGCGTGCTGGTTGGTGCGCATGATCATGCCCCCACGAACGTTTCGTAGGAGGCGACCAGCCGCGGCGAATTCCACTGGGACTTCGACGCGTTGGCATTGAATGCTTCGACCTGCACGCGGTGACCTTCGAGCTTCCCGTTCGCCTGCATGCGACGGGCCACGTTTGCGACGCGCTTGCCCTGGCCAACGAAGAACCCCTTACGCAGCAGGTCCGCCTGAATCCTCGTCTCGATCTTGCCCATGGTCCTCTCCCTCGCCGGTGTCTGGCGGCGTGGAAGAAGTAAACCACAGTTGTCCGGCGGGAGTCAACTACAGTTGTCGAAAAAATTGCAGGCATAGAAAAGCCCGCCGTAGCGGGCTCTGGACTTGGCGGGCGGTGTTAGACCCTTACAGCCTGGTCGGAGCGATACTCCAGCTCACGCCCGTTCCAATCACGGACCGCAGGTTTCGGCCGCGATAGCGGAACGCAGGCGATCGTTGAGCAGGGCCAGTCGCCGCTTTGCCTCCGCGTTATGGCCAGGCGCCCACGAGTCGAAAGAGACATGGATGGCATACGCGCCATTGCCAACTGGCTGGCGCGTGACTCGCCCTCCGAAGAGGCCGGCGCCCGTCGGAGCGTAGGTCTCCAGCAGGGAAGGGGTGGCAAGCCGGAGGCGCATGCCGCTCATTTCCTCGATGCTCGCCGAAGCTGCATACCAGGCCGCATCGCACCGAGTGGGGCAGTTGCACACGGGTATTTCTGCCATCGCAGGCGGCCCGCCGACCCGGAAAGGAGCAACCTGTAGCTTGGGCGGGTCGATCATCATCTGAGGACCGGCGAGCGCGGCGATCGCCATAGCGCCTACGAATGCGAGCATCGGCTTCCCCTCCCCTGACGTCCTCCCATGATACGAAAAAGCCCGCCGGAGCGGGCTTTACGGGCCGATTTGACGCGATCACTCTGGGGCATGTGCCTTGCAATAGGCATTTAGACCCATCTTGAGTACGAGCATGACAACGAGCGTCGCTGCACCCGTGAATACCGCTGCAGATACAGAATAGGTTCCGCCTGCAGCAGTCGCTAAGATCGTAATGAGATTCTTCACGGTCTGGGTTCCGTCCTTTCTTTCCGAAGCATACACATCTGAGTTGGTGCAGAAAAGGTCGTACGCTTCCGCCTTCAGATGCGCGAATAGATTCCCTTTTTTAAGTCCTGGGCCTAAAGGGGCTCCGGTTGGCAGGATAAAACTTGCCGAGGGCATGTCGCCCAGCAACCGCATTCCGGCTGCATCAACGTCAGCTTCTGTGAATGAATCGCTCGTTAAAACTGCGGCTACCGCCTTGCGTTGAGATTGGGGAACGACGTCATTAATTACAGAAGGAATGTCGATTTGGTCAAAGGTCAAATCAAACTTCAAGGCCAGCCTCCATCATGAGGGCCAATCCATATTCAATGCAGGTTGCATAGGAAATTGCGCTGTCGGTGCCAACGGGTCTTCCACCTATAAAGACCGACGGAGATGCGCCTGAAGGCGCGTATCGTCCGGCCATGACGCCGATGATGCGTCCCGTCCTGATATTCACAAGAGGCCCCCCACTGCACCCCTCATGTATCATGGAATCAAGCTGATATTGCCGCGCGCCGCTGGCCGAAATGACCTTCGCACTCAGATTTGCTGATGCGACGTGACGCACGTGCAAGCCTCGATCTGCGAACGGAAATCCGACGTACCCGCAAAGTTCACCAAGGGCAGTTTCAGCGTCATTGCCAAACATGCCGTCAGGTACGCCTACAGTCATCGGCTCTTCGATCTTCAAGAGAGCCACATCGTTCGCTGCATCGAAGCCAGCTATCGACACAGAAAAAACTTGAGCCTCTGGAATAGTGAAGGGCTGAAAGTCAGTCGTTACCTGCTGTACGATGATTCCGAGCTTCATATCGAGCTTTACGATATGTGCAGCAGTCAACAAGTAGCCCTTTCCATGGCAAACAAATGCGCTGCCGATAGGGTGAAATGTCCTGGTTGCTTCTTCAAGCTTGACTAAAATCACTGTGCCAGCGGCATAAGAGCTTATTAGCTGTTGCAGCATCGTCCATCTCCTTGTTGGTGCTCCGGGCCTAGTCTTCCCAGCTTCCTATCCACCGCACCCGGCCGTGGATGGCGAACTGCCTTGTTTCGTCGACCGCGACGGGCTTGCGCCACTTCGGGTCGTCCTTGTTGTCGCTGGCGATGAACCAGCGTCCGCCAAGCTCGACCAGCCGCTTCGCCATGAGCGTGCCCTCGTAGGTGATCACGTAGATCTTGTCGTCACGTGGCTCGATATCTGAAGTGTCGAAGAGGATGGCGTCGCCGTTCTTGATGGTGGGCGCCATGGACTCACCGCGGCCGTAGAGCACGGCCAGCCGATCGGCCCGGAGCTTCTTGCGGCGCAGGCTCTCGGCCCGGAACTTCAGCTTGTGGGTCTCGGCGTACTCGTCGACGACGGCGCCTTCGCCCAACGCGGCGGCCTGGCGGACGCCTATGATGTCGGCCCAGCCCTCTTCGGGCACCGCCTCATCGGCGTGCTTCGGCAGCTTCCCGTCGACCAGCCAGCGGACGTTGACCCCCAGCAGGCGCGCGATCGGTTCCATGGTCGACATCGCCGGCTTCAGCGTGCCGCCGTTCTCGATCTTGGAAATGGCCTGCTTCGAGACGCCGGCCACGTCGGCCAGGTCTTCCTGCTTCGCCCCTTTGTCCTCGCGCGCCTCGCGAAGTCGTTCCGCCAATGTGCCCATGTCAACCATTGTTGACGAAGATCGGTAACCTGTAGTTGACCTCATGAGGACAACTGTGGTTGACTACAGCCATGACCGAGACCACCCGACTCACAAAGGACCAGGCGCTGGCGCTGTTCGATGGCAATCAGGCCGCGCTCGGTCGTGCTCTGGGCGTGACCCGGCAGGCCATCAACAAGCTGGGTCCGGGCAAGTTGCCCGAGTGGATGGACCTGAAGATTCGCTTCGTCATCAAGCCGGGTGAGTTCTCGGAGCACCGCAAACGACACCGAAGCACGGCCGCCTCGGCAGGGGCGACGGCCGAAGCAACTCCGACTGTTCTGACCGGGAAGGTGGCCTGACGTGGCCTCCTTCCTGTGCATCGCCTTCTTCGCGACCTGCGTGCTCTGGCCGATCGCCAAGCGGGCAGGGCGCTGACGCGCCACCCGAACGAAGTCCCCTGATTCCCTGCTCACCCTGTTTTCCATGGTGAGCACGATACCGGCGGGCTCCCGCCAATTCTTCATGTGAGTGAGACCGCCATGCATGTTCTCGACGCCGCCGCCCAGACCGTCCACGCCTACCCGGGCGGCGCAGAATCGCTCGCACCGCGCATCGGCGTGTCCGCCGGCATCCTGCGCAACAAGGTCAACGTCAACAACACGACGAACCACCTGACGCTCGCCGAAGCGAACGAGATCATGGCCGCGACGGGAGATCACCGCATCCTCCAGGCGCTGGCGCAGGAGCACGGCTACGCGCTGCACCACATCGGCGAAGGCGAGGGCGGCGCGCCCATCGTGAGCCACCTGCTGGCGCTTGGCATGGCCGAAGGCGCGCTCTCGCGCACGATCCACGACGCGCTCGCCGATGGCGTCATCAGCGCCAACGAAATGAACGCGATCGCCGCGGCCGGGCACGAGAACCAGAGTGCGCTGATCGGCCTGATCAACCGCCTCCGCGCCGCGGCGAAGGCCGCCCCGGTCACCTGACATGCACCCGCTGTCGTCCCCTGGCTACCGCAACGCACTGGCAACCCTGCCCGGCGTGCTGGCGCACGGGGCGACACCTGAGCAGCACGTCGCTGCCGAAATGCACCTCGCCTCGCTGGCGCCTTCGCCGCAGGCCTCGTTGTTCAACCAGCAGCACGCTAACCCGGGGGTAGCTTCCCGGGGACAACCGGGTCCGGCCGGCTGCGTGTCTGCACTTCGCCGGAACCCGGAGTGAGCATGCAGGAACAGATTCTCGACGAACTCGCCGCCATGTCGCGGCACTTCTACCGTCTCATCGATCCGCGCGTGTCGACGCGCGCCCAGGCCGATGCCGTTTCCAGGCTGGCAGACACGGTTTACGCCGCTCTCGAAGTTCTCTACCAGCTTGACGAGACGTCGCGCGCACGGCTGACCGCGCGCATGCGCGCCAAGGCAGCAGAAGTCATGGCCGAGCGCTCGGCGAGGGCGCACTGATGGCCGGCGACTGGATCAAGATGCGTTCGGACCTCTTCACGCATCCGAAGGTTGTCCGCATGGCGTCCGCATTGAAAGCGGACAGATTGCGCGTGGTCGGCGGACTCATGTCCGTATGGTGTCTCTTCGACGCGCACTCGGCCGACGGAAAAATCGAAGGCTACGACTTCGGCACGGTCGACGAATTGCTTAACTGGCCCGGTTTCGCGACATCCATGAGCGCCGTGAACTGGCTGGCGCAGGACGGCGAAAGCCTTGTCCTGCCTGACTTCGACAAGCATAACGGCCAGTCGGCGAAGCGCCGCGCGCAGGACGCTGACAGGAAGAGGGACGTCCGCAAAGCGTCCGCATCGAATGCGGACAAAGTGCGGACCAGAGAAGAGAAGAGAAGAGAAGAGAAGAGAAAGAGCATGGCGCGACTGCGTCGGCGCCCGCTCTCGAACTCGTTCCCGATGGCAATGGCAGCAAGTCGGCCGTCAAGCGTGGGACGCGACTGCCGGACGACTGGCAGCCGACCGACGAGGACGTGGAGTGGGCGCGCGCCGAGCGCCCCGACGTGGACCTGCGCGCGGAGCTGGCGTCGTTCCGCGACTACTGGCGTGCCAAGCCCGGCGCTGACGCGGTGAAGCTCGACTGGTCCGCCACACTGCGCAACTGGCTGCGCCGTGCGGGTCCGTCAAGGCCTACCGGCAACGGTCGCGCACCGGAGCCCGTACGGCCACGTCGCGAGCTGACACGGGAAATGGCCCGATGAGCAACTTCCGCGCCGAAGCTGCCGCGATGGGCCTGCGCGTGCCGCCGCACTCCATCGACGCCGAGCAGGCCGTCATCGGCGGGCTGATGCTGTCGCCCGGCGCGCTCGATCGCGTTGCGGGCCGCATCGTTCCCGAGGACTTCTACCGGCACGACCACCGGATCATCTTCAAGGCCATGCTCGGCCTCGCTCAGCGCGGCACGCCCTGCGATGCGATCACCTTGGGCGAGTGGTTCGAGCGCCATGGCTTCGTCGAGGTCGACGCGACGTACCTGATGGAACTCGCGAACACGACGCCGAGCGCGGCGAACATCGCCGCCTACGCGGCCATCGTGCGCGATCACTCCACGCGCCGCCGCGTCATCGACACCGCCACGCGCCTTGCCGAGCTGGCCTACGCCGCCAACGACGACACTGGCGAGCTACTGGACGGCGGCATCACCGAGCTGATGGGCATGCAGCGCGTAGAGACCACGAGCGAGTTCACGCTCCGTCAGGCCCTGTCGCTGGCTTACGAGAAGGCCGAGGAAGTGAAGCGGCTGGGCGGTCTTGTGCCGGGCGTCTCGACGGGCCTGACCGACCTCGACGACGTGCTCGGCGGCTTCCACGACTCCGATCTGATCGTCATCGGCGCGCGTCCCGCCATGGGCAAGACAGCGCTGCTGCTGAACCTGGCTCTGGCCGCCGGCAGGCAGCGCCGGAACGACCGCGGCGAGGTCGAGACCACCCCCATTTCCGCCGGCCTGATCTCGACCGAGCAACCGGTCGTGCAGCTCGGCGCGCGCTTCCTCGCGATCGAGGCGGGCATCAAGGCCTCACGCCTGCGCAATGGGTCCCACGACGAGACTGACCTCGAGCGCATGTTTTTCGCGGTCCAGCGCCTTCAGGACCGCGAGCTGGTCATCAACGATCGCGCCACGGTGACCATCGCCGACGTGCAGCGCACCGCGCGCCGCTGGAAGCAGGAGCGCGACATAGGCGTGCTGTGGGTCGACTACATCCAGCGCATCCGCGGCGCCGACCGTCGCGCGAAGAAGAATGAGCAGGTGGCCGAGGTCGCCGCGGGCCTGAAGGATATCGGCCGCGAGCTGGACATCCCGGTGGTGGCGCTCGGGCAGGTCGGCCGTGAAGTGGAGAAGCGCACCGACAAGCGCCCGAACATGGGCGACCTCTCCGACTCGAGCGAAATCGAGAAGGAGGGCGACCAGATCGCCATGATCTATCGCGACGAGGTCTACAACCCCGACACGCCCGACAAGGGCATGGCCGAGATCCTGATCGAGAAGAACCGCCACGGCCCCACGGGCCTCGTCCGCACGCAGTGGATAGCCGAGACGATGAAGTTCGCGAACTGGCGCCCGGGGAGCGACTGGGATGCCTGACGACCTGCTGGCGCGCATCGGCGGCGAATTGCAGCGCTACGAGAACGAGCGCGAGGCCAACCGCGCGCGCCACCCCTTCGCGATGGAGATCGTCGACGGCCTGCGCGCCGTGGGTATCACGCCGCGCGTCGTGCATGCAGTGAATGCGGCCGGTGAGGTTCTCGGCAAGCCGCCCGTGCTACCCGGCATCGGTGTCGACGGCGACAAGCTGGCGAACCTCCCCGAATACGAAGCCGCTTGGCGCCGCATCCTCGGCAAGCAGCCGGACAACCGTCAGACCTACAGCCAGCGCGCGCTGCGCGCCATAAAGCCCAACGCGTGGAGAGTGGACGAGTGAGTCATAAGTCGAAGCCGGCGGATCACTTCGCCGCGCGCCTGCACATCCGCGTCGGCCTGCCGCTGCTCGCCTGCGTCTTCGGCCTCATCTCTGAGCCGCATTCGCTCTCCGGCCCATGCCTCGAGCTGATGACGTTCGTCTGGGCCTACCTTATTACACGCGAGTCGCCCGAGCAGGCCGAGTTTTACAGTGATCCGTCGGAGGACGCACACCTGTGAAGCGCACGCCCCTGATCCGCAAGACCCCTCTCAAGGCACGCCGCGGCTTCGCCGCGATGACCGCCATCCGTCAAGCCGTGACGGCCGTGCAGGAGCGCGCGGTTGCGATACGGCCCGCACTGCGGCGCGGGAAGGCGAAGCCCGCTACGGCCGCCGAGAAACGCCGCTGGGCCGAGTGCCGCAGGCGCGGCTGCGTGGCATGCCACCTCAACCTGGTCGACCACGGGCTGGCGCGCGCGAGCTACGCGAACGACCTCGAAATTCATCACCTGCTGTCGGGCGGCCGGCGCCGCGGGCACTCGTTCACGATCTGCCTGTGCCACTACCACCACCAGGGCAAGCGCCTGCCGTACCCGGAGGCTGGCTATCGGGAGCAGGCTGAGAAGCTGGGGCCGAGCCTCGGCCGCGAGCCGCGCCGCTTCCGTGAGGTGTACGGCACGGACGACGAGCTGCTGGCGTACCAGACCCTCATGCTCGACGGGGCCGAGGTGTTTTCGTGAAGCCGCTCGTGATCGAGATCGACGACATGCGCCTCAAGGGCAGCCTGAACGCCCGCGAGCACTGGCGCGCCCGCGCGAGTCGCGTGCGGCGAGAACGCGAGGCCGCACACTGGACCCTTCTCGATGCGAAGCGACCCCCGCTTCCGGTGGTGGTCCGCCTCATTCGGGTGGCACCCCGCTCGCTGGATGACGACAACCTGCAGGGCGTGTTCAAGGCCATTCGTGATGGTGTGGCAGACGCCTACGGCATCGACGACAAGGACCGCTCGCGCATCAGGTTCGAGTACGACCAGGAGCGCGGCGCGCCGCACCAGTACGGCGTGCGCATCGAGGTGTCGCCGGCATGACTGTCCACTTCCCATCGCGCGCGGAGAAGACGCTGGCGGGCGTCCGAGCCTCGCTGAACGCGATGGTGAGCAACGCATACGACCCGGAAGAGCTGGCGCTGCGCGTCGACAAGCTCGCCGGACAGCTGATCAGGGCCGCGGGCGACCTTCGCCGCGCAGCCAAGCAACAGAAAAAGAGCGGCGCCGGTGGCGCGCCGTGCACGACACGCGGAAGTAACCAAGGGGACCCTGAAGATGCGAGCGGCTGAACTGATGGCACGCCTGAACCCAACGAACATTCGATACGACGTCGGCCGCGGTGGTCTTCCCGAGCTGACCGCGCAGGACATCGCCGCCGCTCTAGGCATGGTGTCCCCCGGCCTTGGCCGCGAGCTCATGTGCCGCCTGTGGTGGCCGGAAGGCGCGCAGCTCGCTGCGAAGGAGCTGGATAGGCTTCTGATGGAGGCGCAGCTCGGCGAATGGCGGCGCCGCAGCGACGCCCTGATCACCGCCCAGCTGCGCGCCGAGGTCGCAGAATCGGACCGCCAACGGCGCGTCGCGACTGCCGCGGTGGATGCGGCGAAGGCCGAGCAGTGGCCCCGCGTCGGCCCGGGATCACCGTACGCGAAGATCCGTCTCGCCGTCCTCGCGGAAATGAGCGCCGCATGCCTCTGTCCCGATTGCCGCGGCCGTGGCTTCGTGATGACCGAGGGAAAGATTCGCGGCTGCGCGACGTGCGAGACCTCCGGCCGTGCGAAGGTCAGCGATCGCGCGCGAGCCGAAATGGTGGAGGTGAACCGGGAAACCTATCGGACCTCGATCGCGCCGGTTTACACGTGGTTGATCGACTTCTGCCAAGCCTCGCTAGAACCGGCGCGAAGAGAGTTCATGCGCCGTGTCGAGTGACAGTTGCATCCTGTCACTCAACCCTAGATTATTCGTATCGTCACAAACGCTCGGCCATTCGGTCGGGCGTTTTTCGTTTCGTCCCGCCGCGGGGACGATCGGTCTGCACGTCTTCCCCTGGGCGTGCAGGCCAACCTATTCCGGAGCTTCGATGGACGCCAAGACATTGCAGGCGGCCACCGGCATTTCCGGACCGCGCGCCAACGAGTGGGCGGCGCCGGTCACAGCCGCCATGACCGAGTTCGGAGTCACCACTCCGGGCCAGCAGGCTGCCTTCATCGCCCAGTGGGCACACGAAACGGCCGGCTTCGCGCTGCTACGCGAGGTTTGGGGGCCGACCGCGGCTCAGTTGCGCTACGAAGGGCGTGCCGACCTCGGCAACACGCAGGCCGGCGACGGGAAGCGCTTCATGGGCCGCGGCCTGCCGCAGCTGACTGGGCGCGCCAACTACACGAAGGCTTCCGCCCCCCTCGGCGTCGACCTGGTCAGGAACCCGCAGCTGCTGGAGCAGCCGTTGCTTGCGGCCCGTGCCGCGGGGTGGTTCTGGAAGGCGAACGGCCTCAACCGGTACGCGGACCGAGGCGACTTCCTCGGACTGTCCATCCGGATCAACGGCAAGAACAAGGACGGACTGCCCAATGGGTGGGAGGATCGCCAGCGTCGCTGGACGATCGCAAAACGCGCATTGGGTGTGCAGTGACGACGGACGACGAAGTAGCCATGGTCCACGAGCGCGTAGAAGCCACCGAGGCGCATGCGGCCGAAGTCGCCATGCAGCACATCAGTGCCTACGCCCCGTTTCTCGGTGCCATCGAAGCCGTCGAGGATCGCGGCATCAGCTCGTTCGAGCGCATCGCCTCGACCCGTGCCGTGAGCAAAGCCGAAATGACAGATCTGCTCGGGCGTGATATCCGCCGCTTCGTGCGATCGCTGCGCCCGCGCACGGCGATCTACCCGCAGCTGGGATCGGTGCGTCTCGCGGTCCTTGCGCACGTCGCCATGGTGATCGGCACGCAGGCCCTCATGCAGTGCCGTGAACTGTGGGATGCGATCAGCCAGTCGCGGTGGGACGACGCGCAGGACGTGCTGCTGATGACGCGCTGGCCTGAGCGGGCCACCGCCAGCGACGAGCGCCGCCGCATGTTGGAGCTGGCGAGGATGATGCGTACCGGCCTGGTGCCGATCGCCTGGACACACTGATGCGCCGCGGGACCTACGTGCAGTCGATCGCGGCCCTCATCGTGATCGGCGCCTGGGTTCTCGACTTCCGCGTCGTCGACTTCATGCTGCGTAACGGCCTGCCGACCGGCGCCGACAGCGTGCTGCTCGGCACGATCCTCACCGCCTGGAACGGCGCTGCCACCGGCGTCATCGTCAGCTTCTTCTTCGGCCGCAGCAGCGACAGCGACCGGAAAACCGAAATCCTCGCCAATGCCACCCCGGCAGCGGCAGCACCGACCGCGGCGGCCACGCCGCCCACCAGCCAGACGCAGACGCCATGACCGACGGATCCAGCGCAGCGCATGTGCCGGGCAGCGAGCGTCGTCGGCCGCAGGTGTCGCAGCGCCTGGCCGTCGCCATGATGGTCGCTGGCCTGAGCGGCACGAGCTACTTCGGGGCGACCTCGGTCAGCGCGCAGCGCGAGGCCGCAGTAACCCGTGACGAGGCGACCCGCATCACCGCAGCGCGCAACCGTTACGAGGACCTGTACCAGCACTGCCAGGAGCGCGAGTCGGATCGCATGAACCACCGGCTCGACCGCATCGAGGATCGTCGGTGAGCGCTAAGGTCGTTGTCATCGTCGCGCTCGTGCTGCTGGCCCTCGGATTCGGTGGAGGCTGGTACGTGCGCGGGCAGGGCGCACAGGCTGACCTCGCCGAGGCACGCCGCGATCGGGCAGCCGACCAGGCTGGCGTCGCGCTTGCCACAGCGCAGGCCGAGGACGCTCAGCGCAGGCACGAACAGAATCAGGCAGCGGGCATCGCGTCTGCTGCCGAGAGCTAACAGAGAGGCAAGGCCGATGCAGTACGTGATGCCAAGCAGGCTGTTGCCGATCTCACTGCTGGTAATCGGCGGCTGCGCGACCAGTGGGCAACCTGTCAGGTCGCCAGCGTCGCTGCAGTGTCGGCTGCCGCCGGTGGACAGCGCGCTGATGGAGAAGACGGACTACGTGCGGCAGGTGTCGGACGAGTTCTTCGAATCGTCGGGCAGTGCCAAGCCCAGCGCGACGCCCTCCAGCAAGCCCTGATCGCCGAGCGCAAAGCTCAGTGAACGGCACGAAGTGGGAGAGACAGCGCGGCGGCACGGCCTTTGCGAAGCTGTATGGAACGGCCCGCTGGCAGCGAATCCGTGCGGCGCAGCTCTGCAAAGAGCCTCTGTGTGCGATGTGCGCGAACCGCGGCCTGACCATCGCGGCAACCGTGTGCGATCACATCAACGGGCATCCAGCTGGTGAGACAGAGGCGATGTTCTGGGGTGGACCGTTCCAGTCCCTCTGTGCGACCTGCCACAGCGGCGACAAGGCCCGCATCGAGAGGGGCACCGCACCACGGGGGTGCGACGAGGACGGGTGGCCGGCGGACCGGCCCTGACCGGAGGCCCCGGGGGGGTATCGAAAGTTTCTGGGGATCGGGCTCTAGACCGACCGTCCCCTAAATTCCACGCATCCACAATTCGCCGGACGACCCAAGCGGACGCGCCGGACGCATGGACGAGGTAGCACGATGGCAAGGCCACGACTGCCGGCGGCGAAGGCCGCGGCATCCGGCGCAGCCGTAAAAAACGCCGGTCGATTCAAGGATCGGAAGGCGCCGAAGGGGACGCGAGACCTTGGCGCGCCCTACGCGAAGATGTCGGCCCGCGAGAAGGACGCATGGAAAGAGCTGGCCGGCGAGATGCCATGGCTCAACAGTTCCCACCGCGTGCTGGTACGACTGGCATGCATGTGGATCGCGCGGATGGACAGCAAGGATTTCGGCGTGAGCGCGACCCAGGCTCTGAGCTCGATCCTTTCGAAGCTGGGGGCGACCCCGGTCGACGAGACGAAGGTGGCGCGTGGCGCGGACGACAACGAGGAAAGCGAAGACCGCTTCTTCAACCGCGGCAAGTGACCGCACCCGCGCCTATGCCGAGGACGTCATCGCGGGTCGGATTCTCGCAGGACCGCATGTGCGGAACGCTTGCCGCCGCCACCTCCACGACCTGGAGTTCGGCGCGGCGCGGGGTCTGTACTTCGATGCGGAAGCCGCGACCTACGCCTTCGACTTTTTCGAGGGCGTGCTACGGCTTTCGGAAGGTCAGTTCGAAGGCCGACCGTTCCAGCTCCACCCGTCGCAGGCGTTTATCGTCGGCTCGCTCATGGGCTGGCACCGCTCGGACGGAACGCGACGATTCCGGCGGGCGTACATCGAGCAAGGGAAGGGCAACGGCAAATCGCCGTTGGCGGGCGGCCTCGGCCTGCTCGCCATGGCTGCAGATGGCGAGGCAGGAGCACAGATCTACGCGGCGGCCGCGAAGAAGGATCAGGCCGGCATCCTCTTCGCTGACGCGGTGAAGATGGTGAAACAGTCGCCTGCGCTCGCGAAGCGGCTGGAGTTCAGCGGCGGGCCGGGGCGCGAGTACAACATTGCCCACCACGCTTCTGGCAGTTTCTTCAGACCCGTCTCGCGCGATACGGGGCGCACCGGATCGGGCCCGCGCCCGTACTTCGTCCTCGCGGATGAGGTGCACGAGCTACCGGACCGGAAGATTCTGGAAATGCTCGAGCGCGGGTTCAAGTTCCGCCGCGCGCCGATGCTGTTCATGATCACCAACTCCGGTAGCGACCGGAATTCGGTGGCATGGGAAGAGCACGAGCACGCGGTGAAGGTCGCCGCCGGACACACCGAGGCGGTCAACGACCCCACGTTCATCGGTGAGCCGATCGACGACACGACCTTCAGCTACGTGTGCGCTCTGGACGAGGGCGACGATCCGCTGAACGACCCGGGCTGCTGGGGCAAGGCGAATCCCTTGCTCGGGGTCACCATCACCGAGCAGTACCTGCGGGACGTAGTGGCGCAGGCGAAAGCGATTCCCGGCAGCCTCAACGGTATCCTCAGGCTTCACTTCTGCGTGTGGACCGACGCGGATGCTGCGTGGATGGCGCGATCCACGGTTGAACCGGCGCTGGCCGAGTTCGATCCCGGCATGCACGCCGGCGAGAAGATCTACCTCGGCCTCGATCTCTCCCAGAACCGCGATATCACGGCGCTCGGTGCGGTCGTCGAGACGGGCACCGTTGAGGTAGAGGTCGAGCAAGAAGGGAAGCGGTTCAAGGTCAAGAAACCGACGTATGACGCGTGGGTGGAGGCGTGGACACCAGGCGACACCATCCAGGCGCGCGAGCTTCGCGACAAGGTTCCGTACACCGTATGGAAACGCGGCGGCTTTCTGCACGCGCCTTCCGGCGAGACGATCAGCTACCGGCATGTGGCGCAGACGCTGGCCGAGTACGACAAGCGCTACGCGGTGCAGCTGGTCGCCTACGACAGGTACGCCTTCAAGAAGTTCGAAGAGGACGTGATCGAACTGGGGCTCTCGATGACGTTCGCCGAGCACCCCCAGGGTGGCGTCAAGAAGGGAAAACCACTTGAAGAGGGTCGCGAGGGCCTGTGGATGCCAGGCTCGGTGCGTGCTCTTGAAGACGCGCTCCTTGAAGGGCGCATCCGGATCAGGAAGAACCCGGTTCTGGTCTCCGCGATCATGTCGGCCGTGGTCGAGCATGACAAATGGGACAACCGCTGGCTGAGCAAGCAGCGCTCCATCAACAAGATCGATGCTGCTGTCGCTCTGGCGATGGCGTTCGGCGCCGCGACTAACGGCGGCGGACCGAAGACCTCCGTCTATGAGACGCGCGGCATACGGTACCTCTGAGGACTGGCATGGGCCTTTTCGACATCTTCCGGCGACCGGCGGCGCCGGAGGCGTCCGTGCGCGAGCCATCCGAGATGGGTCCGCAGCCCGTTTTGCGAGCGCAGGCCATGCCGGGACAGCAGTTCAACGGCCTCAACGACCCCGCGCTGCTGGAATACATCCGCAACGGCGAGAACGCGGGCCACGCGCCGAACGCGCTGAAGAACATGGCGACGCTGCGCTGCGTCTCGCTGATCAGCCAGATGATCGGCATGCTCCCCGTGAGCCTGATGAGCGATAACGCGGAGAAGGTCTACGCCACCGACCATCCCGCGTACCGGCTGCTCAAGCGGAGGCCGAACGGCTGGCAAACGCCCTTCGAATTCAAGTCAACCCTTCAATTGTCCGTTCTGGAGCATGGCAACGGCTATGCCCGCGTCATCTGGTCGGCCGAGCGGCCGATCATGCTGATTCCGCTCGACGCGAATGCCGTGAAGCCGCGACTGACGCCGTCGTTCGACATGGTCTACGACTACACGCGGCCCGATGGCGGCGTCGTGACCCTCTCCTCGCGCGAGGTCTTCCACGTTCGCGATCTTAGCCAGGACAGCGTGGTCGGGATGTCCCGAATGCACCTTGCCAAGGGTGCCCTGGAGCTCGCCCGTCAGGCGGAGCTCGCTGCCGAACGGCTGCTACGCACCGGCGTCATGGCTGGCGGGGCCATCGAGGTTCCGCAGGCGCTGAGCGACACCGCCTACAAGCGCATGCGCGAATCGCTCGATGGCAGTTACACCGGCGCTGAAAACGCCGGCAAGTGGATGCTTCTGGAAGAGGGCGCGAAGGGAAACCGCTTCGGCTCGTCCGCATCCGACGCCCAGCACATCGAGAACCGGAACGCGCAGATCGAGGAAGTCGCACGGGCATGGGGCGTCCCGCGGCCGCTTCTGATGATGGATGACACGAGCTGGGGCTCGGGCATCAAGGAACTGAACAAGTTCTTCGTCAGCTATGGCCTGGCTCCGTGGTTCACGGCGTGGGAGCAGGCCGCAGCGCGCGTGCTGCTCAGCGAAGACGAGATGGACCGCTACGTCTTCAAGTTCAACGCGGCGGCGCTCCTGCGAGGCACGCCGGAAGAGCAGGCCGACTACATCGCCAAGTCGCTCGGCGCCGGCGGCCAGGCGCCGTGGCAGACGCAAAACGAGGCCCGCGAGTGGGTCGACCTTCCACGATCGACCGATCCGCAGGCCGACCTGCTGCGCAACCCCATGACCCAACAGAGGACTGGCGATGAGCCTGCTCAAGCTTCCTGAAATCCGCGCCGACATGAGCCTGGCCGAGATGAACTTCGACCTGCGGCCGGACGCCATCGAAAGCTGGGAGCCCGAGCTGCAGGCGGCCGCCAGCGATGCGTCCACGTCGATATCGATCTACGGCCCGATCGGCGCCACGATGGATGGCACGGGCGTTACTGCCAGGAGCATCGCCGCCGCGCTTCGTAACATCGGCGCGAAGGCCGTCACGGTCAACGTGAACTCGCCTGGCGGCAACTACTTCGAAGGGGTCGCCATCTACAACCTGCTGCGGCAGCACGAGGGCGAGGTCACGTTCAACGTTCTCGGTATGGCTGCCTCGGCCGCGTCACTCGCGGTCATGGCTGGCGACAAGATTCTGATGGGGCAGGGCGCCCGGATCATGATCCATAACGCCTGGGGTGTCGCCGTGGGGAACCGCCACGACATGCTCGCCGCCGCCGCGCAGATGGCGCCGCTCGACGCGGACATGGCGAAGGCCTACGCCACCCGCAGTGGCATGCCGGCCGAACGCATCGCCGCGCTGATGGACGCAGAAACCTGGCTTTCCGCCGATGACGCAATCGCGCAGGGCTTCGCGACCGGCCACCTACCCGATGGGAAGGTGGCCCACGACCGCCCGACCGGTGGAAACCGCAAGGCGCTGGCGATGGTAGAGAGCGCGATGGCTCGCGCCGGGTACTCGCGCAGCTCGCGCCGCGAAGCCTTCAAGTCCCTGTTTTCCGGCATGCCGAGCGCTGCCGACACCGCAGCCACGCCGAGCGCTGGCGCCGACATCGCAGCCCTGCTGCAGACCACCCTCAACACCCTGCGAGGCACCAACGCATGAACATGAAACCGAACATCCAGCGCGGCCTCCTTTCGGTCCGCGCCGACTCCACCGCGCCTGGCGACGTGAAGGCGCTCGTCGAGTCGCTGAACAAGGCTTTCGCCGACTTCAAGAGCGAGCATACGAAGCAGCTCGACGACATCAAGCAGGGCCAAGCCGACGCGCTGCAGGCCCTCAAGGTGGACAAGATTAACGCCGATATCGACCGCCTCCAGAAGGCGGTGGACGAGGCCAACACGAAGATCGTGTCCGCCCAGCTCGGTGCAGGACAGGACCCGGTGAAGGATCGCGAGTACACCGACGCGTTCCGCGCGCACTTCGCCAAGGGCGAGGTGCAAGCGGCCCTCAACAAGGGCACGGCGGCCGAAGGCGGCTACCTCGCGCCGATCGAATGGGACCGCACGATCACCGACAAGCTGGTCCTCGTCAGCCCCATGCGGCAGATCGCGACCGTGCAGAGCATCTCGTCCGCCGGCTTCACGAAGCTGTTCAACAAGCGCGGTACCGCGTCGGGCTGGGTTGGCGAAACCGACCCGCGCCCGGAAACGGCCGGACCGACGTTTGCGCCGCTCACCTACACCCCGGGGGAGATCTATGCGAACCCGGCCGCGACCCAGCAGTTGCTGGATGACGCCGAGGTCGACCTCGAGGCGTGGCTCGCGAACGAGGTCGAAACCGAGTTCGCCTACCAGGAAGGCGTGGCCTTCATCGCTGGCGATGGCGTGAACAAGCCGACGGGCATCCTCACTTACGTCGAGGGTGCCGCCAACGCTGCGAAGCACCCGTTCGGCGCGATCAAGGCCGTTTCGTCTGGCACGGTCGGCGCGATCGCCTCCGACTCGATCATCGACCTGATCTACAGCCTGCCGTCGGTGTACACGGCGAACGCGCGGTTCCTGCTCAACCGGAACTCGCAGGCCTCCATCCGCAAGCTCAAGGATGGACAGGGCAATTACCTGTGGCAGCCGTCCTACGTCGCGGGCCAGCCGGCGACGATCGCGGGCTATCCCGTGTCCGAGGTTCCGGACATGCCCAACGTGGCGGCCAACTCCGTGCCGATCCTGTTCGGTGACTTCAAGCGCGGCTACCTGGTTGTCGACCGGACCGGCGTGCGCGTGCTGCGCGACCCGTACACCAACAAGCCGTTCGTCCAGTTCTACACGACGAAGCGTGTCGGTGGCGGCCTGCTGGATCCGCAGCCGCTGCGCGCTCTCAAGGTCGCCGCGGCCTGACGCAACGCGGTGGACCGCTTCGGCGGTCCACCGCCTCACCGGAGAATGACGATGCCCAAGCTCAAGAAGCCCTTCTGCGGCGTGCCGAATGGCGAGATCTACCCCGTCGACTACGCTGCGGGCGACGAATGTCCGGCCGAACTGGTCGCGGCAGCGACTGCGCTCGGCGCGCTGGACAGCGATACCCCGGAACTGACGCCGGGCCAGCAGCTGGTCGCCGGCAACGCGTCGGATGTCATCGCCAGCCTGGAAGGTCAGACCGACGTCGACCTGCTCAAAGCTGCGCGCGAGGCCGAGGCCAGCGCGAAAAATCGCTCTACGGTCCTTGCGGCTCTCGATGCTGCTATCGAGGCGCAGGCGAAGTAACCGTGGGCATCATTTCGATCGAGTCGGCGCGCGCGCACATCCGGGAAAATTCGGATGTGCCCGATGACGTGATCCAGCCCTACGTCGATGGAGCCGAAGCGGCTGCGGCTGCCTATCTCAACCGCGCCGTGTACGCCGACGCAGCTTCCCTGAAGTTGGCGCAGGACGATGCCCCGGAAGCCATCCGGGTGGCGAGCGCAGCTTATGGCGAAGCGGTGGCCTCAGCGGCCGAGATCGAGGATTCGCACGAGCGCGCTGTGGTTCTCGATCTTGCGCTGCGACGTCTCGATGATGCGCGGGTGTCCGCGCGCCGTGTCGTCCACGGCATGGTGGCGACACCGGACGTCATCGCGGCCATGAAGCTGACACTGGGCAGCCTGTACTCGAACCGCGAAAGCGTCGTGGTCGGTGCGACAGCGGTCGAGCTTCCCGAGGGTGCTCGGGTCCTGCTTCGACAGCACCGCCGGGTCCAGATGCCATGAGCTTGGCCGCTGGGTCACTCAACCGGCAGGTTTCGCTCCAAGTGAGCGCGAACGTCCACGACGGCGCCGGCCAGCCGATCAAGGTCTGGTCGACCATCGCCCAGGTCTGGGCGAACGTGAAGAGCCAGACCGGCATGGGCGTCGTCACCGGCGAGCAGAACGGCGTTGCCACCTCGGTGACGCGCTACAGCTTCCGGATCCGCTACCGGCAGGGCATCGACGCTGGCATGCGAGTGCTCATGGGTGGCGTGCCGTACGACATTACCTCCGTGCAGATGGACGAGGCGGGCCGGGAATGGACGGACCTCGTGTGCAACCGTGGAGCGAACAATGGTTGATCCCGACATCCACACCCTCGACGACGGACGCGGGGCCCGCCGTGTCTATGTCGATGGCAAGCTCGTCGAGCGCGTCGTTTACGCAGATACGCGCCGGGGCATCGTTCGTTACTACCCTTTTCCGCTGCGTCTGAATAAGACGGGCGAGCGTTTTATCGTTCGAACCCGCCGCGGCAAGGTTCGCGTTGAGCCGATCGATGGCTGACGGATTCCAAGCTAAGGCCGACACGAGCAGCGCGCTCGCCGGCCTAAACCAGCTCACAGGGCCACTGGCGACCCGTCTGGCCCGGTCGATGGCCGTGGCCAGCGGCACCGAGTACCGCGACGAGGCGAAGCGGCTGGTGCCGGTCGCCGAGGGACTGCTGCAGAGCGCGATCTATCTGGCGTACAAGGACGACCGGTCCAACAAGGACAACGTCACCTACTCGATCACATGGAACGCGAAGAAGGCACCGCACGGGCACTTGATCGAGTTCGGGCACTGGCAGAACTACGCTACCTTCAAGGACGAGAAGGGCCAGTGGCACACGAACAAGAATATCCCTCTGGCCGTCCCCGTCTGGGTGCCGGCTAAGCCGTTCCTCCGTCCCGCGTTCGACATCGCGCGCGAGCGAGCGATACAGGCAGCTATCGCGCGCGGCCGTGAGCGCCTGCCGGAGCTGCTACGCGAGGCGTATCAGCCGCCCGATGAGGACTTCGTGTGAGCCTTGAAGAACGCCTGTACGCCATTCTCGGCCCACTTGTCGATGGACGGTGCGCGCCGGACATCACCGACGACAATCCCGTGTACCCGCTCATCGTGTATCAGGGCGTCGGTGGTGTGGCGGTCGACTTCACGGAGCAGAAGGCGGCCGAAGATGACAACGCCCGCGTGCAGGTCTGGGTCTGGAGCAGGACGCGCCTTGAGGCAAGTGCCTTGTCCAGGAGCGTCCGCGACGTACTGCTCGATAGCAGCCTCAAGGTGAAGACCCTCGGGGCGCCGATCTCGGACACCAACGGGCTGCTGAAGCTCTACGGCGCTCGAACCGATTTCAGCATCTGGTATCCGCGGGCGTAAGCAGGCGGGGACCTTGTACCACCAGCCGCCTCCGGGCGGCTTTTTCATGACCGCCGTTTGGCGGCGAACCGACCACACCGTCAAATCCCAGAGGACTCTCGAATGAGCCTGAAATTCCCCAACGGCGCCGTCTTCGGTATCTCGACCGCAATCAGCGCCGCGATCATCGCCACCGCCGTGTCGAATGCGAACCCCGCCGTGGCCACCGTCCCGACGGGCGCCGTCGATGAGGGCGACGTGCTTGTCATGCTGTCGGCCTGGCCGGATGCGAATAACACGGCCGTCGAGGCCGGCGACGTCACGACCGGCGCGAGCGACACCGTGAAGCTTCTCGGCTTCGATGCCACTGATGTGGAGGTTTTCGAGGCCGGTAAGGCCGCGGCGACCTTCAAGGTCGCGTCGGATTTCGTCGACTTCAGCCAGCAGGGCGAGCCGTCCACCAGCGGCGGCGACCAGCAGTTCTGGACTGGGCAGTTCCTCGAAGGCTCGCGTCAGATCAGCGTGCCGACCGTGAAGAACGCCAAGGTGTTCACGCTTCCGCTGTATTTCGACCCGAAGCTGCCGTGGTATGCCGCGGCGAAGGCGGCGGATCGCAAGCGCGAGCCCATCGTCCTCCGCTGCAAGCTGCCCGGCGGTGACGTCATCTACCGCTACGGCTACTTCTCGTTCGACGCCGACCCGACCATGGCCTCGAACACGCCGATGGGTAATACGGCGACGTTCACGGCGCTGGGCGACGCCATCCTCGTGGAGGCGGCATGAGCCTGAAGAAGGGCAACGGCCCGAAGTCGCTTCCGGCCACCCTGACCATCACCGGTCAGGGTTCCACCGACAAGCTGGATGTCACCTATCACAACCGCAAGCAGTCCGAGCTGCGCGAGCGGATGGAATCGGGCGTGACGATGGCCTCGCTGATCGCCTTCCTCGTCGAGTCGTGGAATACGGACTTCGATCTGACCGAAGAAGGCGTCCTCGCGTTCGAGGACGAGTACCCCGGCATCGTCGAGATACTGTTCGCGGGATTCCACCAGGCGCGTCGCAAGGAACTGGAAAAAAACTGACGGCCGCCACTCGGGCGCTGTATTGGCGGCGCCCGAGTGAAGCGGATCTCGCCGACACAGGTCTCAAGCTCAAGCACTTCCCCGAGCCGCACGTAGATGTCTGGCCCGAAGGGTGGGATGCCATCCAGTTCTTCAGCCGCATCTGGCGGCAGTGGCAGGTAGGCCCGGGCGGTGCGTACGCGCTCAATTACGGCGTCGTGTTCCACGAACTCGACCGCATGAACCTTTCCCCCGAACGCTACGACGACATGCTCGCGCACCTGCGAGTCATCGAAGACGCGGCGCTCGAAGAAATCCATAAAGGCTGACGATGACTGAAGCAGAGAGCATCGGCACCGCCCGAATCGACGTAACGCTCAACACGTCGACCATGGAGGTTGGCGCCGAAGCGGCCAAGCGAAAGGTGGCTGGCCTCGGCACCGAGGCCGCTGCCCAGTTCGACAAGGCAAACGCGAGCACGAAGCGCTACGCGGAGAGCCTGAGCCGTCAGGCCGAACTGCTCGGCAAGTCTCGCGCCGAGCAGATCGCCTACAACGCGCAGACCCGAATCGGAGGCGAGCTCGGCGACCAGATCGCCAAAAAGGCGCTGGCGAACCAGGCGGCGCTGACGAAGGCCAACGAGAAATTCGTGCTCAGCGATGCTGCGCGCGCCGCGGCCATGCGCAACGTTCCGGCACAGGTCACCGACATCGTTACCGGCCTGGCAACAGGTCAGAAACCGCTTCAGGTTCTCCTGCAGCAGGGCGGCCAGCTGAAGGACATGTTCGGTGGCGTCGGTGCGGCGGCGAAGGCGTTGGGCTCGTCGCTTCTCGGGGTCGTGAACCCCGCCACGCTTCTCGCTGGCGCGGCGATCGCACTTTTCGCCGCGTGGCATGGCGGGGAACAGGAGCAGGTCGCATACGCCAAGGCGCTCGCGACGACCGGCAACTACGCCGCCCAGACGACCGGTCAGCTGCAGGCCCTGGCTGTCGACCTAGGAGGAGTGAACGGCAGGCAGCACGAGGCCGCGGCCGTGCTCGCGCAGGTCGCTGGGTCCGGCAAGTTCACCGCCGACCAGCTGCGGCTGGTGGCCTCGGCCGCCTTCGCCGCCGGCGACGGTGCGGACGAAGTGGTCCAGCAGTTCGCGAAGCTGGCCGACGATCCCGTGTCCGCTGCCGTCGAGCTGAATAAGACGTACCACTTCCTCACGGCCGCCGTTTACGAGCAGATCAGCGCGCTGGAGGACGAGGGCCGGACGCAGGACGCGGCAAAGCTGGCGATGGAGACGTACAGCGCTGCGGTCGTGTCCCGCGCGGCCGAGGTAAAGGCGAACCTCGGCCTCCTCGAGCGTTCGTGGGCCGGTGTCACCGGCGCGGCGAAGCGCGCATGGGACGCGATGATGGATGTCGGCCGGCCGCAGACCGACCAGGCGAAGTTCGATGTCCTCTTCCAGAACCGTGACGCGGCGAAGAAGCTGATCGACCGCGGGATGGGCAGCGCCTCGTTCTACGGGAAGACGGCGCAGCAGTTCTACGATGACGCTACGAAGCAGCTTGGCTCCATGCAGGACGCCCAGGTCGCGGCGCAGAAGAAGGCGAGCCGGGATGCGGCAAGCCAGCAGGCCAACGACGCCGCGATCGCGCTCGCCCAGGAGGCCCAGCGGTACGCAACCGACGAAGCGAAGCGCACGCAGCGCATCGCCGCGATCCACCAGCAGGCCAACGACGCGATCGCTCAGGCGACTCTCGCCGGAAACAAGGAACCGGTCGCGAAGATCCGCGCGAGCGAGACGGCCGCGGTAGCCGGGGTCATGGCGCAGGGTCCGAAGCCGAAGGCCGAGAAGGACCTCACGATCGATGTCGCTGATGGCTGGAAGGACATGATCGCCCAGATTGAGCGCGGCATCAGCGCCGACAAGAAAGAGATCGAGCAGCGGGCCCGCGCTACGACGGAGTTGAACTCCTATCGCGAGGCCATGCAGCAGCGCCTCCAGACGGATCGACAGGCGCTGGAGATTCAGGTGCAGAGCCTGGGCATGGGGCAGCACCAGATCGACATCCAGCGGCAGCTGATCGACATCCAGCGCGACGCGGACCGCGAGCTGGCACGCCTGAACGACCCCGCCAATCGCCGCACTCTCACCGACGACGAGTATCAGCAGCGGCTCGGCGCGATCAAGGATTACGAGGACCAGCGCGTCCAGCTCGTCTACGACGCCGACGCGCGACTTGAGGCGGCGCGTTCGGACTGGGCGAACGGCGCGCGCCGCGCCATGGCCGATATCACCTACGACGCGAGCGACACGGCGACCAACTTCGCGAACCTCGTGCAGGGCACCTACGGGAGTCTCTCTGATTTCATCGTCGATGCGGCGACGACGGGGAAAGCAAGCGTCAAGGACTTGGTTTCGTCGATCCTGAAGGAAGTTGCGCGCCTGCAGGCAAATAAGGCCGCGGCGTCGCTTCTGAACTACGGGATCAGCTACTTCACCGGCGGCTACGGCGGAACGAACGGGCAGGGCGGCGTCGACTACAACTCGCAGGGCTTCGTCTCGAAGGTCTACGCGAAGGGTGGTGTCGTCGATGGCGCTTCGCTATCGAACTGGTCGAACACGATCGTGGACCGCCCCACGACCTTCGCGTTCGCCCGCGGTGCTGGCCTGATGGGCGAAGCCGGACCGGAGGCGATCATGCCCCTGACGCGCACGGCCGACGGCAAGCTTGGCGTGAGGCAGGTTGGAGCGAGTGATGGCGCCTCGGTCAACGTCAGCGTCGTCGTCAACGCTGACGGCAGTGGCGGGACGGACGCCGAAGGCGACTATCAGGCGTGGGGCAAGCAGCTGGGCGAGAACATGCGGTCGATCGCACAGAAGGAGCTGGCGAACGCCATGCGCCCGGGCGGCGTCCTCTGGCGAGCGAGCGCGGGACGCTGACGATGGCCGAGACCTTCACCTGGGTGCCAGTGGGCACGCCGAGCGGAACGACCACGTTCCGCGTACTCAAGGCGCAATTCGGCGACGGCTACTCGCAGGAAGTAGCGGACGGGATCAACAATAAGGTCCAGAGTTGGCCGTTGCAGTTCTTCGGTAGTGGCGCGGACATCGACGCAATGATGGCGTTCTTCGATCGTCACGCCGGCGCCGTCGGTTTCCTATGGACTCCGCCGCGAGGTCAGCCGGCGATGTTCAGGGTCACCGCCTACGCTCAGAATCCGCTGGGTGGCGGCAGGTACACGATCTCAGCAACGTTTGAGCAGAAGTTCGCACCATGACGATCTTCGAAGATATCCAGGCCCTCGAGCCGGGGGCATGGGTAGAGCTGTTCGAGATCGACGCGCGGCCCATCACCAATGGCGGCGCCGGCGATGTGCTGCGCTTCCACGGCTATACACAAGTCGGATCGATCATCTGGCAGGGCGTGACGTATGAGCCGTGGCCCATCGCCACACAAGGCTTCAAGATCGACCCCGACCAGCCGCCGGTCCCGACGCTGTCCGTGGGCAACGTCAACGGACGAATCACCGCTCTTTGCCTGGCATTTCAGGACATGGTCGGTGCTCGCTTCACCCGGCGCCGCACTCTGGGCAAGTACCTCGACGCGGTGAATTTCCCGGGTGGAAATCCCACGGCGGACCCCGAGCAGGAGGTACCGCCCGAGCTCTGGTTCATCGAGCGGCGCTCCGCCGAGGACTCCACGCAGGTGACGTTCGAGCTGTCGAGCCCGATGGACTTCGGCGGTCGTCAGCTTCCGCGCCGGCAGATCATCGCGAACGTCTGCAGCTGGCTCGCCATCGGCGGGTACCGCGGCCCTTACTGCAGCTACACCGGACCGGCGGTGGCGAAGCCCGACGACACGCCGACGGACGATCCGGTGCTCGACATGTGCGGCGGCCGGCTGACCTCGTGCCGCCTTCGATTCGGCCAAGACGCCGAGCTTCCGTACGGTTCCTTCCCCGCCGCCACGCTGATCAAGTGATGAAGCCGAAAACCGAGAAGGCCATCCACGCGCATGTCCTCGAGCAGTACCCCCGCGAGGCGTGTGGCGTAATCGTTGTGCGCCGCGGTCGCGAGCGGTACATCCCGTGCCAGAACCTCGCGTCTACGCCGGACGAACACTTCGTGCTGTCGCCGCGCGACCTCGCAGAAGCCGAAGACCAGGGTGACGTGACGGCGATCGTTCACTCCCATCCGGATGTGCCGGCGCGGCCGTCGGAAGCTGACCGAGTGGGTTGCGAGCGGTCGGAACTGCTTTGGGTCATCGTCTCGGTGATGCCCGGCACGCCTTCGCCGGTGGTTGCTGACACGCAGGTGATCGAGCCCAACGGCTACGAGGCTCCACTGGTGGGCCGCTCGTGGGCACACGGCGTACTTGACTGCTGGGCGCTGTGTCGCGACTGGTACGCGCGCGAGTGCGGCGTGCTGCTGCCCGATCCGCCGCGCGCGGATGGCTGGTGGGACGATGGCGCGAGCGACCTGTATGGCGACGACGCAATGCGGTCGGCTGGCTTCCGGAGGGTCGACCTGAAGGACATCGCCATCGGCGACCTCATCCTGATGCAGGTCCGGTCGAAGAACCTGGTACCGAATCACGCGGCCGTCTACATCGGGGACGGCCTGATCCTTCACCACATGGCCGATCGCCTCAGCTCGCGTGACGTCTATGGCGGGTACTGGCAGGAGGTCACACGCTCGGTGTGGCGCCTCAGCAATCCCACCCCATTCACCACCGTCACCGGCCAACCATGACCGCCACGACCATCATCCTTTCCGGACCCATGCGTAAACGCTTCGGGAAGGAGTTCCGACTTCACCTCGACACGAAGACACCTGCCGAGGCCATCCAGGCTTTGTGCGCAATGCTGGACGGCTTCCGTGCCTATCTCCTAGGCGCGTCGGATAGGGGCATCGAGTTTGCCGTCTGGCGGGGTCGCGGCGAGCATGCCGAGAATCTGAGCGTCGAGCAGCTGCGCGAGCCAGCCGGGTCGGTGATTCGAATTGCGCCTGTGCATGCTGGCGCGAAGAATGGCGGCGTGCTGACGACGATCATCGGTGTCGTTCTCATCGTGATCGGCATTATCGGAAACATCTATGGCGGCTGGGGCACGCCGTTTATTCAGGCCGGTATCGCCATGGTCGCCGGCGGCGTCGTGCAGATGCTTAGCCCACAGCCGAAGATGGGAAAGGGCAGCGCCGACTCGGCCGCGAACCAGGCCAGCTACATCTTCAACGGGCCGGTGAACGTGACCGCGCAGGGCGCGCCTGTCCCGATCCTGTACGGCGGTCCGATGGAGATCGGGAGCGTGGTCGCCTCCGCCGGCATCGAGGCGGTCGACTACAGCTCGCGGCCCTCGAACGTCGGTCTCGGCACCGCCGGAGGCAATGGCAAGAAGACGCCGTACGATCCCGACTGATCCACCCCTCTCGCGATACCACCGGCCCGCCGCGCGCGGGCCTTTTTTATGGGAAATCCATGGGCTTCGACCTGATCCTTGGCGCCAAGGGCGGCGGCAGCACGCACACGCCCGTCGAAGCGCCGGACACCCTCCGCTCGATCTCCTACTTCCAGATCGAAGACCTGCTTTCAGAGGGCGAGATCGGCGGCCTGGTCAACGGACTGCAGTCGGTGCTGCTGGACGGCACGCCCGTGGCCAACGCCGATGGCACGCTGAATTTCAGTGGCGTGTCCGTGCAGATTCGCACCGGCACACAGGACCAGAGCTACATCCCCGGCTACGGGTCGGTGAAGAACGAGATCGCCGTCTCCACCGAGCTCAAGTCGGATACGCCGTGGGTACGCGCGCTCAACAACCTCGCGCTCTCAGCCTTCGCCGTGACCCTGCAGGTGGACTCGCTGCAGAAGAGCAACACGAAGAACGGCGACATCAACGGCTACATGGTCCAGTACGCCATCGACGTCTCCACCGACGGCGGCGCGTACCAGACCGTTCTGACCACGGCGTTCAACGGAAAGGCCAGCGGCCCGTACCAGCGCACCCACCGCATCGATCTGCCGCGGGCGACCCTCGGTTGGAACGTGCGCGTGCGCCGCCTCACGCCGAACGCGAACAGCGCGACCACCGCCGACACGACCCGCGTCGTGTCGATCACCGAGATCGTCGACGCGAAGCTCCGCTACCCGAACACCGCCTACGTCGCCATCAGCGGCGACGCCTCGCAGTTCAGCAACATCCCCGTCCGCTCGTACGTCTGCTGGGGCCGGACGATCCGCATCCCGACGAACTACGCCCCGGCGACCCGCTCGTACAACGGCGTGTGGGACGGGTCGTTTAAGATCGGCTGGACTGACAACCCGGCGTGGATCCTGTACGACCTCGTCGTCAACGACCGCTACGGGATCGGCGACCTCGTCGATGCGTCGCTGATCAACAAGTGGGAGCTGTACCGGATCGCCCAGTATTGCGACCAGCTCGTGCCAGACGGTCAGGGTGGGCAGGAGCCGCGCTACCGCTGCACGGCCTACCTTCAGTCGCGCGAAGACGCCTTCCGGTTGCTCGGCGACGTGGCGTCTGTGTTCAGCGGCGTCAGCTACTGGATGGGCAGCGCGATCACGACCGTCGCGGACATGCCGCAGGACCCGGTCTACACGTACACCGCGGCTAACGTTATCGACGGCCGGTTCACCTACCAGTCGAGCGCGCGGAAGACCCGGTTCTCGACGGCGCAGGTGACGTGGAACGATCCCGCAAACAACTTCAGGCAGGCGGTCGAGTACGTTCCTGACAACGACGCAATCGCCCGGTACGGCGTCCAGCCAACCGAGTTCGTCGCCTTCGGCACCACGAGCCAAGGGCAGGCGCACCGCCGCGGCCTGTGGGCGCTGACGACAAGCCAGTACGAAACCGACTCGGTGACGTTCGCCGTGGGCCTTGAGGGCCTGCGCGCCGTGCCGGGCCAGATCATCCGGGTGCAGGACCCGAAGCGTGCGGGCATGCGGCAGGCGGGCCGCCTGAGCGACGCTGCGGCCGGGTGGGTGCTCGTCGACCGCGAGCCGGGTCAGGTTGCCGTCGGCGACACCCTGACGGTCCACCTGCCCAATGGCACGGCGCAGACGCGAACGATCAGCCAGATCGAGGGCCGGAAACTCTACGTGGGCCAGGGGTTCACCGACGTGCCCGTGCCTCAGTCAATATGGACGGTGGAGAGCGACGAGCTGGTGAACCAGACCTTCCGCATCCTCAGCGTCTCGGAGGACTCGGGGCAGGGCGAGATCCGCTTCACGATCACGGCCGTGCAGCACAACGCGAGCAAGTTCGCGCACATCGACAGTGGCGCGACGATCCAGATCCCGCCGATCAGCACGTTGCCCACCGGCGCCCAGAAGCCGCCGACGAACGTCCGCGTCTCGGGGCACGTCGTGGTAGAGCAGGGCATCGCAAACAACGTGATGACGATCGAGTGGGACGCGGCCGAGAGCGCGGTCACCTACAAGGTCGAATGGCAGAAGGACAACGGTCAGTGGATTCAGGCCGGCACGGTGCCCACCACCTCGGTCGACATCGTGGGTGTCTACACCGGCACATACATCGCGCGCGTCACCGCGTTCAACGTCGGGCGCACGCCGTCGACCACGGCGCTCAGCGCGGCCACGCCGATCACGGGAAAGACCGGCGAGCCGCCGCGCCTGACGACGCTCACCACGAAGAGCCTGATCTTCGGCATCGGCATCGACTGGACCTTTCCCCCGAACGCCACGGACAGCCAGCGCACCGAGATATGGGCGAGCCCCAACGCCATTCGGCCGGACGACCCGGACACGGTCGCCTACCACCTTGGCGACTACGCCTACCCAGGCAATCACACCGAGCTGCACGGTCTTGCCGCGGGCGCGTCCCTGTTCTTCTGGGGCCGCATCGTGGATAAGGCTGGGAACATCGGCGGCTGGTATCCCGAGACCGGCGCGGTCAACGGACAGAGCAGCAGCGACGCTGGCCCTATCCTCGAGTACCTGACCGGCCAGATCACGAAGAGCCAGCTCGGCCAGGAGCTTCTTGCATCGATCGAGGCGGTCGAAGACCTGCAATCGTTCATCGAACCGCCGGTCGCATGGGCAGTCGACGTTTCGTACGCCGCCGGCGCGCTCGTGAGCCACAACGGCCGGCTTTGGCTGGCGCTGGAGGACTCCGCGGCGGGCGGTGCCGAGCCGGGAACCGACCCGGAGGTATGGCGGGACGTCGGCGTAGTCGCGCAGACCGCTGCTGGACTCGCCCTGGCGCTCTCGAACGTGAGCGTGAGCGTGCAGGAGATCGACGGCGAGGTCCAGGCGGTGGCGGAGAAGACCGACTCCGTCTACGCGCAGGTGAACCCCATCGGCGCCGGCAACGCGGGCGACCCCGCCGGTGCCGCGACGGTGATCCCGTTCGCTGGCTACTACGTGCAGACCATCGCGCGTGTGACCAACGATCGGGCGCTGGGCAAGCGGATCGAGACGACACAGGCGACCATCGGTGCGGTCAGCGCGGCCGTGACGACTGAGACGCAGGCGCGCGTCGAGGGGCAGCAGGCTCTGGCGTCGCAGGTCACCACGGTGCAGGCCACGGCGGGTGCCGCGCAGGCTTCCGCGCAGCTGGCTTTCCAGACGGCGGCGAATCTCGACGGACGCGTCTCCGCCGCGCTGATCGGCAAGGTGGGCGTCACCTCCGATGGGAAGTATTACCAGGCGGGCTTCGCGGTCGGTATCGACAACAGCAGTGGCGTGGTGCAGTCGCAGTTCCTGGTGACTGCGGACACGTTCGCCATCCTCCCGACAGCCGCTGGCGGCAACGCAGTAGCGCCGTTCGTCATTCAGGGCGGGCAGACCTTCATCAGCCAGGCCCTGATTGGCACCGGCTGGATCACGAACGCCATGATCGGCAACCAGATCGCCTCGACGGCGGTCATTTCGAATGGTCAGCCGGTGTGGGAGATCAACAAGAACGGCACGCGGTACGTGCGCGGCGAGGCATTTACCATCGGCGAAGACAGTACCGGCTGGCGGATGGTCTCGAACGCGAACGGTGTCGTCGTGGTCGAAATTGGGAATCTGTCCTGATGGCCGTCGGCCTTCGCGTTCGAGATCCCGCTAACGGACAGATCCTGATCGACCTCGCCACCCGCATGACGAAGATCATCGGGTCGTTCAACACGGGCACGAATCCGGGCTCCATCACGGACGCAAACCTGACGGCGCTGCCAGGCTCGACGGGATTCATCACGACGCTGCCGCCACTCGGCTACGCAGGCCGGGATACCCCGTCCATCGTTATCTCCGGAGCGACCATCAGCTGGTCGTGGAAGTACGCCAACTCTGGCGGTCGCGCCGCCGTGGACGTGATCTACGGCTTCTACACGGGGAATCCCTGATGGCACTCGGCTTCCGCGCGCGCAACGGCGGCGGTGGCGTGCAGATCGACGAGACGTATCGGAACCTTTCGCTGCGCGCGAAGGGATCGTTCAACCCGGGTACGGTATGGAACGGGACGTGGCGGACCGGAACGATCACCGTCACGGGCAACTCGCCTGTGCTTGCGTGGCGAGCATCAGTTCCTGCCGCGATCGTTGGCGCATCGCGTTCGGGCAACGCGATCACCTACACATTCATGATCGCGGGCACCGCAGGCACGATCGACTGGTGGCTTTTCGACGAAACGGGGTTCGGCAGCGTGACCGGCAATGTCGGTATTCGCATCCGCAATCCGAGCACCGGCGTCGTGGTCTTTGACTCGCGCATGAAATACATGCGCGTGGTCGGCTTCATCGGTGGCGAGTTCATCGGCAATAACCCACCGGCATCCGCCCAGTACCCCGGCCTACCTGCGCTCGTCGCCGGCAACATTCCCTATCGCTACGTAAGCAACGTCGTCAGCCAGGCCGGAACGCCGCCGTTCCCTTGGGTCGACTTCGTCATCTATCCGATGGTCGCAATGAGCGGGCAGCAGCTCACGTGGTCCGCTCAGCAGAGCCAGGCGGCCGATCACCCGCCCTCACAGACCTTCGTTAACTCGTCCATGCAGGACAGCTACAACTACCTCGTCATCGACGTGGCGAACCTCTGAGGAATCCATGGACATCGATCGCGTAAGTTTTGAGCCGCTCGCCAACGGCGGCGACGACGTCACCGGCGCACTGGTGAAGCTGGACCAGAACTGTGCCGACCTCGCCGACGCTATCGGCTCGACGGGCGATGGTGTCGGCACGCTGGCTCAGCGGGTGGGCGCCGTCGAGGATGCCATCGACGGTCTGGGCGGCGCTGCCGCCCTCAATGTAGGCACTGTGGCTGGCACGGTAGCGGCCGGCGACGACGCGCGTTTCCTGCGCCTTGGCGGGCTGAAGGGTAAAGCGATCAACGGCGCCATGGACGTTTGGCAGAACGGCACATCCCTTTCTACCGCGGGTTCGTTGAATGCCGGGCGCGAACTATGCGACCGGATCAGCGTCACCTCGACGGGAGCGTCTACCAACGCGCAAAGCCAAGGCCAGTTCACGACGTCCGATTACGCGCTTCCTCTTCGCATCAAGGCGCGTTACTACCTCAAGGTGGATGTAACCTCTGGGGGCACCTCTTCGAGTCGTACCCTGATTGGTACGAAGGTGCTCGGCGTGCGGAGCTTCGCCGGGAACAAGATGACCGTGTCCTTTCTCGGGAAGGCCAGCGCGAATGGCCTGAAGATGACGGTGACTCCGTACCAGTCATTCGGCACGGGCGGCTCACCGTCGGCTCTTCTACTGATAACGCCTCAGATCGTGACACTCACGACGTCGTGGGCGCGGTACACGGCGACGTTCGACATGCCGGCGATCACCGGGAAGGTCCTTGGCACAGCGATGGATGACGCAGTGTTTCTGAACTTCTATGTCGATGCCGGTGCTGATTTCTCTTCGGTCGGTGCTATCGGAACGCAGTCTGGGTCGTTCTACATCGCCGAGCTGCAACCCGAGGAGGGAGCCATCGCCACCGACTTCGAGTACCGGCCGGAGCCGCTGGAACGCGCTATGTGCCTGTCCCTGCGCTACCGGATCACGGGACCAGCATCGGGCTATCGCACGATCGGTTCCGCCAATGGTGGTGGCGGCAGCACGCTCGCGCGACTCATCGTGCCGTTCCCTGTGCAGATGCTCGCGGCGCCGACCGTGACCTTCTTCGGATCGATGGCGGCGTACCCCGGACAAACGGGGCCAGTGACTCTCGCGTCGAGTCCCATCGGGGCGGTGTATCCCGCCAATGACCAGTTCGAGGCGGACCTTGCGCACAGCATCAGCACCATCGGCGGGCAGCCGTACAAGATCCTCCTAGCCGCCGGCTCGTACCTCGAATTCAACACGGGACTCTGACCATGGAATTCACCTACACCGTCACGGCGACGGGCGTCCGCCGAAGCGACGGCGCGATCATCCCGAACGACCCGATGAATCCGGCATGGGCCGAATATGAGACGTGGCTGGCCGCTGGCAACCAGCCCGCACCGATGCCGGCTCCCTCGTTCGACGATTACGTCGCTCGTTTCACGCCAGGCCTGCAGCAGTGGATGGAGCAGGTCGCCCGATCCAACGCATACGACTCCGTGCTGTCGTGCGTGTCGTACAAGGATTCCGGCGTCGCTCAGTTCGCTGGCGATGCCGCGGCAATGATCGCGTGGCGCGACGCACTCTGGCGCTGGGCCTCGCAGTGGCAGGCCGGATTCAACGGCCAGCTGCCGGACCCCATTCCCACCCTCGACCAGGTGATCGAACTGGCACCCCAGCCGGCGGCGTTCGGCTGGGTCGTGCACGCGCCGGGGACCATCATCGAGGCCCACGCGCCCGAAGAGCAGACCGCCTGACGCGTTCGTCACGCCCCGACGGTATGCTCCGTCCATGTGCGGCCGCTACGCCACCTTCGGACCCGTCAGCCTCAGCCGTGAGGCGCGCGACGTGTTGGCCCAGCTCGAGCTGGACATCGTCAGCGAGATCAACCAGCGCGAGGACCAGTTCAACATCGCGCCGACCCAGAAGGCGCTGGTGGTTGCGCATGGCGAGAAGGGGTACGAGGCCAAGGCGTTTCGCTGGGGCCTCGTGCCGTCCTGGGCGAAGGACCTGAAGCTGGGCGCGAAGACGATCAACGCCCGTGCCGAGACCGTGGCGACGAAACCGTCGTTCCGGAACGCGTTCAAGAAGCGCCGGTGCCTGGTGCCGGCGAGCGGCTATTTCGAGTGGAAGGGCGAGTCGCCGAACAAGCAGCCGTACTTCATCCACGACCCCACCGGCGAGCTGCTGATGTTCGCCGGCCTGTGGGAAGGCTGGCGGCCCTCGCAGGACGACGAGTGGACCCACACCTTCACCATCATCACCGGCGAGCCTGGGAAGGTCTCCGGAGACATCCACGACCGGCAGCCCGTGATCCTCCCGCCCGACCTCTGGGAGGTGTGGATGGAAGGCTCGCCCGAGGATGCCAGCGCCACGCTGGCGCAGGCCCCCGAGGCCCACCTCGTCTACTACCCCGTGCCGAAGGCCGTGGGTTCCCCGAAGAACAACGGGCCGGAGCTGGTCCAGCCGACATCGGACGGTTAGGCCGCGCTGGACCCGGACTCGCAACCCGGCCTGCGGGACTCATATCGAGCCGCGTCGGTGCCGTGGCTCGTTTTCACGTTATCCCCGCGCCGTTAAGGGCAGAAGGTAGGCTCCAGCGAGGACTGACCTATGGCGAAGAAAAATCAGCAGAGTCTTTTCACTCGTATGGCCATGGCGGTCGCGAAAGCAGCGGGCAAGCCCGCCACCTTTGCCGCCGCAGCGGGCATCGTAGTGCTCTGGGCGGCAAGCGGACCCGTGTTCGGCTTTGGCGATACCTGGCAGCTCGTGATCAACACGGGGACGACAATCGTCACTTTTCTAATGGTGTTTCTGATCCAGAACACGCAGAACCGAGATACGGAGGCGATGCAGATCAAGCTCGACGAGCTGATCAATACTGTCAAAGGCGCGAACGCGGCCTTGCTCGACCTTGAGGAGCTCGACGACAACACGCTCGATACCATCCGCGAGAACTACATCAGGCGTGCCGCCGAAGCGCGGAAACAACTCGGCTGCGAGAACCGTCCGGATGACGAGGCGAATACGGCAAATCACTAACCGTCGCCAATTTCTTCGCACATTTTCGACAGCCAGCCTCGCATGTTCCTGCGTGGATCAGATAGGAGCCAGCTCATGAGCGACAACAAGAGCAACCGCGGTCCTGCCGACGCCGAGCGCATCAACGTGAACGAAGACTACGAGGTCGCATACTGGACCAAGGCACTCGGTGTCTCGGAGGAAAAGCTCCGAGACACAGTGAAGCGGGTCGGTGTGATGGCGAGGGACGTCCGGGAGGCGCTGGGCAAGAAATGAGCAAGGTTGTCTACGTCGCGCGGCCAGCAACCGCGCGTGGAGAGTGGCGAGTGCATGCTGCCGGAAGGGCCGAACAATTCCACCCGTCGGAAGACGATGCGATGCATGCAGCAGACGAGCTTGCTCAGTTCCTCCGCGGCACAGGGGAGGAGGTCGCGGTCAAGGTCGAGGCAGCTGACGGCAGCTGGGCGATCGCGCGGCCGTCCAGATCAGAGCGGATCAAATCCTAAATTCGTCCAGCGTGCTCGCGAGAGTGAGCATTGCCTCGCCATAGCCTGAACGCGGATTCGTGCCTGGCCGGCCGAGCAGGTTCGCGACGCGCACCGCAACCTTGGCGGCTGTATCCAAGCCGGCGACCTCGAGCTTGTCTATGACCAACAGAACGCGGAAGCGGGCTTCGTCGAAGTCGCGGTCCAGCGCAGCGTCGTTCATTGCGGCAGCGTCGCGTACGATCTCAGCAATCTTCAGAACTCGGGCTTCGCGCGTGGACATGGCCGGCCCTAGGGCTTTTCGCCGCCCTTCGGGCGGGCGAAGGCCGAAGTACCGAGCGTGTTGGGCTCGACCGGCTGCTCGCTGTTCAGTGAGGCGGCCAGCTTCTGGAGCTCGCTGTGGATCGCTTTACGCTTCTGCACCTGCCCGGGGTCGCCAAAACCGCGCTTTCGGTAGGCCTCGTTCGTTTCCAGAACCAAGCCCTTCAGGAGGATCGCCGTTCCACGGGCTTCCTCGGGGGCCGGAAAGAACGTAATCAGTGCGTCGAGCAGGACGGGATGTGACCGCCGCACCATCGGGTCGGCTGTCTCAAGCAGCTCCACGAAGACGTCCATCCAGTTCGAGGACGGGGCCGGCTCAAGGATCGCGCGCATGGGCTCCCTGTCCCGCAGATCCGCCGACGGGTCGAACGGGGGCACATCGAAATACTTCACCCGCACGTCGGGTCCGCCTTGGCGCTGCATGGGCCATCCTTCTGGCTCTGGGGGAAGTCATTCTAGCGGCCGCGCGCAGCCCGCGGTAATCCCGTGCAAGGTCCGGCGGTTACCCGTGGTTCCTCGCGCGAGGAGCGCGCACCGTCCACATTTCTGAGACCGGCCCAGCGTAACGTCGCCGGCCATGCACAGCATCGCCGACATCGAGTGGAAGCCGCCTTCAGTCGAGGGGGCGGCGTGGTTCGCCCTCGTCGACGGAGTGAGCGTCGCCTACATCACGAAGACCGCGCATGCGGACGGCCGGTGGCGCGCCGCGGTAACCCCCGGGCCGAGCCGGGAGCTTCACTGCTACACCCGTGCCGAGGACAAGGCGATGTACTTCGTCGAGCGCTACCTCAGCTGCCATATGCCCGATGTACGTGAGCTCGACCGGCAGCGGCGCGCCCTGCGTGCGTCGGGCGGTGCACTGCCGCCCAGGAAGCCGAAGGGCGCGGAGGATCGTTCGTAGGGCTAGCGATCGTCAGTCGGCAGGGGCTGCGCTGCGCGTCGCGTCTGACGGCCAATGGCGGCGGCCGGGGGGGCGTCCTGATCCATCCACCCGCGATCAAGGCCGAGGCGATGCTCGATCGCTCGGGCCACGATCTCGGGGACAGCCGAGGCGGCTTCGGCCATCAACCGTAGCTTCGCTGGCGTCACGACGTTTCCAAGGAACTCGGCCTGCGCCTTTGGTGTAGCAAGCCCTTCCTGACGAAGAAGCTCCATAACGCGGGCCAGATTGCGGCGGCGGACGTCCATCGTCTGCATCGGCACCTCTCACTGCGGTATTCACGGCGATGTTAGAAGACGGTCGCAATGGTATCCATGGGACCTTCGGACACCCTGCCGAGTTCGCTTAGGCCTGTCGGCCCGTGGCCTCGTAACGTGCCGCCTGGCACTTCGGGCACTCGCCGATACGCATGCCTCCCAGCGTCCGCTGCCACGGGTTGTAGCCGCCGTGCTTCGGGCAGATCGTCCATGCGTTCTCGCGCTCGCGCTTCGACTGGCGCGAGCGTGCACGCTCGGTGCGTCCGAAGTACGCCATCAGCGGATGACGGTCGACCGGATGGGAGGGGGAGGGCAGCAGTCGGGGCACATGCGCGTATCGCGGTAGCGCTGGCGGTGCTTCTGGCAGAATCGGAAGCCCGGGCCACCGCTGACGTAGTTGCTGCGCTCGCGGCGCTCTTCGCGCTCGCGTCGGTTCGATCGGCTGAAGGTCATGTGGTCATTTTCTGATCACGTGATCTCATCCCCCGCGACCCATGGTCAGTCTCAGGAAAGCTGCTGCTTGGCACACCGGGGCAAGTCAAAGGATAGTCCTCCGCCCGAGTGTGAGCGGAGGACTATCCGTCCTACCGGTTATGCGCAGCGGACCAGGAAGGCCCAAGCGGTGTACCCATAATCGTGCGCGTCAAGGACCTTGTTCGAGTTGCCTCGGACACGACGATAGCGGGTGAAAATCCACTTGAAACCCTTCGGTGCCGGCTTCACTTTAATCGGACTGATGCATACCACCTCCTTTTCGGAAGATGATTTCTCTTGCTTCCCGGTGGCATGCGATCTACACTCTCGACCGCACCGTCTCGTGCACCTAGTTGCAAGCTCGACGCCTTCCGATCGTCGAGTACCTGAGCCGCTTGGTTACCAGCCACGCGGCTTATTCATTTTCAAGACCTTCAGGCGGTTTTCCGCCGCCGCTTTTGATACGCCGAACCGCTCCATCATGTCGCGTACTGAGCCGCATTGCTGAACCAGATCGGCTGGCATGAGGATCGCTGCTGCGAACTCGTTGGCCTGCCATTCGGAACATTCATACGCTGGGATCGTGCTGCCCGTGGGGGCGGATCTCGCGAATGGTATGCCCGCGTGCAGGAACAAGTGTCCGAGCTCGTGTGCCATTGTGAACCTGGCCCTCCCTTCGCCGGCCGCCGCACGATCGTAGACGGTCCGAGGCAGCTTCATGTGCTTTTGGTCAGGCCAAGTCGCCCCTTCCATCCCCGGCATCTCATGGTCATCAACGAGTTCGAGGACGAATTCGTCGTAGACCCTTGGTACGACGAATTCGATGAACTCAACGACCGGAAATGCGTCGGGCGAGTCCCCTGCAATAGCTGGAACAAAGCTTCGGTACAGGTCGGCTAGGTCCGTAATTTCTGAGCGTCGTCGTGGCGGTACTCGCCGTCTAAATACAGTCATTTTTTCTCCCCATTGTGGCTCCCCGGCCAAGTTAGCCTCTTGAGCAGTTCGCTCGCCTTTTCGCTGTCCAGCGTGGGGAAGGCCCGCGCGAATGCGACAGCTAGTTCTCGTGATACGTCGTTTTCTCCCTGCGAAAGATCAATTCTCACCGCACTCGTCGACTGCACGGCGAGCATCCGTAATCTTTGTTCTGCAGCAGCATCTAATCCATAGTGTTTGACAATCCCTATCAGGAACTCTTCCGGCGGCGACCGCTTGCCGAGTTCCACGGCGCTGATGAACGACGACGTACAACGCAGAGCCTTCGCCAAGTCGGCGATTCGCTCTAGCGCATCAATGCGCAGCTTTCTGAGTTCCTTTCCGAGCGGAGTCAGTGCGTTCGTGGTCATTGTGTTCCCCTATTGGGCTCTCCCGTTTTTCGTCCCCCGCCACGATGGCGGCATGCGTAAGATCTCACACGTTCGCTAGCATGTCAACCATAGCGTTGAATCACTAGCTCTTGGCGCGAATCGGGGGTGCGGGTGGTTGAAGGATTCCCAAGGATCTCTCACTGCGGATGATCGGTCTGTGACCTGCTTCCCGAGACGCTTTGCTGGGGTTGTTGTGTGCCCGGGAGGAAGAACATACGATTCCCGCCAAGGTGTGCGGTGACGGCGCGCAATCGACCTATATCAGATGAACTGCCGTCGCCTGGCCTCGCGCTCCCGGCACATCCTTCAAGGGTCACGGGAGCAGACAGAAAAGGAGCTTTCATGAGCCTTTTGTGCCTAGAAGCCAGTTGGTCGGATCGCAGGGCAAACCCGCGTCGTTTTCGGCTCGAGCTTGGCTTCGGCTGGCTGGCGGTTCTCCGCTTCCTGCCCTGGATGTAACCGGGACGAGGGCACCTTCGGGTGCCCTTTTCTCGTTCTAGATCAAGTGCCCAGGATTGTGAGTAGGGTTGTGAGTATGGAGTCCTGCTGGTCGATTAAATCCGTTGCGGCGCAACGGCTCTGGGCACGCCTTCGGTTCCTATTTCCGGCACCAGATACCTGTCTGAAGACGTCGACATGAGTCCATGAGACACACTGAAACCCGCTGAAGAGCGGGTTTTTTTGTGCCTGCGCATTTGGGGTGGCGCGTGCGCAACGCTGTACTCGTCAGCGCGAGAGCCGGCTCCCTGAAGCGGCGCATGTCCGGCGCTACCTGCGCCGCTTCGTTCCGGCAGCCGATCATCGACGGATAAACGATCGTTAAATTGCGCCGCTTGAAAGCCGCAGCGGACGCCCTATTTTCGCGTTGCTGGTCGCTTCGGGACCAGCCTGGCCGTCCGTGATCGGCGGCCCAGAGAACCCATTCCCATGTTGCTTAAGGAGAATATGGCCATGCGTACTCTTTTCGATTTTTCGCCACTTCATCGCTCGAGCATCGGTTTCGATCGCGTCTTCGATCTGCTGGAATCGGCTGCGCGCACGCAGCAGACCGATAACTACCCGCCGTTCGACTCCATCAAGCTCGGTGACGATTCCTACCGGATCACGATGGCTGTCGCGGGATTCACCCAGGACGAGCTGACGATTTCGGCGCAGGGCAATCTATTGCTCGTCAGCGGCGAGCATAAGGTCGAGCCGGAAGGCGAGTTCCTGCATCGCGGCATCGCGAGCCGGGCTTTCAACCGCCGTTTCGAACTGGCGGAGCATATCTACGTCACCGGCGCGCGCCTGGCGAACGGACTGCTTTCCATCGACCTCAAACGGGAAGTTCCCGAGGCCATGAAACCCCGGAGGATCTCGATCAACGGCGATGAAGGTATCGCCTCCATGGTGAAGCAGATCCACACCGAGGCGGCATAAACCGCCCGATGCAGGTCGGTTTTCGGTGACCTTTGGCTCGCGGCTGTAAGGCCGCGAGCCTGTTTCCGCAGCAGCGGCAAGCAGCAGGCACGGGATGCCCTCTGTCAACCGAGGAAGCGGACCGCTCCTACGGCTGGCGAGAATGCCTCGCCGTCACGGCGTACCGAACACGACGATCGCCACGCCGATCATCGCGAGCGTGGCCGCCAGGTTCGCCCGACACGCCAGGAAGAACGCGCGCGTGCGGGACACGCGGAGCAGCCTCGCATAGATGGCAGTCTGCGCCACGGCGTACCAGAGGCAGCTCACGAGTCCAAGGGGCAGGGCGAGGGTGCTCCACGGTGCGGCGACGCTCGTCGCCACGGTGACCGACGTGGAGAGGCCGAGCGCGAAGGGGGCGAGCAGGTAACAATGGATGTAGAACGGTTCGCGCAGCGTGTCGCGATCGATGGGCTTGCGCTCGTGCCGAAGCCACGTGAAAGCGCCAAGCAGCGCGAAGAGGCAGTACGCGAGGCTGCGCGTCGCGATCACGCCCTGCTCGCTGCTGAAGACTTCGCGGCCCAGTGCGGAATGCACGGCGGTCATGCCGCCCGGGCTCGTGAGCTCGATGAAATGCGCGACGACGACCGTGAGGATCAGCAGAAGGGGAGGACTGACGAGTTCGGTAAACTGTAGCTCGCGTGGCTGTTTCAGCTGCTCGCGGGTGTAGACGGCGACGGCTACCGGGTGCCGCACCGTCCGCAGGATCGCGCGCGGATAGAAAACGATCCAGCTCATCGCTTCGTAGAGGAATTCCTCCAGCGATTGCAGGATGCGCATGAAGTCCATGGTGGCCCCCAGGTTGACGACGAAATGCCGGGCCCCGTCTCCCGGCCGACCTCGGCGCATCGTGCCACGACAGCCGCGCTGCACGCACCCCGCGGAGGCGACTGCCTCGTCCCTTGACACTCACGGGCGCGTAACCGAGCGTGTGCGATAGGTGAATCTTCTCCCCGAGGCATCCGCCATGACCGCCGAACATCTCGTGTCCGCCCCTGCGGACATGACGAAGGTGAACATCTGCCTCCGCTCCGACATGCGCTACTGGACTCGCGTCCTCGGCGTCAGTGAAATCACGCTGAGGAAGGCGGTGATGAGCGTCGGCGATTCGTCGTGGAACGTCCGTGCGGAAATTCGCCGGCTGCGCAGAACGTGACCGAGCAGTGGCGTCCCCGCCGGGTCTTCATCTTCTATCCGGCGATCAACGAGCGCTTGTGGCGCGTTCTCTGGCAGGGCAATACCGAGTCCTTCGTCTCGGAGGGCCGGGCGGTCGAATTCGCGCTGGCCTGCGCCGCGAAAGGTGGCGGCTCGCGCATGGTGGAGATCGTGCAGGAAACCGTATCCGGCGGGTGGCTGCCGGTGCGCGTGCCCACCTCCTGACGGCTGGCCGCCGGCCTCACGCGGCGAGTCTGATTCCGGTGGCCGGGCGGTTCCGCAGGAGCCGCAGTCCGATCGACAGCGCCATGTCGTAGCTGACCATCGCATTGCCGGGAACGACGACGCTGACGACCGACGGATGCCCGGGGGCGAGCGTCGACGCGTCGACGGCGTCGCTGTCCGCGTGCATCTCGATGTAGGGCATCGGCAGCGCCGACAGCGCCTCGCGCATCGGGTCGACCTGCGACGGGGGAATCCGCGCGGCATCCACGTCGAGCATGATGAGTTCCGCGTCGTCGTCCGGGGTCGCAAGGCACTGGCTCAGCTGGTCGAAAGTGTCACACTGACGCCAGACGAGGTCGACGCCCGTCGACTGCGCGCGCTCCCACAGTCGGCAGAGGTCGCTGGGGTCTGACGATTCCGAGTCAGGGTGCGGGCCGGTGATGACGACGATCGACATCGGAGCATTCCATGGGAAAGGGATGTCAGTGTCGCCCCGGAATGCGTAAAAACGCTGCGTCGCGTGGGCGTATTCGCGGTAACGGTTGCGTAAAGATTCGTCGTCGTCGAAAGTGGCACGGCCCCAGGGTGCGTAGACGCAGAGGATGCCTCTTGAACGCCATCGATGAACCCGTTTTCGCGTCCGCCCGCCTGCACCTCGATCGCCTGGCTGGATCGGACGCGCCCTCCCTGTTCGCCTATCGCGGCGATGAAGCGGTTGCACGATTTCAGGGATGGAAGCCGGCGACGATCGACGAGGTCGAGTCGTTCATCGCACGACAGACGGCGCAGCCTTTCGCCGTGGCGGACAGCTGGTTCCAGCTGGCCATTCGCGAGAAGGCCGGCGGCGAATTGCTGGGCGACCTCGGGGTGCACTTTCCGCCCACCAAGGACGACGCGATCGAATTCGGCGTCTCGCTGCGGCCGGATCGACAGGGCAGGGGGTACGCCCGCGAAGCGATGGGCGCCATGCTGGACCAGGCCTTTGGGCCGTGGGGTTATCGCCGGGCGGTGGGGTCCGTGGACCCCAGGAACGTCGCCAGCATCGCATTGTTACGATCGCTGGGTTTCCGACAGGAAGCCCATCACGTCGAGGCCTACCGGTTCAGGGGCGAATGGGTGGACGACGTGATCTTCGCCATGCTCGCCCGGGAGTGGCTCCGGTCGGGGTGACGACGGTCAGGCGGCCGCGAGGCGGGCGACCACGGCCGGGCTCGGCGGCGGCACGTGCAGGAGGGCGGCATCGGGCAGATAGCGCCAGTCGGTGAGACGGCGCGGCAGGCGGGCCTCCGGGAAGAGCTGCCGCAGATCGCGGATGGCGTCCTCCGGATTCTCGAAACGGCCGGTCTCGACGTCGCCGAACAGGGCGCGCCAGCGGTGGCCATGGCGGACGATGCGGAAGGGGGCGTTCGACGAGGTAAAGACGTACTGGGCGAGCATGGACGAAAACTCCGTTCTTAGCCCGCTCATTTTCCCCGTCTTTTCGTGACCACTTCGTGTTGCGGAGGCGACGCCGGTGTGTCGGAAGCACGCGCGGCGTCGCGTAAGTGAACTACGGTTCAGTCCGGGGCTTTGGCCGGCACGAACGGCGAAACGGGGTCGCTGGCGGGGAAGGTCTCTTCCAGCGCCTGATCCTGATTGTCGCTGGCGTGGTCCTTGCGCTCCTTCTTCTCGGCCTCGGTCTCCTGATGGGCCGGCTTGCCGTGGTCGGGGTGATTGACGTCCTGGCGGTCGTGGGTCATGGCTCGGGCCTTCTGCGGTGGGATGCGTCCATGGAGCCCCCGGTGCCGTGAAGGGCCGGTCGCGGCGAGGTGGATGCCGCTTGTCGGAATATTCCGGCCGACCGTCGGCCGCTTCTGGTCTTTTGCAGGGCTTAGGCTACTGTCATCACGTCGGAATGGTTTCTGGGGGAGCCAACGTGAGTCACGTCCTGACGCCGCGCGCCCAGCGCGGTGTGTCGATGATCGAAGTCCTGGTCGCGGTGCTGATCTTCACGATCGGGCTGATCGGCCTTGGCGGTCTGTTGATCACCGCCACGAAATCCAACGTGTCCGCTTATGTGCGCACGCAGGTCACCTTCCTCGCCAACAACATGTCCGACCGGATGCGGGCGAATCCGGTGGGCTTGTGGAACGCGAGCTACGACTCCGACACGTACCCCATCACCGGCACGCTGCCCGTCTGCGACGCGACCGCGGGTTGCAAGCCTGCGGATGTGGCGCTGCGCGACCAGATCCTCTGGAGCCAGCAGCTGACCAATTCGCTGCCATCCGTCGGTCCCACGAGCATCAAGTGCACGAAGGGCTCGGTCGATCCGAGCGACAAGTACGCGATGCGTCCCCCGTACAACGGCAGCTGCACCATGACCATCACCTGGGCCGAGCGCGGCCTGACCGGCGGCGACGACAAGATCACGACGGGCAATCTGCAGTCCTTCACCTGGGTGTTCGAGCCATGATCGTGCGTCGTTCCTATCGTTATGCCCGGGGCGTCACGCTCGTCGAATTGATGGTGGCGCTGGTGCTCGGTTTGATCGTGGCCGGTGGCATCGTCGTGGTGTTCATGTCGACGTCGGCCAGCAACCGTGCGCAGACTCAGCTGGCGCGCATCCAGGAAGAAGGGCGCTACGCGGTGACCCGCATCGGCGACGACCTGAAGATGGCCGGTGCGCAGTACTGCAGCAGCACCGGCG